>Ga0233443_1002080_pt1 | contig 15921 bp, 11 predicted proteins | sample SI_123_September_2_FD_182784 | JGI IMG/M metagenome (GOLD analysis project Ga0233443, IMG submission 182784) | Seawater microbial communities from Saanich Inlet, British Columbia, Canada - SI_123_September2016_200_MG | ecosystem: Environmental > Aquatic > Marine > Inlet | place: Canada: British... | reverse complement strand
CAGCCAGAGCTGGGCATTCATGCCTAAAACACTTATGGTAAATATTAATGCAAGTAGATTTCTTTTCATTTTTTTCTTTTTAGGTTATTCCAATGGGAACCAATCTTACATTGATAAGCTTAACACCCAATATAATACTGAACAAATATATATAAAATATGTTTAAGATTAAAAGGTATTTTATTCCACAATTTGATAAACATTTCTAAAATGAGACTAAGAAACATTCCTGTTTTACTTGTATGCCTGGGGTTCTTGCTATTAAGCTCTTGCGCAGAAAAAGCAGAAGTTATTGTGAAGGCAGAATATGATTCTACCGCATATTTTTTACAAACCGGGCTTTTAGCACCTCCGGATATTGCTGCAGACAACCAACTTACCGTACAAGGTGTAAAGTTAGGTAGAATGCTTTTTTATGAAACAAGGCTTTCGAAAGATGGGACACAATCCTGTGCAGGATGCCATCGTCAGGAACATGCCTTCACTGATACGGCTCAATTTTCAACTGGAGTTGAAGGATTACTGGGGAAGCGACAGGCAATGGCTGTTTTTAATATGGCCTGGAACAGTAATGAATTTTTCTGGGATGGAAGATCACATTTATTAAGAGACCAGTCCTTAAAACCAATTCAGGATCCGTTGGAAATGAATGAAACTCTTGAGAATGTTATTGCAAAGCTGAGCGCTGATTCCATGTATACCAACCAATTTATGAGAGCATTTGGAAGCGAAATAATTACAGAAGAAAAAATGTCTCTGGCCATGGAGCAATTCATGAACAGTATTGTTTCCGTTGATAGCAAGTACGATCGTTATCTGGCAGGTTCAGAAACTCTTTCTGCAAGTGAGGAAAGAGGCAGAGAACTATTTTTTCTGGAATACAATCCGGGCTTTCCTGAATCATCGGGTGCAGATTGTGCACATTGTCATTCAGGCAAAAACTTTGAAAATGACAAATACATAAACAACGGACTGGATCTTCCGGAAGACATCACAGATATTGGGCGGGAAGAGGTCACTGGTATGGATAGTGATAAAGCCAAATTTAAAGTGACATCCTTAAGAAATATTGAACTTACGCAGCCATACATGCATGATGGAAGATTCACTACCCTGGAACAGGTAATAGATCATTACAATGAGAATATTAAGAAGTCTCCATCATTGGATCCTGCCCTTGAATATACCACCTACACCGGCTTGATGTTGACGGAGCAGGATAAAATTGATCTGGTAGCGTTCCTGAAAACTTTAACAGATGACGTTCTGCCAACAAATCCGGAATACAGCGATCCATTCTAAAAACTCAGGTTCATATTGAATCAAGATGCAATACTGATTAGAGATCAACAATTTGGCTTGCAGACGAAAGGTCGCCGAAGGTGACCAATAAGAATAGCAACTGGTGAAAACCGTGGTTAACAAGCGCATCGTAATCACCGGATGATGTTCCTATATACGTGATGCAATATTTCTTCTGGTGGATGGACGTGATTTTTGCACGAATTCCAAGTATAAATTTTTGGTTTGTTTCCCCTAACTATTAATCCTGATCCCGGAATACTCAATTACTATTCTGTTTCAATACATTGAGATTCCTGCTTTCGCAGGAATAATCGCAGAAGAAACTTCCTGGACACCCTCTTTTATCCTATTCTATTGTTTTAGAACTTATAAGATAGCCCTACGCCAAAAACTTCTTTGAACTGAATTTTCGGACTGGAAGACCCATCATCATTTGCAATCTTGACATCATCGTCATAAAGCAATTGAGTAGAAAGATTTGCAGTAAGAAACTCATTGATCTTCATAACAAGTAACAACTCCCAGTTTACGTCGATGTTCTGAGGATTTTCCATATAGTTTGAGAACAATTCCAATTTAGTTTGCATATCAACATTCTCAACCAATCCCTTCTTATAAACTGCTTTGATAAATCCACCAAACTCATTTCTTAGATTCTCTCCCGGATCAACACCAAAAGCGCCTGCAGCTGAAAGTGTATCATCATTTACTATGGTCATCTTTCCCGTTAGTGGTGCTACCAATAAGGTGAAGTCATCATTTGGCTTATAATCCATACCAAGCGCTATGGTAAGATAAGCTGGTGCCATGAAATTAGAGATAACATTTACATCACTAACGGCATAATCGTAACCTTCTACCATTTGTGTCTTAAAATTGACCAAACCACTATAATACCAGCTTTTAAATGCATACTGTCCTGCTTTAGACGATACTTCTATTCTATCATCGGTTTTACGGGCGTCATTTTCACTCTGCTTTAACAAACCATAGCCAAGATCAAAGGTATTATCCCAGGTAAATTTTTCCTTCTTATAGTTGGCAAAGGCATTAAAAAGAAGATTTGCTGAAATTGAATTCTCACCACCGGCAGCCCAGTTGGTTAAAGATACCTGTGAAAAAGTAACACTACCCATTCCACCTTTTTTCCATCCTGCTTCAGAAGCTTCCTGAGCACTCAATCCAATGCTTAACAAAGCCAGCAGAACAACAAATAATGATTTTTTCATAACTGATTTATTTTATTATTGATTTATACCTTGTGCAAATGTACATCCGTCTGTGGATAAGGAATCGAGATCTTCTGTTTGTCAAACTCCTTCTTAACAGCTTCATTCATATCGAAGTAAATACCCCAGTAATCCGATGCTTTTGACCAAACCCTGACCACAAAATTAACGGAGCTGTCTGCCAGTTCAGATACGGCAATGAAAGGTGCCGGATCAGTGAAGATTCTTGAATCTGCTTTGATCAAAGCTGAAAGAACCTCTTTCGCCTTATCAATGTCATCGTCGTAACCTATTCCGAATGTAAAATCAACTCTTCGATTCTCTTCCGTTGAATAATTCACCATAGAACCAGTAGATAGAGGTGCGTTAGGGATTATTATCGTCTTATTATCAGGTGTCTTCATAATTGTATTGAAAATTTGAATTTCCTTAACAGAACCAACATGCCCCTGCGCTTCAATCACGTCACCAATCTTAAAAGGTCGAAATATCAGAATCATTACCCCGCCGGCAAAATTCTGAAGTGTACCCGACAAGGCTAATCCAACCGCAAAACCGACTGCTGCCAATATGGCAACAAAGGATGTCATCTGGACTCCAATCATTTGAATCACTGAGATAACAAGCATTATTTTCAGAATTGCTGACAGGAGGCCTGTCAGGAAAGGACGCAGAGATGCATCAATATCCTGCTTTTTCATCAACTTATTTACCCCTTTTGAAATCAGCTTTACTATCCACAAACCAAGTATTAAGACCAAAATGGCCAATACCAGTTTAGGTGCATATAGTATTAAAGTATCTATACCCTTGTCCACATAAGTGTCAACTTTTTCCATAATTTATGTATTTTAATTTATTGAATCGCCTAATGCCACTAGATACAATGCATGCTTAGTTTTTGTTCATTCCTTTGAGCTAATATAGAACTTTTTGGAGCATAAAAAAAGGAAGAGCGACAACTCTTCCTTTCGTGTTATTCCTGACAATATCCCTATTGAACTTCGAATTGAAGTGAATTATTGATATCAGTTCCTTCTATTTTACAGAAATACAAACCACTTGCATATCCTGAAAGATCTAATCTAAGTTCATGTTCACCTTTCATATAAGAATTATTTGAAGACTCGATTAAACGGCCTGCATTATCGTATACTGAAATACCGATTACTTCTTCATGAGCAGTGTAGAAGCGAATAGTGGTATAATTGCTTGCCGGATTTGGAAAGAGCTCCTCAAAAACAATTTCAGAAACAGTTTCAATTCGACCCGCTTCACTTATTCCATCCTTTTTATAAAGGCCGTTACCACTTATATACTCTCTTATTACCATTCTTTGTTTTTCACCTGTGATATGATTATAGTAATGCAGCTGAAATGCTTCATTCTCATTTAAACCATCCTTCGATGCACTTAACTCGTCATTTCCCCACATGGTAATAACCATATTGGAGCCCGTAAATACTGCACTCCCAACTACCAGTTCATTATTATTCAGGACGGCTACTTCATCACCAAAACGAATTTCAAAACTCCATGCCGATTCAGGTATTGCAAGGCTCATATTTGCACCGGTGTTCTCCGCTTCATTAAAATACAGAGGATTGTAGGTGGAAGTAGTAATAAGATCCTTTGATGTTGGAGCATTTGCAGGGTAAGTTAACACCTGCTGACTAAGCAACTTAACCTGATAACCTTCTCCGGGAATCATGTTTCCAATTCCATTTACGCCCCAAATCGGCCAGTAAACTTCTCCACTACCATTTTTAGCAATGATTATCTGGCTTACAATCGGACTTAACATAACTTGAATATTCGCCGGGGATTGACGCAGATATGCCATTATGCTCCAACCGCTCGGTAAGGAGATAGGTGTATTTTGAGGATCTACCGCAGAACCATTTACAGTCAGGCTGCTTGCCGCAGTTAAATTAACCTGATAGCCCTCTTCAATAACCATATTGCCAATCAAATTTACAAATGGTGGCCAGTAAACAAATCCATTACCGTTTTTAATGATAACGATATTGCTGAGGATTGGACTAAAGACATCTTCAATATCCGGAGTGAGCGGATCAATATAGGTTGAGAAGATGCTCCATCCGGAAACCAGCGACAAAACTTGTGATTCAATGCTAAGTGCAGCTAATGCTGAAACTCCGCTTAATCCATTAACGGCGAATAGTGAAGTATTTGGGAAACCAGCGGTCTGATAGCTTGCCGTGGCATCATAATCTGTTGAAGTTGAAAGATCAAACACTTTCCATGCGAACTCATCTCCAACAGCAAAACCATCAACAACTCCGGTTCCAACATCATCGCCCCAGGCGCTTAGCTGGGCAGTGTTCCCATCCCACTGAACATATCCACCACAAACCATATCGGTTCCATTGTCAAAGAAAACACCAAGATAATCGCCTATACTTAAGGCATTTCCATCAATTGTTAGCTGAGCATAATCGGGTATAATAATAGCATGACTTACAAGTGTAGATGTATAATTCCAGCTTACCGGCAAGTTAATCTGAACCACTTCAAAAGCAGAAGGTTCAACAATAAGCCCGTCGACCGGATCTGTAACTTTGGCATCGTACATTCCTGGAGGTGCAATAGCCGGTACATCAAGATCGAATGTAAAATTGAATGCATCGATCACGTTTATATTATAACCACAGAAAATGGTTGAAGTTGCCTGTTGAAACCAGCTAACGGAAGGTGCTGTCTGCGCAATGGTTGTTGTTGACGTTGCCTGCTGAAAACAAACGGTAGTACTTCCCTGAACAAAGTTCGTATACTGTCCGCTTAAAGACACAAAAAGACTTTCGCCCTGATTCCCAATATTTGGTGTAATTGACAGAATCTGAGCCTGATTGAAACTGGTTCCTTCAATCACCACATCATCCACCATCCAAACATAGTCCCATGAACCAACATACTGGAATCTGATCCAAACCAGAGCTTCGTTATCGGCATAAGCGGATATATTTACTATTACATCATTATCTACTGTGGCACCCTGTGTAACCAGGGAGTTAACCTGAATACTCTGCCAGTTGATACCATCTGTTGAAATCCCAATATAGGTTTGATCCGTTTGGAACCGTCTGTAACGCTGATGAAAAGATAAGGTGGTTGCGTTGTACGACGAGAGATCGATTGAAACTGCATTGGTGATACTTGCATTTTGAGTACCACCGGAACTTCCTAATAAATCGGAATCAAACATTGCAAAACCGTTACCTGCTGATGTTGAACTCAAAGTACCAATTGCGGTGGAATAAGTCCCAGACGGCCCTGTTGTAGAAATCACCCAGTCCTGATTGTCGTTGGTTTGATTGCTCATTGACCAGTTTGAGGCTACAGAGAAATCATCTGACCACACAATAGCTGAAGTTGAGCTAAGTGACTTTTGTACCTGATTAATGATCTCAGAATTTGAGATAAGTTTATTAATCCCGGTATTCTTTGCCTGACCATTTACACCAAAGGTAATAAACACAAGCAATGCAAGCGTTAGGAGTTTGTTCATAGTAGTTTTTATGAATAGGTTTACAATATTTCAAAGATACAGATTAATGTATCGGTAGTCAACAGTTTAAAAGCTGTTTTGTTTACTTTTTAACATGTAAGCCGGCCGAATGCTACCAAAACTTATTGTCGATATATTTCTCTTTTAGATAGTCTGCGCGATTGGAATTTATTGTACTATCCATAACGCGCATGACAAATATCGACTCCCAGACAATTTGTTCATCAAGATTAACCATGTTCTCGCGGGCATGCGTATAAACCATCTTAAACCACTTATCATCATTGCTGATACGATCGACGGTTACTTTCAGGTCCTCATCATCAATCTTATTCTGAATAGCTTCAACCCGCGACTTAATTAACACCGATAAAGTTCGGTCAAACTTCGGATGCATGGATTGAAGGTCAACTTTTTCGAGCACATCGAAAGCTACATCGGTTTGCTGTAAATTGTAGTAAACTATGATCAGATTAAGTAATGCATCTTCGAATCTTGACGAAATCTCCAATGTTGCATTGTATAGTTTAATAGCATTTTCATGATCTCCACGGATCTCATAGCAGGTGGCAAGGTTATTCAAAACATGCAGATTGTATGGATGATACTCGAAGGCCTTGCCAAATGCAAAAAAGGCATCCTCAATATTACCGTTATTAAACAGTGCAGATGCTTCGTACCACGAAACCGGTACACTTGTATTATCCAGGGTGTAAAAGAAGTTATCGGCTTTCGCAGTATTTTCCAGCACACCATTCCAGTTTCCCCGGTCTCTGTCAACAAAAGCCAGTTTCAAATAATATTCAGAACGATAACGCTGCAGATTAATAATGGCATTTACAAATAGGATTGCCGCGAGTGCTACCAAAAGCCAGGTTTGGTATTGAGTACTTACCTTCTTTATTCGTTGTTTATTCGTGGGCGATATCAGAATACTCAGAATGAAGATGACACCCATCAATAAATTATGTTCTGCTCTCTCCTTTGGAAAGCTCAAAACACTGATAATAAAGAAAGAAACAAACGAACCAAACAGGAACAGGCTAAATATTTTAAAATCATGACTGCTCTCACCTTTAATGATCCTGAAGAAATTATTAAAAATGATAACGAAGAGCGACAAATAAATGATAAATCCAAAAACTCCTATCTCCGATAAAACACCAACAAAATCGTTATGCGGGCGGTTAAAAAATATTTGTCCTCCTTCTGACCTGAGGCCATCGGTACCATATTTTGGCAGGACGATTCGCCAATTGCCCTGTCCAACTCCGGTAAAGATATAGTCTCTGTACATCTCCAGGGACTTCTCCCAAAGGTCTACGCGCTCCAGGGATGAGCCAAATTTATAGTTTCGCAACCATAATGATTGCTTGCCAAGTGTCTCCCATGAATCAATTTTGGAGTAAAACAGAAAGGTTGCAGCCACAAGAACTACCGTAACCATAAAACCAGCCAACAACTTGAATAATGATCTGCGTGTGGTATAAAAATGACTATAGTAGTTTATGAACAAAAGAATAGTAGAAACTGCTCCAATCAAAAAAGCAATCCAAACTGTTTTTGTCAGGAGGACAATTATGAGTACCAGTGCAAAAATTGCGGAAAAAAGGCCAAGGTATTTCCACAGCCCTTTCATATATAAAAATCCATAGAGGCAAAATGGAATTCCGATAACCAATAACTGCGAATATAAATTTCGATGTGCAGAGACACCATTAATCAGGTAGGAGACCTGATGATTATAGGCGGATACCTCAAAAATCACAACAATAAACTGAATTAATCCAATCAGGGTGTGTATGGATACAAAAGCAATAACAACTTTAGTAATCTGTTGGTAGAAGTTCTTCTTCCTGCCAAAAAGGATTAAACCCATTACAATGAATGAGAAAACATGGAATAACTTGAACCACTCAACCAGCGCTTCAGACAGATTGGTGGCAAAGAGTACGGAAATTCCTGAGAAGAGAAGATATCCAAAATACAGCTTAATAATCAAATGATTAAGAGCTGAGGTTTTCGATATCAAAAAGTCTCGTTTAATCAGGATAAAGATGGCAAAGGCCAGCAGAACCAACGACCAAATAAAGAATCTGCCACTAAGTGAAGGATCCAGCGTCCATGGGGTATAGACAAGTGGAACCAGAATCACATTGACAATAATATAAATCAAAGACAAATGCTTGAATTTGTTTTTCGATGTTTCGGTCATTCCATAAATAATTTCAATCCAAAGATATTAAGTTTAGAAAGTTGTAAAAACTTTAATGGATAAAATGCGAATCAAATACTTCTCCTTTCTTAGGTAAGCGGTCATTTGCCAATACTCATTTCATAGCCCGCGATTTATCCGGGCAACTGATCTCATCCATCTAATTTCATATCCCCGTCTGTTTCAGCTATTTGAATAGGGCATTGGTAAAAGGAATTGGAACAATAGCACGGATTTTCTGTTTCATTCATATGGATGAGTGCCATTGTATCTGCTTTTTTAAGAAGATGTTTCGTTGAATATCAGCGAAAAACCTTAATTGAATAATCGCGGATTGTATGCCATTCAGCATAAATGATAAAAATCATGCGCTTATGGCAACCCCGTCTATATAAAAGATATAATTTTGCCACGCATTTTTAATAGATTTATAATGGGTAAAGAAGTGAATCACACGAGACTATTTGAAGAGTTTGCACCCGTATCAACAGAGGAATGGGAAGCGCTTATCAAAAAAGATCTCAAAGGAGCTGACTATGACAAGAAGCTTATCTGGCAAACGAACGAAGGTATCAATGTAAAACCTTATTACCGTCAGGAAGATTTGGAAGATCTTACTTTTTTGAATTCTGCACCGGGAGAATTTCCTTTTCTGCGGGGTACAAAAAAACAGAATAACGACTGGCGTATCCGTCAGGAGATTAAAGTGACCGATGCTGTATCTGCCAATAGGAAAGCCTGTGAAATATGTGCCAAAGGTGTTGATTCCATCTCCTATCAAATAGATGATCAAATCAAAATTGATCACGAATTGGTAAAGCAACTATTAAAAGACCTGCCATTAGAATTGATAGAGGTGAATTTTAGTGCGGGACACAATTCCAAAGAAATTATAGAGATATTGGTTGAGTCTAATTCAAAGCTGGAAGGATCTGTTGGTTTCAATCCGCTTACGAATCTTACTTTGACAGGTGGATTCTGCAAATCGGAAAATCACTCATTTGATAAGGCTAAAGATATTGTGGTTGCATCTCGCGAACTGGACAATTTCCGTTGTATAACCATAAATGGAGATATTATTCATAACTCCGGAGCAACGGTTGTACAGGAATTAGCCTTCGGACTTGCCATGGGAGCAGAATATCTCACCCAGCTTAGCAAACGTGGATTGGATGCCGATGAAATAGCATCCCGAATTAAATTCAATTTTGCAGTTGGTGGTAACTATTTTATGGAGATCGCTAAGTTACGTGCAGCCCGCTATCTCTGGTCAAAAGTGGTGCAATCATTCGAAATAGAGGATAACTTGAATGCTGCAATGATCTGCCATTCAACCACATCAGGATGGAATAAAACACTCTACGATCCATACGTAAATATGCTTCGAACCACAACAGAAGCGATGTCTGCCATTATTGGTGGTACCAATTCACTTACCATCGAAGCCTTCAACCAATCATTCGAAGAGCCAACAGAGTTTAGCAAGCGGATAGCCCGAAACCAGCAAATTTTATTGAAAGAAGAGAGCTATCTGAATAAGATTGCAGATCCTTCAGCGGGATCATATTATATCGAGAACTTAAGTAATTCCGTTATTGATGAAGTCTGGAAGCTATTTCTGGAAGTAGAAGAAAAAGGTGGTTACATAGCTGCCTTCAGGCAAGGTTTTGTGCAGAAAATGGTTGTTGAGAGTGCTCAAAAACTGGATCAGCGATTGGCTCAACGCCGCGAAATCCTGCTTGGAACCAATCAATATCCTAACATCAATGAAAGCATAGACTTTGAGATTGATGAAACGATCCTTAGTCCTGCGGATCTCTCAGCACCAAACAAAGAAGCTGAACCACTGACGCAGTATCGGGGAGCACAGGCCTTTGAACAATTAAGGTACAAAACAGATCAATTTGCCCAAAAGGATGAAAGGCCTAAGGTATTTATGATCACCATGGGAAATCTGGCCATGCGAAGGGCCCGTGCACAATTTGCTTCCAACTTTTTTGCTTGTGCAGGTTTCAAGACTATCGACAATAATGGTTTTGCCACTGTGGAGAAAGCCATACAAGCATTCAGAATCTCCAAATCCGCAGTTGCTGTAATCTGTAGTTCTGATGAGGAATATGTGGAATATGCTCCGGAACTATACTCAGCCCTTAAAGAGGAAGCAACATTCGTTGTTGCCGGAGCTCCTGCATGCATGGATGATTTGAAGGCAGCCGGGATCAGCAACTTCATTCATGTGAAAGTAAATGTACTGGAAGAGCTTAAGAGATATCAGAAAGAAGCAGGTATTTAAATAAGAACCGAAATTACTGACTAGTAAAGAAATGCGGGACTATAGTTAATCCAAATTCAATGAGACCAAATTATAAAAACATCAACATAAAAGAGGATTCCAAGGCTGACAGAAAGGCATGGGAAGAGAAGAATGTGAACAGCAACTGGATGACAGCTGAACAGATTCAGGTTAAAAATGTCTATACCGCCAATGATCTGGAAGGTATGGAACATCTCAACTATGCTGCCGGTATTGCACCCAATCTCAGGGGGCCATACTCAACCATGTACGTTATGCGTCCGTGGACTGTCCGTCAGTATGCGGGATTTTCCACCGCTGAAGAATCCAATGCTTTTTATCGCAGAAATCTGGCTGCAGGACAGAAAGGCCTGTCTGTTGCTTTCGATTTAGCCACCCACCGCGGATATGATTCGGATCATGAAAGAGTGGTTGGTGATGTTGGTAAGGCAGGAGTTGCTATTGACAGCATTCTGGATATGGAAATCCTGTTTGATCAGATTCCATTGGACAAGATGTCTGTATCCATGACTATGAACGGAGCAGTATTACCCGTTCTGGCCTTTTATATAGTTGCAGGACTTGAACAGGGTGTTCCAATGGATAAGCTAAGTGGAACCATCCAGAACGATATTCTGAAGGAATTCATGGTCAGGAACACATACATTTATCCACCAGAATTCTCGATGAAGGCTATTGCCGATATCTTTGAATACACTTCGAAGAATATGCCTAAGTTCAATTCCATCTCTATTTCCGGATATCATATGCAGGAAGCAGGTGCAACAGCTGATATTGAATTGGCTTACACGCTTGCCGATGGCCTGGAATACCTGAAAGCCGGTGTTAATGCCGGAATGGATATTGATTCCTTTGCACCCCGTTTATCCTTTTTCTGGGGTGTTGGCATGAATCATTTTATGGAAATTGCCAAGATGAGAGCAGCCCGGATGCTTTGGGCTAAACTTGTGAAACGATTCAATCCTAAGAACGCTAAGTCATTGGCCTTGAGAACTCATTGTCAGACTTCAGGCTGGAGTTTAACAGAACAGGATCCATTCAACAATGTTGCCCGCACTTGTGTGGAGGCAATGGGGGCCGCTTTAGGACATACACAATCTCTTCATACCAACGCACTGGACGAAGCAATCGCATTGCCTACGGATTTCTCCGCCAGAATTGCCCGGAATACTCAGATCTATCTTCAGGAAGAAACCAGCATTACAAAATCTGTCGATCCATGGGCAGGTTCTTACTACGTTGAGAAACTTACCCAGGAAATTGCTCAGAAAGCTTGGAATCTTATCGAAGAAGTTGAATCATTAGGTGGTATGGCTAAGGCTATTGAAACCGGCATCCCAAAGATGCGAATTGAAGAAGCAGCTGCAAGAAAGCAGGCCAGAATTGACTCAGGAGCAGAAACAATTGTTGGTGTCAATAAATATCGTTTGGAAAAGGAAGAACCAATTGATATCTTGGATGTTGATAACACTGTCGTTCGGGAAGCTCAATTAAAGCGTCTGGCAAAACTGAGAGCAAACCGAAACGAAGAAGAGGTTCAGACAGCGTTGGTGGCCATTACAAGGTGTGTTGAAACGGGTGAAGGAAACTTACTGGAGTTGTCGGTGAAAGCTGCACAGCTTAGAGCATCACTTGGAGAAATTTCATTCGCCTGTGAAAAAGTAGTTGGAAGATACAACGCTGTTATCAGAACTATTTCTGGTGTTTATGCAAAAGAAAACAGTGGTGATATGAGTTTTGAAGAAGCAAGAAAGCTGGCGGATAAGTTCGCAGAAAATGAGGGTCGTCGACCACGAATTATGATCGCGAAAATGGGTCAGGACGGACACGATCGTGGAGCCAAGGTGGTTGCCACAGGTTATGCCGACATGGGCTTCGATGTTGACATGGGGCCTTTATTCCAAACTCCGGCTGAAGCTGCCCGTCAAGCTGTTGAAAATGATGTGCATGTATTGGGAGTTTCCTCTCTTGCCGCTGGTCACAAAACTCTTGTACCACAGGTAATAGATGAATTGAAAAAACTTGGACGTGAGGATATCATGGTTATCTGTGGTGGTGTAATCCCTGCACAGGATTATCAATTCCTTTATGATTCCGGCGTGGTTGGGATATTCGGGCCAGGTTCTTCTGTTTCACAAGCAGCGATTGAGATATTGAATATTCTATTGGGAGATTAACAGCATACCAGAATTAATTAAAGAACCTGTTCAAAAAAGTAGCTTCGCTCTCATTCCGGGCTTGAACCGGAATCTCATAGTTATCTGTTTCAATTTATTGAGATTCCTGCCTACGCAGGAATGAGTAGCTGAAGAGGCTTTTGTCCATGCACTTTATTAAAATGTATTAATTCAGACCGAATACATGAACTGCCATGTTCAGTTTCGCACATTAGAATTACGATCACGTACAGAAAACTCCACAGAATCAATCCAACCTTTTATATTAAACTTCTGATAGTTTGATAACTGGACAGGCTGGCATAATAAGTGAATTTCCAATCCCCGATTATATTGGTAAATTTGAAGGAGCAAAAAGAACTAAACCGGAATATGGGAACTTTACTGAGGACGCTGGAGCTAACAAAAACATTCAGAGCAGACGAGGTTGAAACTGTCGCATTAAACAAAGTAAATCTTGAAATAGAGGAAGGCGAATTTGTTGCCATCATGGGGCCTTCCGGCTGTGGTAAGTCCACATTGCTCAATATAATGGGTTTGCTGGACAACCCAACTGCCGGAGACTATCAGTTTCTTGGTTCAGATGTAGCTGGACTTTCGGAAAAGAAGCGGGCGAACCTAAGGAAAGCCAACATTGGATTTGTTTTTCAGAATTTCAACCTTATTGATGAACTGAATGTTTACGAAAATGTGGAATTGCCACTCATTTATCTTGGAATAAGCTCCAGGGATCGTAAACAGAAAGTTGCAGAAGCACTGGAGCGAATGAACATGATGCACAGGCGTAAACACTTTCCTTTGCAGCTTTCCGGAGGACAACAGCAACGTGTGGCAGTTGCCAGAGCCGTAGTGGCAAACCCAACTCTTATTCTGGCGGATGAACCTACGGGTAATCTGGATTCTGCACATGGTGAAGAAGTAATGAACTTACTCGAGACTTTGAACAGGCAGGGTACAACCATAGTTATGGTAACCCATTCTCAGCGGGATGCAGACTTCAGTCAGCGAATCATCAGGCTATTCGACGGCAAAGTGATTCACGAAAACTACTATCGTCATCAAAAAAGCATGGCCGACTAGAATATGGCATCTTAAAATCTTAAGCTGTTAATATTCTGCAAAAATTTAGAGTTCCTTTATTATTCGTATATCTTTATTTCCTCAATTTTAAACAAAATAGTTATGAAGAAATTTTTACCAATGATGATGTTGGTTTTCTTCGGTTTAAGCCTGTCAGCTCAGTGCCCTTTAACGCAAGCTGTAGATTTTACCGCAACCGACACACATGGTATTCAGCACACACTGTCTGATTACCTTGATGATGGGAAGTATGTTCTCATCGACTTCTTTTTCACCACTTGAAGCAGCTGTAATGCAACAGCTTCCTATGTTGTTGAAACCTATGAATATTTTGGGTGCAACAGCTCGGATCTCGTTGTAATGGCAATTGCTACCGGTGATGCAGATGCAGCCGTAGTAGCTTACGATCAACTACACGGAATTGAATTTCCCAGCATCAGTGGTGTAGAAGGTGGCGGAACCGCCATCAACAATACCTATCAAATTCCGGCTTATCCAACTTACATTCTGATTGCTCCGGACGGATCTATTGTAGAACAGGACATCTGGCCGGTCAGTAACGCATCAATGTTTATTACACCGATTGAGAGTTATGGTGTTCAGGCTAATCCTTGTGCTCCAAGTTCAGCTGCAGATGTCCTAACATTTGCAATTCCTGAACAATTCGAACCTGCTACCTTTGGTACAGGAACTATCGATCTGAATCTTATGACCAATACTGCACAGAATGCGCTAACTCCAAGCTTTACCTTATCATCCGGCGCATGGGCCGATATTAGTGGTGTAGAGCAAATAAGTGGTGTTAGTGTTGTTGATTTCACTTCGGGATTTGTCACCTATACAATTAATGCGGAGGACAGCACAACAACACTGGATTGGACAGTATCAGTTCACAATGGTCTGAGTATTGATCCTCTGGATCCGGATTTACCGGCGGTTTATCCGAATCCGGCAACTGACTTTGTATCATTTGCGAATGCAACAAAAGTTAGCTTTTTGAATAGTCTTGGTCAGATTGTAAAAGTCATCAATTCACCTCATGGAGTTATTTCAATTCAGGAAATGAAAACTGGTTTGTACACGGTGCGTATCGAAAATGGTACTGAAGTTGAAAATCAGAAATTGGTAATACAATAAATTCTTGTTTACATATATATAAAAAAGGAAGATCGTCTGATCTTCTTTTTTATGAAATCCTGTGGTTTCTAATCGTTTCTTAAAGCCTCAATCACTGACAATCTCCTTATCTGAAAAGAGGCAATTAACCAGGCCCAAACCATGGCATTGACAACAATTACAAAGATCAGCCAAAGTATAAACGAGATTGAGATATCCATCGTAATATTTAGTAATGCCGGCAATACAGCCAACAATGCAGTTCCTGTTCCTGCAACAATGGCATACAGAATAATGTAGGAATATTCTGTCATCACTATTCTTACAATCTTTCCAACAGAAATACCTGTGGCGATCATAATGGCCAGCTCCTTTCTTCTTTCCAACACCGACCTCGCCAATACGACGGCAAGGCCAATGGTACCGAGGACCAATCCTATTGCTCCAAGAACCAGGAAGATCGTCAGATAGGTATTCTCAACACTTTTGAATTCTGCTAATTTTTCTGCTGTTCCCGAAATGTCAAATCCATAGTCCCGAAACGAACTATTCAAAGCCGTTTCCAGCACCATCCGATCTTCCTTCAATCCATCAATAAGATACCAATTGGATCCACTCACCGAAGGAAACTCTTCCAGAAAGAAATGTTCATCAATTATTATGTTTCCCTGAAAAATTGATGCGGCTAATCCAGCAATCAGAAGTAAATGAATTTCACTTCCCTGCTCGTTCAAATAGCTAAGCGTATCGCCGGGCTTTTTACCCAGCCCCCATTGAATTACAGTCTGATCAGCAATGGCAGGAATGAGACCATCTGCCCGCTTTTGCAACGAACTCCATGAAATTTCTTCTTCCAGAGAAGATGACTGTGTGGCAAAAGAAAAACGTCCTTCCAACAAATCTGTATTAATACCCAGGATGCGGGCATTACTAATTCTGTTCAGATTCAGACAACT
>Ga0233443_1002075_pt1 | contig 15956 bp, 10 predicted proteins | sample SI_123_September_2_FD_182784 | JGI IMG/M metagenome (GOLD analysis project Ga0233443, IMG submission 182784) | Seawater microbial communities from Saanich Inlet, British Columbia, Canada - SI_123_September2016_200_MG | ecosystem: Environmental > Aquatic > Marine > Inlet | place: Canada: British... | reverse complement strand
GTCTTCTTTGCCACAAAAATAGTTATGTAGAACGACTACACGCCTATTTTTATAACAAAAAAGACAAACAAAATTTCTGCGCAATATGGGTAGTTTATTTATTGCGCGTTACCTTAATTCCATTTTTCCTCGATACTCCCTTGAGGGGTAAACGAAAAATTAGTGGAAAGATGAGTTTTCGGACAGCCTCCCAGTAAAAGTAATGCGTACTGCCACAACAATTGGTATAATGCTGATATTTAATTCAATAGCTTGAGTGGATATTAACATGAATGATGAAATCAATTACAGGAACAATCCGTTACACGGTGTTAGGTTGAAAAAATTATTGATTGAAATGGTAGATCACTACGGTTTTGAGATTCTTTTTGCCTATTTAAACATCAATTGTTTTAAGACCAACCCAAGCATTGATTCTAGCGTGAAGTTTCTTAAAAAAACGGATTGGGCGCGTGAAAAAATTGAAGCTTTCTATTTGTATAAGTTTAAAAATTTACCGAGAGCATCTTCCGAACAGTTTTCATTGCCTCCTCGGGATCGAATTATTCCAGAAGATCAATCATCAGGTGAGCCTGCTGAACTCAGTTTAGAAGACGCTGAGCGGTTGAGAGAAAAACGTGAGGCTAAATCTGCTGAGTGGAACCAGGGGAAAAGACACCGCCCGAATAAGGATATCAATCCATGGGCAAATCGAAAAAGTAAAGCCAAATACTGAATGACCAACCGCTACCTATCTCTATCCTCCACAAAAACACATCCAGCACAATAATTGCTGATATCAGATTGATTTAAAAATGACACTGCAAATTCTCCTTCTTCATTTCAAAAACAATCACGTGGATTATACGGTTATTCAAAGTGTATTTAGGTAATGAATTTATTTGAATTTTAAGGTAGACTTAGACTCAATTTAAACTGAGAGATGATCTAAAATTAACCTTCATATTTACTCAACCTAAGTTATTTAGTTATTTTTGAATCACCCCCTAACCCAATTCTTTTAAATATATTAAACATCATCGAAACATTGTGATTTTCAAAACAGCCTTTAAAGCCTCAATAATATTCATAGGCTGCATTATTCAAATTGCAGGACATGCATCATCGCAGAATATACCCATAAATGTGGTCACTAAGGTCGTCCAGCAAGGTGACATCATTACACAACAGAACTTTATCGGTTCTTTAAAATTCAGAGAACAATCTCTCATTGCCTCCAGAGCCGCAGGATTAGTACAAAAAATCTATTTTGACACTACTCATAAAGTAGTAAAAGGTCAATTATTGGTCGAATTAGATCATGAAGTATTGGACTTAAACATAAACACAACTCAATCTTCCATGAAAGAAATTAAAATCCAATTAGAAAAAGTCACTAAAGACTTAAAACGATATGATCGATTATTGGGTGAAGAAAATGTATCCGAACAACAATACGATGAAGTGTTTTATAGTCGCTCAAGCCTGGAACAAAAACTGATTGGGTTAGAAGCGGAGCTTAATATTCTGAATATTAAAAGAAAACAGCATTTTATAAGAGCACCTTTTAACGGCATGATAACTCAAAAAAAAGTTGCATTGGGTGAATGGGTAGAAGAAGGCGGTACCATTGCGATGTTAATTGACCCAACAAAAATCGATGCCTATATTGATATTCCCATGAATATGACGCAAAACTTGCCCAAAAAAGTCAACTTAACTATTCAAGGAAAAAGCATTAAGGCTGATGTTATAGGCATTATCATTATCGGTGACAAAAATTCTCGCACCGTACCACTTAAAATACAATTAAATGAAATTAATAACCATATGTATGAATCAATGGATGCCACACTACAACTGCCTATCAAACAATTTTTAAACACGCTGATAGTCCCGAGAGACGCCATTATCAAACGTTTTAACCAACAAGTTGTCTTTGCAGTAAAAAATAAAAAGGCGGTCATGATTCCTGTAACCGTCAAATTATTTAAAAATACAGTTGCTGCAGTACAAGCAGAACAATTAAAAAAAGACATGAAAGTCATTGTCAAAGGAAATGAACGTATTTTCCCAGGGCAATCGGTTACTGAGTTACAATCATCGGTTAATCCTCCAACAAATTAGTAAAAGTTGAATCTGTTTTATTCATGCCATCGACAAAACTAAATTAAGCGGATTATCCGCTTCAATGTAAACTTATCCCCTTGCGGGATAATGATGAAAATAATATAAAAACACCATGAACGTTATTCAATTTTCATTACAAAAACCAGTTGCTGTTACGGTATTGGTTATTTTTCTGTTGATATTTGGTGTTTTATCTTTACAACATTTACCCAAGCAGTTAACCCCCAATGTCATTGAAGCAGAAATTTCTGTTGAAACCATCTGGCCAGGTGCTTCTCCCTTTGAAATAGAACAGGAAATTATCAGCAAACAGGAGTTGGTATTAAAAAACACACCAGGCATCACTTCTTACGAATCAAAATCACTCGACAATACTGGAACAGTGACGCTTAAGTTTTCCATCGGTACAGACATTAATAAAGCCCTATTGGATGTTAGCAACAAATTAACTGAAGTAGAAAGTTATCCTGAAAACACTTTAAAACCAGTTATTAAAGCAACGGGAGCAAGCACATCTCCAGTGATATGGACAATGCTTAGAACCTTACCCAAAAACCCCAATAATATAGACCAGTATAAAACCTATTTAGACAATGAAATACGGGAATATTATGAGCGAATTCCTGGTGTAGCTGAATTATTTTTAATGAGTGGCACACCTCAGCAAGTACAAATCATCCTCGATTTTAAGGCTTTAGCCAAATATAATCTAAGCCTGAATCAAGTCATTACAGCCATCAAAAAACATCATCACAATATTTCTGCTGGCTCAATTGACATTGGTCGGCGTAGTTATCGGATTCGAATGACGGCTAAGTTTTCTACGCCAGCTTCAGTCGGTGAAAAAGTCATTTCAACCCATAATAATCAACCCATCAAATTGAAAAATATCGCAATAATCGCTTTTGGATATGAAAACCCAACAGCAATATCCATGGTTGATGGTGTCAAAGGACTGGTTATCGGCGTTAAACCTGAAAATAATGCCAACCTCATCTCCTTGACGAATCAAGTTGAAAAAATGGTCAATGAATTAAACCAAGGAAAATTAAAAACTGCTGGGCTAAAAATTCAGTGGCTACATGACAACCGAGCCTATATTCAAGGTTCTATCGATTTAGTCCAACAAAATATTCTCATTGGTGGCAGTTTAGCGATCATGATCCTACTGTTGTTTTTGCGATCAATTTCAGCCACTACGGTTATTGCTCTGGCCATTCCAATTTCTATTATCTCCACTTTTTTGATTTTGGATATGATGCACCGAACACTTAACACCATCTCATTAGCGGGTATTTCTTTTTCCGTTGGAATGCTGGTTGATTCTGCCATCGTGGTACTGGAAAATATCGACCGCCATAAAAAAATGGGGAAAGCTTTTATGAATGCCGCATTTGATGGTACCAGTGAAGTTTGGGGTGCATTGATTGCATCTGGCTTAACGACCGTAGCAGTATTCTTACCCGTTGTTTTTTTAGAGAATGAGGCAGGTCAATTGTTTAAAGATATTGCAATTGCTGTCACCGTTGCAGTGACATTTTCACTATTTGTATCCATTTCAGTTATTCCCATGTTATGGCGTCAACTCATGCATTTTCATCCATATCATAGCCATCAGCCTACTGAGAAAAAAAGTATTTTGGTGACCATGGGAAATGCCTTCTCAAACTCAATCATGTACATACTCCATTTTTTTCTAAAATCTGCCATCAGACGAGGTTTATTGATTATCTTTTTAATAGGTGGATCGATTGTCAGTATTGTTGAATTATTACCTAAAATGGAATACCTACCTCAAGGTAATAGAAACCTCATATTCAATATTCTTATCCCACCGCCTGGCCTTTCATATCGCGAGAAAAAACAAATTGGAGAAACCATATTTAAAAAAATAAAACCACACATGGGCAATGCAATAGGAAAATATCCTGCAATTGCCAGAGCCTTTTATGTTGCAGGCGGTGATTTTATGATTTTTGGCGTCATCAGCGCTGATGATCGGCGTGTTTCAGTCTTTAAATCCTTACTTCAACCTATTGCCAATAGTTTTCCTGGTATTTTTGGAATAACCATTCAAGCGGGTGTTTTTGACGATGATTTGGGTAAAGGGCGCAACATAGATGTGGATATCAGCGGAAAAAACATTGAAAAATTAGCAGACATTGGCAGCAGTCTTTTTGGCACAATTTCATCGCAAATTCCTGAGTCTCAAATACGGCCCGTACCATCCATTGAATTACTTTTTCCTGAAATCCGCCTCATTCCAAATGACCTGATGTTGAGCAAACTAGATATGGACGCATTCAGTTTAGGCGTTCTGGCTGACGTATTAATGCAAGGTAGAAAAATCGGTGAATTTCAAATTGATGGAACGAACAAAATCAATATTATTTTAAAAGCCGATGAACATCAATACAGTACAGCTGAAGACATGATGATGACACAAGTGGTCACACCTAACGGACAATTGGTTAATTTCAATGACTTGGCAAAATTCAAACGAACCTCTGGAATCAGTGAAATCAGACATGTTCAAGGGAAACGCACCATTACTTTAGAAGTCACGCCTCCTGAACACTATACCATTCAGGAAGGAATAGAATTATTGAGCAACAAAATTATTCCAGAACTGAAAAAACAAGGAAAACTGAAAGATGTTAACATCACTTTAAGTGGCACCTCTGATAAATTAATAGAAACCATGGAATCGATGCAGGTCAATTTGATATTAGCAGTCATTATTACTTATTTAATCATGGCGGCCTTATTTTCTAACTTCATTTACCCCTTTATTATTTTATTCACTTTACCTTTGGCCGCAGCTGGGGGCATCATTGGATTACATTTGACCAGTCATTTCTTAACCTACCAACCCCTTGATGTCCTCACCATGCTGGGTTTTGTAATACTGGTGGGTATCGTGGTCAATAATGCCATTTTGATCGTCCACCAAACCCTTAATCTAATTCGATATCACAATATTCAGCCACAACAAGCGATATACGATGCCACTCAAAGTAGATTAAGACCAATATTCATGAGCACGCTGACCTCAACCTTTGGCATGCTCCCATTGATACTCATGCCAGGTCCTGGTTCAGAATTTTATCGTGGTTTAGGCAGTGTTATAACAGGTGGATTAGTCTTTTCAACGGTATTTACAATTTTTGTTATTCCAGCATTATTAATGTCTGTCATCCGACTGGAAACACCAAACGAACGTAAAAACTACTGAGGCACTGAGTTTATTATTCAATATATGATTCATTTATTTCTGATATGGTAAAATAAACAACTCTATTTACTCCCCTCCCGATCAGGTCGACACTTAACAACCGTTTTCACCATATCTACAACCTTTTCAATTTGTGACTGAACTTGATTGAGATGGCTTACCATTTTATTGGCCAAATCAAATAATTCATCACCATCTTCAGCATCATAACCTTCGACAGCATTATGAATTATCTCGATAATTTGCTGTACATCATTGATTGTTTCATCATCCAAATTATCACGAGCCGCATACAAATAATCAAGAATCACATAAATCTCTTTAATATTGATTCTATTTTCAAGTTCTTCAATGGTTGTATCGCTTAATATTTTTTTCATTCACACATTACAACACATTAAGTGAGCCAAACAAAGAAATACTGCCAGCACTTTGTAAACAGCCTATTTTTCATGGTTTCATGAGCCTCTGAATTGAAAAATGAGCCATGTAGAAATGTATAAATCATCTGATTTGTAAATTTTCAACCACTCTATTAATGACATTTTGTCGAGCCAGCTGGCTTGCCCAAGCAATATGTGGAGTTAATAGTAAGTTGGTTAAATCAGTTGCTAAAAGCGGATGATTTTTAGGCGGTGGTTCTTCAGAAAGCACATCAAACCCTGCACCACGCAATTTTTTACTTCTTAATGCTTTTGCCAAAGCCAATTCATCTACAATTCCACCCCGTGCCGTATTGATCAGTAAGGCCGATGATTTCATATAAGATAATTCTTGATCACCGATCATATTTTGCGTCATATCCGTTAAGGGTGTGTGAATAGTAACGATATCGGATTGTTGCAACAAAAATTCAAGTGGCACTCGATCAGCATATTGTTGACCTGTTAAACTTTCGGCTCGTAAAATAGACATGCCAAAAGCCAAAGCCACTTTCTCAACCGCTTTACCTAAAACACCATAACCGATAATACCTAATGTTTTTCCAGATAATTCATAAATTGGAAAATCCAATCGGCAAAACTGATCACTTTCACACCATTTCCCTTGCTTCACATCATTGGCGTAATCCAATAAGCAAGTATTCAATGCACTGATTAATGAAAAAACATGCTGCACCACTGAATCAGTACAATAATTGGTGACATTTGAAACAGTTATTTTTTGCTGTTTTGCGATCGTTAAATCAATATTATTAAGCCCCGTTGCCACCACACAAATTAATTTAAGTTTGGGTAAATTAAGCATGATAGAAGATGTCATTTTAACTTTATTAACAATGACTGCAACAGCATCCTGACATCGCTCAATCACTTGCTCTGGAGTTGTTGATTGATAAAATACACAATTCAATGCTTTCAATCCTGACAAGTCCAGATCACCTTGATCAACAGTGGCTAGATCAAGAAAAACTATTTTCATGTTTTTATCCTATTAAGGGACGATTCAAAAATAACCTTTACAATTTGCAAAGAAATTTTGTTCACAGGCAAAGCACGAAAATAGGCGCATAGTCGAACTATGCAACTGTTTGAGTAACGAAGCCTGTGGGCAAAAGGTCGAGTAAATGTAAAGGTTAATTTTGAATCGTCCCTATCATTTATTCTCTTTTCCATGTTGTCCCACCAGCACCATCTTCAAGAATGACGCCCTGCTCACTCAATTGATCTCGAATATTGTCGGCTTCTGCCCAATTTTTTTGCTGTCTTGCTGTTAACCGTTGCTGAATCAATTCATCTATTGCCTGATCTGTAATTGCATCATCAGATTGCCCTGCTGTTGCTTTAAAAAATTGCTCTGCATCTTGCTGCAACAATCCAATCACTGAACCCAATTGAACCAATAACCCGACCAACTCCTCAACACCCAGTTTTTCATTAGCCCGACACTGATTAATTTCGTGTGACAAATCAAATAAAACCGACACAGCCTCTGAAGTATTGATATCATCATTCATTGCATCATAAAACCGTTTAGCATAAGCATTATTGGGATCAATTGCTCCCGACACCTTAAAATCAACGCCTCTAATGGCAGTATACAAACGACTTAATGATGCCTTTGCCGCATCAAGTTGTTGATCTGAATAATTAAGCGGACTACGATAATGACTGGCAAGAATAAAATAACGAATTTCCTCACCACGGTATTGCTTTAACACTTCTTTTACAGTAAAAAAATTACCCAAAGATTTAGACATTTTTTCTTCATTGATACGAACAAAACCATTGTGCATCCAGTAATTAACAAAATGCTCTCCTGTTGCCGCTTCGGATTGCGCTATTTCATTGTCATGATGAGGAAATTGTAAATCCATCCCCCCCCCATGAATATCAAAATGATTTCCCAAACAATCGGTAGACATGGCGGAACATTCAATGTGCCAACCAGGTCGTCCTTGTCCCCATGGAGACTCCCATGACGGTTCATTGGACTTAGCGGCTTTCCACAAAACAAAATCTAACGGATCCTTTTTTACTTCATTAACATCAACCCGTGTTCCTGACACCAAATCTTCAATATTTTTACCCGACAATTGAGCATAATTATCAAATTTCCCAACCGAATAATACACGTCATTATTTTCTCCCACATAAGCCATGCCCTTATCAACCAATGTTTTAACCATACTGATAATGCTTGCCATCGAATCTGTTGCTTTGGGTTCAATATCTGGTGATTTCACACCAAGCTCTTTGGCATCTTGATGCATTGATTCAATAAACCGAGTGGTTAACTGCTTAATGTCTTCGTTATTTTCATTGGCACGCTTTATAATTTTATCATCAACATCGGTAATATTTCTAACATAGGTCACATCATAACCAATATGTCTCAAATATCTGACAATCACATCAAACACCACCAAAACTCGGGCATGACCAATATGACAATGATCGTAAACAGTCATTCCACAGACATAAATTTTAACCTTGCCAGGCTGAATGGGTTTAAATTCGGCTTTTTCTTTTGTCAAAGTATTATAAATTGTCAGCATTTGATTGATTCCGTTATTTGATTTCAGATATTCTATGAACATGATGCCCTAACGGGCAATATTTAAATACTCAGAGATTGGCCTAATTTTTTAACCATTAGGGACGATTCAAAAATAACCTTTACAATTTGCGAAGAAATTTTGTTCACAGGCAAGGCACGAAAATAGGCGCATAGTCGAACTATGCAACTGTTTGAGTAACGAAGCCTGTGGGCAAAAGATCGAGTAAATGTAAAGGTTAATTTTGAATCGTCCCTTAGGTAAGTAGGTGACCATAATTATATTAACATTTTCACTCAATATTTTCCGCCCTTTGGCACTACTACTCTGACCGAATATATCTCTATGCAATCAGAGCAGTAACACCAAAGGTCAAAAAATCTTAAGCGAAAATTTTGTTAAGATAATTATGGTCACCTACTTAGGGGAAGCGAAATAAATAAATGTCCAAATTGCGCAGGATTTTTGTTTGCCTTTGAGGCGCAAAAATAGGCGTGTAGTCGAACTACACAACTATTTTTGCAACAAAAAAGGCGGACAAAAAAACAAGCAAGTTGGATGTTTATTTATTGCTCATCCCCTTAGATGAAGATGATGAAGTAAAACTTCAATAGCTTCATGCTAAAAATATCTATTATTAAAAAACTTTATTTTTTTGCGACTGGAAATAAAGTCCTAAAAACCTAAAAAATGCAGTTTAACATATTTTCTTTTGAAGCCTAAATGCTATGCAAGCCATGACAACAAATTCTCAACTTCAGCAAGCATTGACCCATTTACAACAAAACCAAATTGATGCTTGTCAGGAATTGTGCCGAACCATTATTCAAAAAACACCCAACAATGCAGATGCCTACCACTTAATGGCATTGGGATATTGTCAAAAAAAACAATATGACACTGCCTTTCAATATTTTCAGACAGCCATAAAAAACCAACCCAATGAAGCTAATTTTTACTACAATTTTGCCAACTGTTTAAAACAGGCAAATCACACAAAAGAAGCCATCAATACCTACCAACAAGCCGCCAATTTAGCCCCTAATAACGAACAAATATGGTTCAATCTTGCCACCACTTACAATACAAAAAATGAACTAGAACAATGCCAACAATGCTATTTAAAAGCCATTGAAATAAAACCCGATTACATCAAAGCTTATTACAATTTAGCCCAATCCTATTTAGATCAGGACAATGCTCAACAAGCACAATATTTCTTTCAAAAAGCGTTATCCTATCAACCAGGCTACGCTAAAGCCCTATCAGGAATGGCATTGTGTGAAAAACATCATGAACACTTTGACCATGCCATTCATTATTTCAAGCAAGCATTACGTCATGAAAACCTGGCTGAATTTCATTACAACCTTGGCAACACTTACCACCAAACCAAACAATTTGATTTGGCGATTAGCCATTATCAACAAGCACTTAAAATCAATGGCAAGTATGACTTGGCCTACTACGCTCTCGGCTCAACTTATTTATTATTAGGCAATTACCAGGCAGGCTGGAATTTTTATGAATATCGCTGGCGATCTGAAAAAAACCCTCAAAGACACCACCACATAACTCGCTGGGATGGACAAGAACTAACCAATAAAAATATCTTGATTTGGGGAGAACAAGGTATTGGTGACACCTTACAATTTTCACAAACATTGCCATTGATTATTCAGCAATGTAAACAATGTATTGTCGAATGTGATGAGCGATTAATACCGTTACTGCAAAGAAGTTTTCCTGAAATCAAAGCCATTGCTTATCAAACTGACAATAATTTTCAGACTCGAGTAGATTTTCAATGCCCCATCATTAGCCTGGCTCAATGGACCTCCCCTGCCTTACCGTTTTTAAGCCCACAAATAAGTTTCATCAAGCCAAATCAAATGATGGTTGAATCCATTAAAAAGAGATACCAACAATTTGGTTCTCTCCTCAAAATTGGTATTTCATGGAAAAGTGGCAACCCTGATTTCGGCGCATTAAGAAGTTGTCATTTATCACACTGGGTTAAATTATTAAAAACCTCAAACTGCATTTTTATCAATTTACAATATGGCAATACTCATGATGACCTCAATGAACTCTCTACGGCACATGACATCAATGTTTTTCATGACCAAGAAGTTGACCCATTAGACAACCTAGATCAATTTGCCGCACAGCTATGTAACCTTGATTTGGTCATCTCTATCGATAATTCCACCGTGCATTTTGCAGCTGCATTAGGCATTCCTGTATGGACATTATTACCTTATATTCCAGATTGGCGATGGCAATTAAATAGCGATACAACCCCGTGGTATCCGACCATGAGATTATTCAGACAAACAAAAAGAGGAGATTGGGAGAGTGTATTTCAGCAAATAGACCGTATAGATTATTATGCATAATGATTGATACTTTCAGTCAACCCAAATAAATCAGTTGAACCGTAGCGAGAGTGTTCAAGGTGCTGAATATTCAAGGTTTTTTGGGATATTTTGACGATTCCTGTAGTCACTCTACAGGTGAGTTGAAATATTTCAAAAAGTCTTGAAGATTCAGTGCATTGGGCACTCGCAGTAGATTCAACTGATTTATTTAGGGTCAAGTACGTGAAATATTTTTTTACCTAAAACGCTGATAAAATGACATTAAATGTCTTCTATCAAAATATTTCTTCCATGGCATCAAGTGATATGAAATCGGCTCACCACCTTTAATTTGTTGTAAAAAACCAATTAATTGTTCTTTTTCTTGAACCAAACCTTTCATGTCTTGAGGATATAGCCAAGGTGCATTTTTAACACGTTCTGGCAAACCAAAACTATTAACGACTAACTTTTCATTTTTCTTCAAATCTGTCATCCAATTGAATGAGAAACCTTTTTTGAACTTTATTTGATCAACATAATGTGTACCGCACAGCGCTGTAAATTTAGCCTTATTTTCATCATAGTATTTTTCAGCTATTTTTGTTAATGAGAAATTAGGCAACACCTTTCCCGTATATCCTGTCATCGTCAGTTGACCAAAATATTGATGCAATTTCTCAGGTGATTTTGCCAAAAGTTTAAATAATTTTTCTGAATTTTCTGACTTAATGGGTTGTTTTTCAATAGGATAATACCAATATTGCATTTGTATTTTTTCTGACGAATTGACATCATTGTAATTAATTGAAGACTGGCTAATACATTTGGAAGAATAGCTTTTCCCCGTTGAATCAAAAGTATCTCCTGGCTTTATTCGTGACTTATTTTCAGAGCCTGACACCACTATATCCTGATCTAATACCAATGGTAAAATATCATTTTGAATTCGCAATTTTTGAGCTAATATTTCACAACTTGATCGCTTAAAAGAACGGGTTGCAGATATTGACTGACGACAAGCTTCTATCGACTGAAAATACCCATTATTTTTCTGATTAACTTGTTGTTCGCAAGCTTCAAACTGCAACAACCCGTAACGAACTGAAAGAGATGCTTGTGCCAAACAGTCATTAGCTTGCTTCATATGATCAGTCTTATTGATTAGTTGATTTTCCACTCTTTTTAGCACCAATCTTGTGTACTCAACCTTTTGTTTTAGCAATTGCAGTTGCTTGAAGACAATTTCTGACGAGTAAACCATATTAGTGCCATTTTCTGACCGATAAAATGGCGTATTATTTGCCACCAACAAACCTTGCCAAGGACGGGTATGATAATCATCAACAATTCCTTTGCTTGAATGATTAACTGCATTAGCAATTTGATTGATGAGAAAGTCAATCCGCTGACTTCCCACATTCTGCAAAGTAAATTCAGCTGGATTAAAATAATCATCACCATCATATTGTAAAATGTAAGCGGCCGTTGGGTTTTGATATAAATTATTAAACATTTTAAAACGCCAAATACTGGCCATACCTAACAATTCATCACCTGCAGGAATATTTAACAAGCGATTTCTTTGCTCATCATTTTCAGGATAATAACTCAACCATAACCTGGCAATGGAATGAAATTTCACTGAATTAACATAAGATGTTCCACATAATTTAAAAAAGTTTTCCTCTTCATTGCTACTGATGTATCTTCTCGCATCTCGGGTAAAACGAACATTACTTTCATCAATTTGAGCAACTCGGTCAGTCAGTGCAATGATAATTAAAAAAGAAACAGGAGAGGATTTATTAGCCCCCCCCTTAAGTTGTTCGAGGCTTTGATTGACAAATTTTTTGGTTTTTTCATATTGCACAGAAGGAGCAGACGGCAAGCTTTCAAGATCACGATAACGATGCATTGAAATCTGAAGGTTCCCACCTTTCAAATGTTTTTTTACCAGACTTAAACAACTGACACTGACATCACCTAACAAAGAATTGCGCAGACCAGAACCTAAAAAGTCTGATGGATTAAAGAGATGGACATTTAAATGATTACGATTGATGACTTCAGGAGCTGGCGTAACTTTTTCTGAAACTTTGACCCAAGAACACCCCGATATCAATATAGGAATCATCAGGGTAATTAAATAGGAAATATATTTATTGATCACTTGCTGAAACAAAATCAATTCACTTTAAGCGAGGAAAATTAACATTATATCAGAGTTAAAAATATTTTTTTTGCAATAAACGGCGAATATAATGGAAAGTTATTTAATTACCATCTACCATATATTTTTAGTCAGTAAAAACGAGAATAAAATTATCGTCTTTTCAACACCATCAAATCATAGAAATTCTTTTTTCATAGAATTAAGGAAAAATTTTAAACTTGATATTTTGAGCAGCGTAAGGATAATCGGCATTCGGTGAAGTGAATGACCGACCGTGGAGATAACGGACTATCTTACACCCTAAAAACTAGGGCATTATTGGAAATTTTATTTAGATTAAACGGGTACTTCACTCAATAAAAATAACCACGGATTATAGAATTATGACCGCTCATGATACCCAATCATTTTTTACTCCTGATGAGTTTTTTTGTAAGAAAACTCAAGTGTTATCTCAGACTTATAACCTTGCCCATATTTTGCTTAATCGAAGTCAATCAAAACATATATTTGTACCGATTCGTTCAATGCAATATCTCGCTATCGTTGAAAAAAACACCTTTTGGTTTGTCGATAGTTTAGCTTATGCTGTTCGGAAAAATGAAGGAGGACGATTAATTAGAATTTCTTGGCATCCATTACTAAAAGTAAATCAACGCGAGGGACTAACCCAGAATATGGAGTGCCGAGTAGTTTTTTATGGTGAGGATATGGAACATATTCAAAACCGATTAAACAGTGAGTTTTATCAGTCGATGTTACAGATTGATCAGCGTCATCGTAGTTCTATAAATACAAATAGTAAAATCAGCATCTTACCATTAGGATTAGGGTGAGCATGAATAACTAAGAGTTATTATGCTTTCTCCTGAAAATCAATACAAATTATGTCACCATTACTTGCATTAAGCTTTTTCTTAAAAAAGGCATCAAACTCCTGATGCTGATGAAAGTTCTCAAGTGCCGCTTTATGTGTAAACCGAACCAACCAGCAAAATTTAGTTTGATCGTCTGTTTTTATAGTTTCGCCAGTAAAGACTTCTCTTACACCAGGAATTTGTGACAATATCTGTTTTCCTTCACTGATTAAACTACTATGTAACTGACTGGAGTTTGTTTTTATATTATGCACTATCAAATGTTCAACAGATAACCAAGGTGTACATCGTTCGAGCACTTCTGCGGCACGTCCAGCACTACCCCACTGACGAAGAAGATGTTTTACTTCTTTTTCAACCGCATTTTTTACATCTTTTTTAAGATAGGTAAAATCGCCATCAGGATTGTCCTTATTACGTTTTCGCATTGATTTTGCGGCAATATCTGAAAGTGCGGTATAATAATCAATCTTTGCCACACCATTCAATGTTAACTTATGAAACTGCTCCTCGTTTAAACCACTACCACCATGAATTACCAGTGGAATTTTGACCGTCTGATTAAGCTGTTTAAGACGTGCAAAATCAAGTTTGGCGCGTTTATTCATCCGCCCTTGCACAGTTCCAATGGATACGGCTAAAAAGTCGATACCCGTTCTTTGTACATAGACGTTTGCTTCGGAAGGAAGAGTAAAAACAGCGTCTTCAACAGGATGCTGACTACCCTCTTTACCTGCAACATAACCCAGCTCCCCTACGACTGAAACGCCACAACGATGTGCCATTTCGACAACAGCACGAGTTTGATCTATATTGCTAGGCAAGTCTTGATTAGAAGCGTCTAGCATAACCCCATTACAGCCTAGATTAATTGCTTTAATTGCTGATTCCAAACTACGCCCATGATCCAGTTGAATGGAGACTGGAACAGAAGCTCGTTTTGCGGCTGTTTCAATTGCCGATAGCATCAGTTCAAAATCATAATGTTCAAAATGTGGTTCTGCAATACTCAAAATAATTGAAGATCGACAACTCTCTGCGGCATCAATCACTGCCTCTAAAAAATCCAAGCTGACTAAATCAAAAGCACCAACGGCATAATTGTTTTCGTAGGCGTGATAAAGCATATCTCGCATATCAACCAAAGGCATATATTACTCCGAATAGTTGGTTCATCATGCTGTTAGGCTTGCAAACAAAGTGGGTAATTGTTCTGGCAATTTATCAACATGGTCAATAATAGTATAATTATTAGCGCCAAAGATTCGCTTAACATAATCATCCGCATTGGGATCAAGCGTTAGGCAATAGGTTAGTACACCCGTACTATAAAGTTCTTCCACTGCTTTTTTTGCATCATGACGCAGGTGTTGTGGGTCACGTTCATCAATATCAGCGGGTTCGCCATCCGTAACTAATAAGACTAATTTGCGTCTTTCTTGCTGTTTCAGCAGGTGGTGTCCAGCATGGCGTAGTGCTCCCCCCATGCGTGTTGACAACCCTCCTTTCATGCCTGCAAGCCGAGACTTTGCTTCATCATCGAAGTGCTGGGAAAAATCTTTAAAGCGGTAATATTGCACATCATGGCGACCATCAGAAGCGAACCCATGTATTGCAAAAGGATCACCAATGCCTTCAATCGCTGTAGCAACCAATGTGGCTGCTTCACGGGTAAGCTGTAATATTGTTTTATCTGAACCTTGCATGGTTTCATTGGTGGATTCGGATAAGTCCAATAACAAGACGACAGATAAGTCTCGAGTTTTTAATACATTTCGCATGGTGATGCGAGTATTCGGTTGTTCACCCATGCGGATAGCTATCATTGCATCAATAGCCGCATTAATATCTACCTCATCACCGTCTTCCATATTGCGTACACGTTGTACACCTTCGGGAGTCAATAAATCAATGATTTGTTTAATGCGGTGAGCAATCGGCCTGTAAGAGTCAATAATAGATTGAATATCTTCTACGTGCCCGCGTGGTTGGCGACGCTCATAAACAGTTGCCCAATCTGGACGATGTAACTGAATCTGATAATCCCATTCCTGATAATGATAAGGATCAGAAACAGGTTCTTTACCCCACATTTCATTAAAACTTTTTGTTTTATCGGTGAGATCGTCTTCATAAGGACGCATTTCAGTAGAACATGTCCAGATTTCTTGTGCATCATCACCAGCCAATTCACAGTCAA
>Ga0233443_1002073_pt1 | contig 15962 bp, 19 predicted proteins | sample SI_123_September_2_FD_182784 | JGI IMG/M metagenome (GOLD analysis project Ga0233443, IMG submission 182784) | Seawater microbial communities from Saanich Inlet, British Columbia, Canada - SI_123_September2016_200_MG | ecosystem: Environmental > Aquatic > Marine > Inlet | place: Canada: British... | reverse complement strand
ATGCAGGCGTTACACGTGAAAGCGGATTCTTATACTTCATCGATAAAGACGGAGATGTATCACGCGCACCTATGGCTAGAGGTAGAGGTTAAATTTTAACTTTTATTTTTTAGATATTTAAATAAAAAAGGAGCATTAATTGCTCCTTTTTTATTTAATAATTGAATTTTTCTTACTTGAAACAATACCACTCGATACAATCATTCTAAATCCTTCTTCTACATCTACTCCAGCATCCGATGTTTCTTCTTTAGGGACAATCAAGAAAAATCCAGAAGTGGGGTTGGGGGTTGTAGGAACAAATAGATGGTAGAATTCTTCATTTGCTTGATTGGTAGATTCACTTGTTACAAATCCTAAAGTCCATATATTTTTTCTTGGGTATTCAATATAAACTACTTTCTCAAAAGAATGAGATCCACCACCAGAAATAGACTCTATAATCTGCTTAGTTGTTGTGTATATCATTCCAACTAATGGAATTTTTTTGAAAATACCTTCTAGCCAAGAAACCACTCTTTTACCGATTACATTTCTAGCAAGTGCACCTACAAGCACTAAATAAATTATTACAATGATTAGTCCAATAATAGAGCTTAATAAATTAAAACCAGGAAATGTTACATCCACAAGCTGTTTAAGAGGCTCTGATACCTTTCCTCCTAAAGCAATTGTTATGTTAACAACAACTTGTAGCACATAAACAGTTAATGCTATAGGTATAGTAATTGCTAAACCAGCTAAAAATGAATTTTTTATTTTATTTCCCATATCGGTATCAATTTATATAAAATTCTAATCTATTTCCTATATATAAGTACAGAGCTACCTAAAATAAAAATTGTACCTATAATTTCTTTTGCGCTTAGTACTTCATTTAAAAAGATCCAACCTAAAATAATAGCAACAATTGGAGGAAAAATAGCAACATAAGTGACCTGAGTCACACTTAAATATTTATAAAGCCAAAAATAAATACCCCAAGATATAACTCCACCAAATATGACAAGATATGCACTAGCAAATAATAATTGATCTGTCCAAACTATTTGAGCAAGATCTTCTTTCAGTAAAGACGATAATGAAAGCATGATAACACCTGTTAATACTTGGCACACTGCATTCATCTGATATGGCCCCACAACGTCATTATATTTCTTATATAGAACGCTTGGCCATGCTGCAATAATAATAGCCCCTACAAGCACCATAATTGCAAGAAATGATTGTGATTGTAAATCAATAGACTGATTAGATCCAATAAATACCATACCTATAAATCCTAGAAATAACGCTTTTAGCTTATTAGAAGTTAGCTTTTCATTATCATCTCCTGATAACATGAAATGAGCCATTACACTAGTAAATAAGGGAAATAGTCCCCATAGGATAGACGATATACTTGAATAGACATATTGTGTAGCCCAATAAGTGATACCGTATGAAAGAGCAAAATTTAATAACCCAAATGATAAGTATAATTTGATAGCTTGCTTATTAAAGGGGATCGATTCTTTTCTAAAAAAAATAATTAAAAAGAATAAAAGCCCTGATAGAAAAAATCTAAATCCTACCCCAAAAAAAGGAGGGACTCCTGCATTTAAAGAGATTTTAATAAAATACCATGTAGATCCCCAAATCAAGCATAGTGCTATAAAAGGGAACAGAATTTTGTTATTCATTACTTAGCTTTATATAAAGTAGTTAAGAACGTACTAGCAACATAAATACTTGAATATGTTCCTATGATTACTCCTACAAGCAAAGTAAATGCAAAAGGACGTATAGTTGCTCCACCGTACATTAGCAAAACAGTAATAACTAATAATGTAGTCATTGATGTAATAAGAGTTCTACTAAGAGATTGATTAATACTTTTATTAATAGTTGATTCTAGTAATACAGTACCAGAAGATTTCATATTTTCTCTAATTCGATCAAGAATAACAATAGTATCATTTAAGGAGTATCCAACAATAGTTAAGAACGCGGCTACAGTACTCAATGTAACTTCATAACCAGTTAGTGAGAAAATTCCTAGCGTGATTGTAATATCGTGTACAAGTGCTAAAATTGCACCAAGAGCAAATTTGAATTCAAATCTAATAGAAATATATAATAAAATTAATGCAAGCGAAGATAAGATAGACCAAAGCGCTTTTCCGCTTAGCTCAGTACCTACCTTAGGACTAACAGAATCTAATGAAAGAATAAAATCATTTTTATCTGCAGGAACTTTATCGCCCATAGTTTTATAAACATGGTTAACTATATGTTGAGCAAAGTCAGGTGATACATTGTCTCTAATTTTCACTTTAATCATTACATCATCTGTACTTCCAAAATGTTTAATTTCTTCGCCGCTCAAATCAATGATTTGTCCATCTGATTCGACAGCACTCATAGCTGTTCGAACTTCCTCAATATCTACATTCTCAGAAAAATTTAACCCAATCATAGTACCACCTTTAAAATCAATACCAAGGTTAATTCCTAATAAGAGTAATACAATAGATCCTATTCCCATAATACCAGAAATAGTAAATCCAGCATTCTTAAATGCCATAAAGTTTATTTTTGTATTTTCCATAAATTTCATTTTAGATACTCAGCTTCTCTATATTTTTTCTAGATGTTATAAAGTCAAAAACAAACCTTGTTACTATAATTGCAGTAAACATGCTTACAATGATACCCCAGAATAATACTGTAGCAAATCCTTTAATTGGACCACTACCATATTGATATAATACAGCTGCTGCAATTCCTGTTGTTAAATTCGCATCAACAATCGTAGTAATAGCTCTTTCATAACCTGAGTCTATTGCAGATCTTACAGACTTACCATTTCTTAACTCTTCCTTAATTCTTTCAAAGATAATTACATTAGCATCAACAGACATTCCTACGGTTAAGATAAGCGCTGCTATACCAGGCAAAGTTAAAGTCGCTTCTAGTAATGCTAGAACACCTAATAATAATATTAAAGTCCACATAAGAGAAAAACTTGCAATTAGTCCTGATGCTCGATAATAAAATACGATAAATAGCACAATTAATAATAGACCTATCACTATAGATGACGTACCTGCGCTCACAGAGTCAGCGCCAAGTGAAGGACCTACTACTCTTTGGTCTACAATTGTTACAGGAACTGGTAATGCACCTGCACGCAATACAATAGCAATATCTTCTGCTTCTTGAATTGAGTCCATTCCTTCAATAACGGTTCCTCCACCAAAAATTTGACTTCTGATTACTGGAGCCATGTGTACTTTTCTATCTAATACAATAGCAATTCTTTTATTGATATTCACTCCGGTAATTCTTGACCACTCTCTTGAGCCTTCGTTATTCATTTCAACTTGTACTGTAGCTTGTCCAGCGCTCACTCCAGATTGACTTAATCTCATTTGAGCATCTTCTATTACACCACCTGTCAATTCTGCATTATCAACTAAATGATACAGTAGATAGACTTCTTCTTCTTCACCAAAATCATTGATTAAAGTTTCAGGAGAATTTCCAGTAAGAAATAAACTGCCAGTAGCATCTAATACTTGTTTAACACTATCTTTATTTAAGATGTTTTTAAGTGCAGCTAAATTTTCTGAAGAAATAGCTAAGTCATTACCGCCAACCGCTATTAATAAAGAAGAAAATCCTAAATCATTATTTCCAGAGCCATCACTATTAAATAATTGATCAACATTATCATTATTTGATTCAGTGCTAGTAGATGTAAGGTTGTCAATTTGTCTAACAATTGTGTTAGTGCTCTCTACGTCCTTTACAATCATTAACTCTAATAAAGCTGTACTCTGTAGCAGCTCTCTAGCACGTTCTGAATCTTGTATACCAGCTAACTCAACAACAACTCTATTGTTACCTTGTTTTTGAATTGTAGGCTCAGATACTCCAAATTGATCTACACGATTTTGAATAATTTCAATAATACGATTAATTGAATCTGTTGATTGGAGATTTAACTGTTCAATAATTTGTTCTTTTGTCTTACCGTAACTAATAAAATATCTAGGTAATTTTAAACTTTGCTCTTCTGCTTTCTGTTCAAAGACAGTAAAAAAATCAGCACTATTATTTCTATATTCCTTGCTTAGTTCTTCAAGAAATCTATCAAAATTTTTATCTTTATTCTTAGCAAGGCTGCTGACAAGCTGAGGAAGATCTACCTCGAGTACAATATATATACCGCCTTTTAAATCAAGCCCTTGTTTAATAGTTTTTGATTCAAAGTATGCAATCTCATCTTTTGATAAGTCACTTTTTGCTTCATCACTTAACAATAGATATTTAATTGATGGAAAAAGAGCATAAATCCCTAATCCAAAAATAAATAGAATTGATAGTAATCGTGTTCTTAATGTATTGTTCATATCTTATTTACTTTAAAGTGAAAAGAATTTAATACTTTCAGATTCTTTTTCACTATTTTTTTAAATTATATTTAACTCTGTTCCAACATTATGAAAAGCCTGCAGTGCATAATCTAATTGTTCTCTACTATGATCTGAAGAAATTTGCACTCTAATTCTTGCCTGACCTGTAGCTACCACTGGAAATGAAAATGCTATGACATATATATTTTTTTTCAATAATTCTTCAGACATTTTTACTGCTTTTTTTTCATCATAAATCATAATAGGAATAATAGGATGATCAATTCCTTTTATATCAAAACCATACTCTTTAATTTTTTTTCTAAAATACATAGTATTTTTATCTAATCTTTTTTTATAACTATGATCTTTTTCAATAATATCAAATACCTTAATGCAGGCAGCAACTAGAGGGGGAGCTAAGCTGTTTGAAAATAAATATGGTCTCGATTTTTGTCTTAGAGTTTCAACTATTTCTTTTGAAGCAGATACAAATCCTCCAGAAGCTCCACCTAAGGCTTTTCCAAATGTTGATGTAATAATATCGATATCATTTAATACGTCATGGTAATCTCCACTACCCTTACCTTCATTCCCAAGAAATCCTGTTGCATGACAATCATCAACCATCACCATGGCATCATACTTCTTTGCTAGCATTACAATATTTTTCAACGGAGCCACAACTCCATCCATGCTAAATACACCATCTGTTGCAATTAATTTTAGTCTAGCATTAGAGTTTTTTAGTAATTCTTCTAAATGCTCCATATCTGCATGTTTGTAGCGATTTTTTTCAGCCTTGCTGAGTCTGATACCATCAATAATAGATGCATGATTTAGTTCATCGGAAAATACAGCATCTTCTTTCGAGAGGATAGTTTCAAATAATCCGCCATTAGCATCAAAGCATGAAGAGTAAAGAATAGTATCTTCTTTTCCGTGAAATTCACTTACTTTATTTTCTAAATCTTTATGGATAGTTTGAGTACCACAAATAAATCTAACGGAACTTAAACCAAATCCCCATTCGTCGATTGCTTGAATAGCAGCTTTTTTTATAGCAATATCATTCGATAATCCTAAATAATTATTAGCGCAAAAATTAATAACTGTTTTCCCTAGTACATCAATTTCTGTTTCTTGTGGAGTTTGAATGATGCGCTCATGTTTATAAGTACCATCTTGCTTGATCTGTTCAAGTTGATTTCCTAAAATATTTTTAATGGTTGCCATAATGCCTTTTGATTTCTGGTATTAAATATTCTTTAAAAGTTACATCATTATTCTGTTTATTTATAAAATTCCATTTTTCTGAAGCTTCATCACAATTTAAACTTTCAGGCCATGTATCTGCAATAGATTGAAATTTAGAGTCTATATCGAAGTCCACAATAAATTTTGGAAATTCTTTTTGCAGTTGTTCAATAATTTCTGTGGGATTTAAACTCATTTCTTGCACATTGAATGCTCTAAGTTTTGAGTTGATAATCTTGAAAGACATAATATCTATAATAACTTTAATTGTATTTTTCATTCCTAAGAATGGCAGTCTTGTTAATGAATCCACCTTACAAATATAGTTTTCATTGTTAAAAGCTGCATGCAGCATCTGTGGAGCAAAATCAGTTGTACCTCCAGACGGTATAGTAAATGGACTTATGATCCCAGGGAACCTTAAGCATCTAAAATCAATACCAAAACCTAACCCCAGACTCTCCTCATGCTTATGAGTTCCAAATTGTTCTATGACTAATTTATTACGTCCATATATGGTCAGAGGTTTCATAATATCTAATTCCTGAGCATTTTTTAATTTTCTTGGCCCATATACTGCGATTGAGCTAGGAAAAAAGATCTTTATAAACGATTCATGTTTCTTGCCATGATCCATAGCGGTATTGATTATTAATTTTGATCCTTCTTCGTTTACTTGATTAGCTAGTTCAGGATTATTATTAGCTGATTGACTTAAAAGAGCAGCAAAATGATATACTTCAATAATATTGTAATCATCAAAAATAGATTTTATGATATTTGCATTAAGAATACTGTCTTTGATATATATAACATTATCATATTTTGTATCAGACTTATTAATATCTAATGCAATGATAGGAATTTGTCTTTGGGATAAAGATAAGAGAGTTTGTGTACCAATCTCTCCATTATAGCCCGTAATTAAAATTGCATCATTCATAATGTAAATTAACTCAATTGTGATGATTTTTTAAAAACTTTGTATTAAGAGTGAATACCAATTAAATTTTTTCGCTCAAATGAAAAAAACTATTGCAATTATTAATCAAAAAGGCGGTGTTGGTAAAACGACAACAGCTATTAATCTAGCTGCAAGCTTAGCCATCCTAGAAAAGAAAACCTTACTAATTGATTTTGATCCACAAGCCAATGCTACAACTGGATTATCAGATTTTGGGATTGATAGCAGTCACTCTATTTACGACGCTTTAAGCGCAAATCAAACAATGAGAAATGTTATCTCATCTACAAATCTAGATTATCTAGATTTTATTAGATCAGATAATAACTTAGTTGGTTGCGAAGTAGAATTAGTTGGAGTTCAAAATAGAGAAAAACAATTACTCAGATTAATTAATAAAGTAAAAAAAGATTATGATTTTATTTTAATAGACTGTCCTCCATCATTAGGATTGTTGACATTGAATGTTTTAGTAGCGTCAAATAATATTCTGATACCTATACAAAGTGAATTTTTCGCATTAGAAGGCTTAAAAAGTCTACAAGAAACTATTAAATTAGTTCAAGAGAATATCAATAAAGATTTAAAGATACTTGGAATCCTCATTACCATGCATACAAAAAGATTGCGTTTAGCAAAAAAAGTAGAAGCTTTATTAAAAGCAAATTTTAAAAATAAGTTGCTTAAGACAAAAATTAGCAGAAATATTAGATTGGCGGAGGCTCCGGACGACGGAAAGCCAGCCATTATGTATGATGTTGATTGTGCTGGAGCAAAAAACTATATGGAATTAGCATTGGAAATTATAAATGAAAAAAAATAATCAAATAGGACAAGGTATTGGTGCATTGCTCACACCAAATAAGTCATCTGATAATGTAGAGCAGAATAATATCCTCATTAGTAGAATTTCGCCTAACCCAAATCAGCCTAGAAAAGTTTTTGATGAAAAAGCGCTAAAACAGTTAGCACAATCGATTGATGAAAAAGGCTTAATAAGTCCTATAACAGTCAAAGCATCAAATAATAAATATATTATTGTTGCAGGTGAGAGAAGATTTAGAGCCCATCAATTACTAAAAAGAAAAAAGATTTTAGCATATATAATAGATGCAGATTCTAGCAAAGATATCATGTATATGGCACTAATTGAAAATATACAAAGAGAAGACCTAAATGCTATAGAGCAAGCAAAAGCATATCAATACTTGAAAGATAATTTAGGTAGCTCTATTACTGAAATTGCAAAAACAGTTGGTAAATCACGTCCAGCAGTTTCTAATTCATTGAGATTGTTAAACTTGCCCATAGAAATTCAAGAAAGTATTCTTAAGAATCAAATTAATGCAGGTCAAGCTAGAGCGATCTTACAGAAAAAGACCACTCAGGGCATGATTTTGCTCTGGAGACGATTACTAAAAGAAAAAATGTCTGTAAGAAAGGTAGAAGCAGCAGCTTCTAATGATACAAAATGGGATCAGCAGATAAAACAAATTGAGAGTAAAATATCAAGAATTATTGGAACTAAAGTGACTATTAGTAATAACAAGAAAACAAACAAAGGCTTTGTAAAGATTCATTTTGATTCAAAAACTTGGGATCGAGTGATTGGCAAGCTGAAAAGTGTAAAGTCAGATTTTGAATAGTACGTTGCTTTAATATATAAATTTATTAATGAAATTTAAAAAATATAAAATATTATTCATTTCACCTTTTAATGATAAGACATGGCAATCTGAATTTAATAGACCTACTCTACTAGCTGGATTGTCACTAATTACCTTTTCATTTATTGCCTCTTTATCGTTAATCCTTCTTTCTGTACCGATCGTAAAGGAGTATTTTGAGATTACAGCTATTAATAAAGAGATTAAACAGCAAAAAGAGATCATAAATAATATAGATGAGACATTAGAAGATATAGGTTTGATGAAATCTTATATCGAAAATATTATAACCTCTGACAATCAAGATATTTTACCAGATAATAATATTAGATTTATGGTAACTGATAATATTCCAACTACTAAACCAGCAAATGGCATTATAAGCAAAGAGTTTGATTTAAGCACTCTGCACTTTGGTATTGATATCGTAAGCGATGAATCAACTCCTATTATAGCAATTGCTAATGGTGTAGTAATTTATAGTGATTTTTCTAGAGAGCTTGGAAATGGAGTAGTCATTGATCATCAGAATGGTTATTACTCCCACTACTATCATAATGAAGAAAATTTTGTGAAAAAAAATGAAAAAATTGATAAAGGAATATTGATTGCCAAACTTGGAAACACTGGAGTTTCTACCGGTCCTCATCTTCACTTTGAAATATGGAAAGATGGAGTGCCTATTGATCCACTAACTTTTTTCCCCGATTTTTCAAAAAAATCTGATAAATTTGAGGAGGAAGCTAATGAATAATAAATCAAGTAATAGTCAAACAATTATAGCTGAAGATGTACAAATTGACGGCGATATGGCCTTAAGTGGTAATATTACTATTTACGGAGAAGTTAGAGGTTCAGTATCTACGGACGGAGCTATTCAGTTAGCAAGGAAAGGTAAAATTTTCGGAGATGTGAAAGCTTCAACGATTCAAATAAATGGATATATTCAAGGAGATGTTTTTATTAATGGCTCAGCTGAGCTATTAGGCAAATGTGAATTGGTTGGAGATTTAAAATATAAAGTGCTAACGATACAGGATGGCGCTCAATTTTCTGGACGCTGTGAAATCATTGAAGATGATTTTGATTTATAAATGAATACCCCTAAAAGATCATTAAGCTCAATCATGTCAGAGAGCTATTCTATTTATTTTGAATTTTTTGGAATTATTATTGCATGGATATTTTGTGGATACTTATTTACAAAAAATATCTCTTATATTGCTATCATTTGTGGAGTAATACATGGATCTGTTGCAGCTTATAAGCACGTTCTAAAAAAATAATTAAAAATTCTAATTTTTTTCCTGTTTTTCCTTACATGTTTTCATTAATATTTCGGCAATGATTGTCGGTGAAAAAATTGCAGAAAAATGGTCAATGGACAAAGCAGCACAATATGCTAAAGATCATGTCACCGATAGCGATAAATTAGCTGAAAAAAATATTTTTGAATTTGAATTTCTAACTACTCTAACAGAAAAAGCATCTGCAGCTGGTCTGCCTATTGATTTTGCAATTTCTAAACATGTATTCCTTCTATTTTTTGTATCATTAATAACTGTAGGTACAATTGTGACTTTAGTGCAGAGTTATATTTCTCACAAAAAAAATATTCCTAATAAATTTATGAATATGATTGAAATGATGGTTGTTTACTTAAGGGAAGATGTACTCAAGACAACGATTGGCGATAAAGAGCATAGAGATTGGGCTCCTCTTATATATACAATATTCTTTTTTGTCCTATTCGCAAATATTTTAGGACTGATTCCTATTTTTGATCTTTCCGGACTGATTGGTTCTCTTGGATACAAATTTGAAATTTTTAAAGAAAAATATAATATTCTTTACGTACTTTCTAAGGGAGGTAATACTGTTACTGCGAATATTAATGTTACATTTGCACTTGCAACTATTTCTTTCTTTGCTTTTATTGGTGCTGGAATCAAGAAATATGGTTTCATGCAGCATTGGAAAAATTTAGCTCCTTCTGGATTACCGTGGCCACTATATTTTATTGTAGTGCCTATAGAATTTATGGGACTGTTCATACGACCTTTAGCTTTAACTTTAAGGCTAGCTGGAAATATGATGGGAGGGCATATAGCCCTAGTTATTTTTATAACATTTATTTTTAGTGCTAACGCCGAACTTGGAGCATTTGCTGGATTTGCTATGGCTCCTTTTTCTGTTGCGCTTGCACTTGGTTTAACTATGCTTGAACTGCTTGTTGCAGTAATTCAAGCTTATGTATTTGCTTTATTAACAGCCGTTTTTATAGGAATGGCAATACACGTAGATCATTAACACAAAAAAAGGAGTCTCACTATGGGAGCAGGATTAGCAGTAATAGGCGCAGGAATTGGTATTGGTTTAATTGGTTATGGAGTAGCTCAAGCTATTGCAAGACAACCTGAAGCAGCTGGAGAAATTAGATCTCAAACATTTCTTTTAGCAATTTTGGTTGAGGGAGCAGCAATTTTGCTTGGATTATTATCATTGGTTCTTGGTTAATAGTAAACGATAAACGCAAGGAAGAAGTATGGATTTATTAACACCAGATCTTGGTACGTATATTTGGTCATTATTTATTTTTATGACTGTTCTTTTTGTGCTAAAGAGATTTGCATGGAACCCTCTCTTGGATTTTCTTGAAGAGAGAGAACTGGATATTGCAAATTCTCTGAAAATGGCAGAAAGTGCAAAGTCTGATTTAGAGCAAATAAAAGATGAGTCACAAAAAATATTAGATCAAGCCAAAAAAGAAGGTAAAATTATCGTAACTGATAGTAAGCAAAAAGCTGAGGACTCAGCAAATAAAATTTTAGAAAGTGCGAAGGCAAAGTCAGACGAATTTATTGTCGATGCGAAGTCTAAAATTGAGATCGAGAAGCAGCGAGCAATTAAAGAGATCAAAGAAGAAGTTGTTGATCTTAGTATTGATTTAGCTTCAAAGATATTACAAAGAAATGTGAAAGATGATGATAATGATAAATTTATTAAGTCTTCACTAGACGCAATGAACACAGATGAAGCAAAATCATAAAAAAATAAAGATTTATTCTGAGGCGCTATGTAATAGTGTAGATACATTTGAAACATTTCAAAGTGTTAAAGCATGCTTACATGAACTCACCGCTTTATCAAAAAAAGATCTAATGATTAATACATTTCTAAAATCGAAATCAGTTGATTCAAATAAGAAAATGAACATTTTTATAGAAGCCTTTAAGGAGGTTTTTGATAAAAATTTGCTAGAAGTTCTATTGGTGATGATTGAAAATGATGATATGAATTTATTAATTGATGTAAATAAGAGTTTTGTAGTTTTAGCAAAAGAAAAATTGAATATAGCATATGTTGAAATAACCTCATCTGCAGATATGGATGAAAATATGAAAAATCAATTGTCAAATAAGCTGAGCGACATAACAAGTAAGAAGATCGATATTAATTTTTCAACCAATCAGGATTTAATCGGGGGATTAAAGATCAAAATTGATGATATGCTATTTGATAGCAGCTTAAAAACAAAATTAGAAAACGCAAAATCAAAATTAATAGGGGTATAAATGGATATTAAAACTAATCAAATCGGCGATTTATTACGCGACCAAATAAAGAATATCGATAATAATGTTGATGTTAATGAAGTTGGTGAGGTTCTTGAAATTGGAGATGGTGTTGCTAGAACAAGCGGTTTAGGTAATGTCATGAGTTCTGAGTTAGTAGAATTTCCAAATAATGTATTTGGCATGGCACTAAACTTAGAAGAAGAAAATGTCGGTGTAGTACTTTTCGGAGATAGTAGTCTTGTAAAAGAGGGTGATATTGTAAAAAGAACAGGTAAAGTTGTTGAAGTTCCTGTTGGGAAGGAATTATTGGGAAGAGTTGTAAACCCTTTAGGAGTTCCAATGGATGGTAAGGGCCCAATCAATGCAAAACATTCTCTTCAAATTGAAAGAAAAGCATTGGGAGTAATGCAAAGGTTTCCCGTAAAAGAGCCATTACAGACAGGCTTAAAATCAATTGATAGTATGATCCCAATTGGTAGAGGACAAAGAGAATTGATTATCGGTGATAGACAGACTGGAAAATCTGCAATTGCTACTGACACGATTATTAATCAAAAATCTACCCATAAGGGTGATAGTCCCGTTTATTGTATTTATGTAGCGATTGGCCAAAAAGCATCTACTGTTGCAAAACTAGTTGGAGAGCTTGAAGCAAACGGAGCAATGGAATACACTACAGTTGTTGTTGCAAATGCATCAGATCCAGCTCCTCTGCAATACATTGCACCATATTCTGGTTGTGCAATGGGAGAATATTATAGAGATAATGGAATGCACGGTTTAATTGTTTATGATGATTTATCTAAGCAAGCAACTGCTTATAGACAAATGTCGCTAGTATTAAGACGACCTCCAGGTAGAGAGGCATTCCCTGGAGATGTATTTTATCTACACAGTAGATTACTAGAGAGATCATCAAAATTATCTGAAGATTTAGGTTCAGGTTCATTAACCGCATTGCCTGTTATTGAAACTCAAGAAGGAGATGTATCAGCATATATTCCAACTAATGTAATATCAATTACTGACGGACAGATATATTTAGATACTAACCTATTTAATGGTGGGGTAAGACCTGCAGTTGACGTTGGACTATCAGTTTCTAGAGTTGGTGGAAGCGCACAGATAAAAGCTATGAAAAAGATTGCTGGTAAATTGAGATTAGATTTAGCACAATTTAGAGAGTTAGAGGCATTTGCAAAATTTGCTTCCGACTTAGATGATGCTACAGCAGCACAAATTACTAGAGGTCGACGAATGGTAGAGATATTAAAACAAAATCAATATGTTCCAATGTCTACTGCAAATCAAGTTTTAATTATATATGCAGCTAGTCAGGGATACCTTGATGACATTGAACTTGAATCTGTAAAAGATTTTGAAGTTGGCTTGCTTGAACATTTTGCGTCTAAATCTCCTGAATGTATTAAAGAGATTGAAGATACCGGTAATATTGGAGATGATTTAGCTGAAAAGATGAACAAAACAATCGAGGCATTTAAAAAGAGTTTCTAATATGGCAAATCTTAAAAGTCTACAAGAACGTATTAAGTCTGTTAGCAGTATTCAGCAGGTAACAAAAGCAATGAAGATGGTTGCAGCAGCTAAGGTAAAAAAAGCGCAAGATAAAATGGAAATATCACGACCTTATTCTAAGAACACGCAAGACATGATATGTAGAATTTTGCCTCAAGTTTCTAATGATAATATAGTATTAGTCGGCAAAAGAAAAGTTTCAAAAACAGCATTAATCATTATAACAAGTGATAGAGGCTTTGCTGGATCTTTTAATTCCAGTGTTATTCGATTAGCTGAGAAAGAGATTGAGAAACTTGGAAAAGATAAAGTACAGTTATTTTGTTTAGGAAAAAAATCTTCAGAATATTTCAGTAAAAGAAATTACAATGTAGTACAGTCTTTTTATGATTTTTGGAAGGATATGACGTTTGATACAGCATCTGATATTGCTGAAACATTCATAGCCGCATTTAAAAACCATGAAGTTGATGAAGTTAATGTGATTTATAATAGATTTAAAACATTGGCGTCTCAAGACTTAATGATGGAAAAAGTATTGCCAATTGATTTTACTGAGGATTATAATCCTAAGGACTATAATTATGATTATGAGCCAAATAAAGAAAGTATTGTTAAGTCATTGCTCCCAAAACATCTGAAAGTACAAATGTGGCAACAGATGTTAGAATCTTACAGTAGTGAAGAAGCTGCTAGAATGATTGCAATGGATAATGCCACAGAAAATGCAAAAGAAATAATTAAAGAATTAAAACTAGAATTTAACAAAGCGCGTCAAGCTGCGATTACCACAGAAATGTTAGAAATTGTTGGTGGGGCAGAAGCGCTAGTCGATTAAGGGGACATAAAAATGAATAATGAAGGTAAAATATTACAAATAACTGGTGCGGTGGTTGACGTAAAATTCACTGAAGGGCATTTACCGAGAATTTTAAATGCTTTAAACATCAAGAGAGAAGATGGATCTGATCTTGTATTAGAAACTGCTCAACATTTAGGCCAAGGAGTTGTTAGAACCATTGCTATGGATTCAACTGACGGACTAGTAAGAGGTACAGCTGTATCAGATTTAGGTCAGCCAATTTCAGTTCCTGTTGGTGAAGCAACACTAGGAAGAATGTTTGATGTGCTTGGAAATCCAATTGACCAAAAAGGGAATGTTGGAAACACAAAGACATCACCAATTCATAGATCTGCTCCATTACAAGAAGATTTAACAACAACTTCAGAGATGTTTGAGACAGGTATTAAGGTTGTTGACTTAATGGAACCTTATACTAGAGGTGGAAAAACAGGGCTATTTGGAGGTGCTGGTGTTGGAAAAACAGTTTTAATTCAAGAGCTTATTAGAAATATCGCAACTGAACATGGTGGATTCTCTGTTTTTGCTGGAGTAGGTGAAAGAACTAGAGAAGGAAATGATTTGTATGCTGAAATGACGGAATCAGGTGTTATTGATAAAACAGCATTAGTGTTTGGTCAAATGAATGAGCCACCAGGAGCACGATTAAGAGTTGGTTTGAGTGCATTGACAATGGCAGAATATTTCCGTGATGATGAAGGGAAAGACGTACTGTTGTTTGTAGATAATATTTTTAGATTTACTCAAGCAGGTTCTGAAGTATCAGCATTGCTAGGAAGAATGCCATCAGCGGTAGGATATCAACCTACACTTTCTACAGAAATGGGAGACTTGCAAGAACGCATTACATCAACCAAAAAAGGATCTATTACATCCATTCAAGCTATTTATGTTCCAGCGGATGATGTAACTGACCCTGCGCCAGCTACAGCTTTCGCACATCTGGATGCAACTTCAGTATTAGATAGAAAGATTTCTGAGTTAGGAATCTACCCTGCAATTGATCCTCTTACATCAACATCTAGAATTCTAGATCCACGAGTAGTAGGAGACAGACACTATAATGTTGCACGATCAGTTCAAACAACACTCCAACAATATAAAGATTTGCAAGATATTATTGCAATTCTTGGTATGGATGAACTATCTGATGAAGATAAAATGGTTGTATCTAGAGCGAGAAAAATGCAGAAATTTATGTCACAGCCATTCTTTGTAGCAGAGCAATTCACAGGACTAGAAGGTCGTTATGTAAAGTTGGAAGATTCTATTGCAGGATTTGAAGCAATATTAAATGGTGAGGTAGATGATCTTCCAGAAAATGCTTTTTCTTACGTAGGATCAATCGACGAAGCAATTGAAAAGGCTAAAAAGTGAATAAAGTTTTTAGCTTAGATATTGTAACTCCAACACATTCTTTTAGTTTTGATAATGTGACATATGTTAAGTGTCCGGGAACTGAGGGATATTTTGGGATTATGAAAAATCACACTAACTCCATCCTAAATTTAAAGGAAGGGGTCATATCGGTAAAAACAGAAGAAAAAGAAATAGAATTTTCTTGTTCAGCAGGAATTGCTGATATTAATTCTGACTCTACAGATGACATTACAGATAAGGTATTACTGCTTGTCGAAAATGCACAAGAATTAGAAAAATAATTATTACATTGATACTATATGGATTCTAGAACGCACA
>Ga0233443_1002068_pt1 | contig 15974 bp, 17 predicted proteins | sample SI_123_September_2_FD_182784 | JGI IMG/M metagenome (GOLD analysis project Ga0233443, IMG submission 182784) | Seawater microbial communities from Saanich Inlet, British Columbia, Canada - SI_123_September2016_200_MG | ecosystem: Environmental > Aquatic > Marine > Inlet | place: Canada: British... | reverse complement strand
TGTAGAGTGTTTTTACAATAATCTAAGTACATATCCATAGCCTCAGACATGTAGCCATGCCCCCAATATGTAGGAGATAGTGCCTTTCCAATTTCACCTATACCTCTATCAAAATCAACTCCAATTAAAGCCATTGACCCAATCACCTTCTTAGTTTCTCTCAGCCTAAGAAACCAATACATTGCATGCCCCCCATGAAAACCATTAAATATACGATCCTGAATATTGTTGATATACTCTATAGACTCATTCAAATGTTCATGCGGACCAAACTCAAAATATTTAAACATATCACTATTGGTTGAATATTCATGAAAATCATTTAAACCGCTCATATTAAATTTTGCGAATAATATTCTTGAATTACTGTATTTAATATTTGAACCTGGAAAAAAAGATTTTAGTATATTTTCTTGACTCATGTAAACAAATTCCTATGTTGAACTTTACTTATATTTTCTAGGTACTCTACCAAGAACTATTAAGATATTATCTTTAAAAGACAACATATATTGAATAAATGTCATAATAATAAGCGGATTAAATGCTAATAAGTAGCTTAACACCACATTATCTGCCTTATCTATAATACGCTGTTTTTCATTTCTATCCACTTTGTAAAAAGAATATCGATTATGTCCTCTGTGGGGATAAATAGCATATAAGAACCCCATAAATTTATTTTTTAATGAGATACTCGACATTCTTTTGTAGTCAAAATCTCTCATAATTCGTGAAAAAACAGCCTCAATAGAAATAATATCTTTCTGAGTTAAAACACCCATCCATCTTTCCTTCATTCTATCCTTTGTAAAAAAAACATCACGATCAACATCCGGGTCGCTATTAGAAATATAGCATGTATCAGTCCTCCACAAGGAGCCATCTGTATTAGTTGGAATAGTCAAAATTTTACTATATTCAATCTCTAAAATAAATGCTATCTTCTTAGCAGAAGTCACAATATCTTGAACTAGATCTTCATACTTGATAACATGAATTCTATTGCCCTTAGTACGCCCATATGTATAGAAAATTTTCGATGCCTTTTCCCATTCTGCCCATGACTTACTAATGAGATGATGGTAGCAATCAGGCATATTGATGCACTTTCTTTCAATGCCTCGATAGTATCCTGCAATTGCAGCCTTTGGCTCCCTTAATAAGAAAATAACGTTTGGATTTAAAAAATCTTCAAATATCCAATCTGCATGAAAGCAAACATGCTCATGTTCAACAATTACATTGATGTCATCTATATTAATATTTTTTACATGTGCATATGCTTCATGTATTGCGTAAAAAACATTCACCCTGTTAAGGCCAAATGATTCTAGATTAGATTTAAATCTAGCATAAAAAAGCTTGTTATCATCACTAGAATTAAAAAACCTGCCACCTTCTTTGTCAGAATACTGAAAATCTATATATCTTTTCCATGAATCCACTATTGATTCGATATTTAACTGGTTAGTTTTGTTGGAAATTACATCTCTCCAGCCTCTATAAAAACTAAATACTGGCAATATAAGTATTTTTTCATGCGATGTAAGTAAAGCGTGCGTCCAATCTATTCCACAATGACCAAAAGATAGTAGAAAAAATACTTTTTTATTTTGGATGTCCATTATAGATTATTAAACCGATAGTTGATTTTAGCCTTGATTACAAGACCCAGCCATCATCCACAATTATATTTTGACCATTTAAGTATTTTGACATATCAGAAATTAAATACACAACCGTTCCAATTAGATCTTCAGCATCCAACATGCCTTTACTGGCACAATTTTCTCTGTATTTTTCTAAAAATTCTTCTGGTTGTGAAGCAAGTATGCCCCCTGGAGAAATAGAGTTAATTCTAATATTATTATCCTTATAGTACTTTGCGAGGTACTGTGTGATTGAAATAATGCCAGCTTTAATTGCACTATACTCAATAGGAGAAACCATTTTAGTTCCCTCATAGTGCTTAAATTTTGGTGGAGAAACTCCTTGAATGGATGATAAATGTATTAAGTTCCCATATTTTTGCTTAATAAAAAATAAAATTATTCTCTGAGAAAATAAGATTGACCCGCCAAGTTGACCAAATAAATCCTCAGCAAGTCCTTCTGGCTTTAAATTCTCAAAAGGCATACCCCATTGTTTTGATCTTGGGTAAGCTGAGTGAATTGCTGCATCTATTTTTTTAAAACGACTCGCTCCTTGATTTATAAACTCATCAATAGATTCTGGATCTCTAACATCTACATAAAAGAATGCGCAATTCTCTTCTCCTAATTTTTCTTGAAGTTGCATTCCTTTACCTTCTGAAACATCTCCAATAATAACCTTCCCCCCATTATCAATAACACCTTTTGCAAATGCAGACCCTACTAATCCTGTAGCACCTGTAATTGCGACAACTTTATTTTTAAGCATTCTTACCTTCCTTAATTAAAAATTCTGCAATAGAAAAATCTAGCTCTGTATCAATATCAATAGCGCGCTCATTCGGCACTTTATATGCCTTTACACGACCATCAAATAAATTATTATTTCTTAAAATAAATTCTGGAGATGAAACATACGCAACGGTGGTCATATCAAATGCCTTTGGAGCATCTTGACGTCTAGTAAAAATGTTATCACTTTCAACAAGTAACTTAGCATAGTTGTCGTTATCCACTTTCACCATGTTAAAAAATGGACTACGTGTCGTATCCGTTATTGTTATAACAATATCAGTCTCATCCTTTAAAAGATTTATAGCGCCTTTCACATCTTTATCATTACGTAGTGGTGAAGTTGTTGGTAATGAAACAAACTTATCAAACTCTCCTTTGCTCTTATATACCCATTGCACAGCATGCTTCCATGCCAGCCATTCCGGTGAATTATCTTGTGCAAGCTCTTTAGGTCTTGGAATAACCTCAACACCAAGTTTTTTAGCTATATTTGCAATTTCTACATCATCTGTGGACACAAAAATAGATGAAATTTCATCTATTTCTTTTGCAACTTCAATCGAATACTCTATAAGGGGTTTATTGTTTAATTCTCTAATATTTTTTCTAGGCACACCTTTAGATCCACCTCTAGCAAAAATAAATGCATATGTTTTCACAAAGCCACCATCTTTCGTTCTAAATTAGATTTTCTTATTGAATCTATCATCTTCACAACAACTACACCATCATGTAACGTTACCATTGGCTGAATATTGTTTTCAACACAATCTATAAAGTGTTCTAATTGTTCTTTATAAATATAATCGCGATTAAAATCAAAAATTTCTTTTTTAGTCTTCCCAGAAGAAGGACTCCATTCAACGCTTTTTTCTCCCGCATTCCAAATAAGCTCACCCTTTGTAGTTTGTAGTGTACATATCCTTACCGGATGCCTTCTATTGAAATCTATTTGCATCACAGCTGAAATATCAGAATTGGTAGTAAATAACATATCGGCCTGATCCTCTACATCTATTTCTAATGTTTTACTATTCTTTAATCTTGAAAATACAAAAGTCGGTTTTCCAAAAAACCAGTGAAAATAATCTAACTCGTGGCTAAGTTCGTTCAGAACACCTCCGCCTAAATTAGATAATGCTGAAACTGTTTTTTTGTAGTCATGTCCTGGCCTCCAGTCGGGTAAATATGAGCCGCATTCTATATTAATATGCATTAAAGCTCCAATTTCGTCACTTTCGATCATTTTTTTAAATTCAATAGCGGCAGGATCGTACCTTAAAACATAGCCAACCATAACTTTTGTATTACTTTCATTTGCAACCCGAACAAGATTGTCAAGATTGTCCAATCTATCTGACAATGGTTTTTCAATTAATAAATGAACCCCCGCTTTTAATAATCTAATAGATTGCTCTACATGAAACGGTGCTGGGGACGAAATAATAGCCGCATCAATACCATATTTAAGTGCCTCATCAATTGAGAAAACCACTCTTTCAACCATATCCTCTTCTGGAGAAGATGGTCCTACTCCAGAACGAATTAATGTTACTTCTATATTAGGACGTATTTCTTTAATAAGTCTTAAGTGTCGCTTTCCAATACTACCTAGCCCAACTATTGCAATTCTATTTAATTGCATTAGATGAAATCCTTAGATTCAATATTTGCTTTTTCATAGTCATCTATCCGTCCAATATCGACCCAATATTCATGTATCGGAAATGAGTTCACCATAGAACCTGTATTTATTTTATTGTTAATGAAAGTGGGCATGTCAAGAAAATCAACCCCATTTACCTCTTGGAAAAAATTTGGGTTCATTACATAAATTCCAGCATTAACAAAGAATTTATGAATAGGCTTTTCAACTATAGCATTAACATGGTAATCATTAGATTGAACAACGCCATAAGGGACTTGAAAATCATACGCGCGCACACACATTGTTGCCTCACAATTATTTTCATAGTGGAATTCTAACAATTGATTAAAATTTACTTTAGTAAGAAGATCTGCATTCATCATAATAATAGGTTTTTTTGAATCCAATTTAGGTAGCAAACCTAAAGATCCCGCAGTTCCAAGTGGTTTTTTCTCATCAATGTATTGTATGCTAACCGCCCAATTAGACCCATCTTTAAAATACTCTTGAATCATTTCTGCTTTATAGTGAGTGGAAATATAAAAATTATGAAATCCAAACCCTATAAATTGCTTAATAATAGTTTCTAATATAGGCTCACCTCCAACCTTCAATAACGGCTTGGGCTTTTGCAATGTTAGTGGCCGTAAGCGCGTTCCAAACCCTCCTGCCATTATAAAAACTGGATTATCAATCTTTGGTTTGTAAATTAAATCTTGCAGTACCTCTAGCCCTGATAATATATTATTTTCATCAACAATGGGGACATGCAAAATTCCCTTTTTACCCATTAGAGAAACAATTTCATCGCGACTTAATAATTTTGAGGCGGTTACCGGAGATGTGTTCATAACTTCAGATACTAGTATATCTAACGAAATATGTTTAAGCAGGTTTCGACGGATATCGCCATCTGTTAATGTTCCTAACAAGCAATCATGCTCATCAATAATTAATACGATTCGTATTCCAGATTTCTGCAACACTTCTATACCTTGTCCAAAGGTGCTCAAAACATTTAATTTAGCTTTAGTCCAATCTTTCAAAAAACACCTACTTATTTATTAATTTCATACTTTGATTGTATAAATGTTACGTTTTCACCTATATTTTTATATACAACAGATCCAGAAGCTACAATACTATTAGCTCCAATCGATATATTTTGTAAAACTGACGAACCTGCTCCAACAAATACACAAGAATCAACAAGTACGCCACCACACAGTGTTACTCCAGGAGAGATATGACAATTGTCGCCAATTATACAATCGTGGTCAATTACGACTCCAGTATTTACAATACTATCAGCCCCTATTATTGAGCTAGGTTGTATAACAACTCCGGCCATTATCTGTGCGCCATTCGAAAGTTTTACGGTGTCTGAGATAATTGCTGTTGGATGGATGACACTTGTAAACTCAAACCCAAGAGCTCTGACTTTTTCAGCCAGTTTTTTTCTTAAAGTTTGATATGGTAACGACCCTATACCATTAGCTATAAGCACATCTTGACGGGAAAACTTAGCAAGTATTTCGTCCGATCCTAAAACTCCGAGTCCAAAACACACTTCTCCTGGTTTTTTATCTGAAGTTATGCATCCAAGGATCTCTTTACCGGAAAGAGTAAGCGCTTCGGCTACAACTTTTGCATGTCCGCCGGCACCTAAAATAACAATAGACCTAGAATCTTTATTATTCAAAAATGAGTTCATGCTCAGAATAGTTATTTTTACTTATCTTACCGATTAAATCCCAGTAATTCATTGGACTATTACCATTCCCAGGGCGTTTAACAGTAATATTATTCTCAGTAAACGCGTCGCCTTTATTTATATCTGTTACTGCGCATATACTCTTTCTAGCAATATTCAAATTCTTTAATTCAGATTCTCTTGGGTATTTCACACCGTCCCCCATTGCCAAACTTACAGAACGAATTGCAGACACCATACTCTTAAGCTCATTGGGATCCAATGAGGCACAATGATCAGGCCCAGATAAGAACTTATCTACAGTAAAATGTTTTTCAATTAAAGCTGCACCCATGGCTACAGCTGCTATTGGAATTGATATTCCCTCACTATGATCAGAATATCCGATCCTAAGATTAAAGGCCTTACGTAGCGTGCGTATAGCTTTTAAATTTATATCATGCATTGGTGCAGGATATTCTGTTGTGCAATGCAATAATGTGACTTTCTCCTTTAAAAGTGTTTGACCTTCTAGTGATGAATAGGCGGATTTAAACGCTTGTCTAGAAGGTTGTATATTATCTTTATCTCCTTGTATTAATCCAAAAGCGATAACACTTAGAGCATTTTCTATTTCCCCAAGGGTTGACATGCCAGTTGATACAATCAATTCTGACCTGGTCCGAGCATGTAAGAGTAATAATGGCGCATTAGTAATATCGCCAGAAGAAATCTTATATTTATGAAAACCTAATTCGTTCTTAAGAAAGTTAAAACTCTCTTCATCAAACGCAGTGGAAAGAAATTGTATGCCTTTCTTATTGCAATAATCTAATAGTTCAAAATGCAAATCAAATGGTAATTCCAATCGACTTAACATTTCAAATTGAGATTCATCAGGATTTGTAACTTTTAATTGGTAGTTTGCCTTAGCAGCCCCTTTAACTACAAGATTTTTTGCAAGAAACGTCTGAAACTTTATGGCGTCTGCTCCAGAATCCACAGCTGCATCAATAAGCTGGAAAGCTATATCCCTATCACCGTTATGATTTACACCCGCCTCGGCAATAATAAACACCTTTATAAAATCTCCTTTAAACTCATAAAAGACTCGGCTGATTCAACGCCAGCCACTATGCCACGAATAGTTGCCAAAGCTTTAATGGCTTCTTCGCTTCTAGGAAAAGGATGTTCTCCCAATTCTCCCTTATACATCTTCATGATTTCAATCTTTTTATCTAGATAATCACTAATATCTACCCACAAATTTGGTCTAAAACCACTATCTTCTGGATTAATAGAAAATTCTGTTTCAGAAAGTGTTTCATAGGCTCTTACCTGCTTAATAGATGGATATCGAAACGATTTTGTGCATGATGCAACTGCATCAAAAACTTTTGCATGATCACTATGTACATCGTTTCTATAAGGTAAATAAACTATCTCTGGCTCTATCCTATTAACTACTTCTGAAACAACCTCAATCAGTGCTGATTTTGGATATGTATCTAATCGTGTAGTTGTAAAATCCGCTTGTTTGACTGATGAAAACTTATAAGACTTTGCCACTTTTTCTATCTCTTTATAGCGACTTTCAATCCTCTCTTGTGAAAACCCTATCTCTTGGCTAAGAGTTGACATAATCAACCAATGCACCTGATTACCCTCTGCTATATGGCGTAATAATGCACCGCCACAACCTAATGTTTCATCATCTGGATGGGGTGCAACCACCAGTACACTAGTTATGGACATAATTTCTTTTTAACATACCATTTAGAATCTTGTAAATCAACGGACTCCATAGCCTTACGAACATTTCTAGCCGCTGTACTATCTCCATATGGATTTTCTAACTCGCTCACAAATTTTCTATACTTCTCATCACAACATGCTTTCTCGACAGCTCTATAAATTTTATCTATTTTATATTCAACAAATTCAACATTACCAGCATTTAATCGTCCTTTTTGTCTATTTCCAATATTAACTACTGGCAATCTATAGTGTGGGGCCTCCAGTATACCCATACTAGAGTTGCCAACCAATGACTTGGCATGGCGTATTAAGTTTATAAAAAACTCTCTAGATAAAGTGTAGATAGGATGAAACCAATCTTGTGAAGAATACTCATCAATAACTTTACGCATAACTTGAGAGCCTGGATCAGAATTTGGGGGAAGACAAACTACATGATAATTTTCAGAAATACAAAACCGCTCTAACCCTTGCATGGTAATTCTCATCTGACTCTCACTATCCTGAAATTCTGAGGATAACGGGTGTTTAATTAGCACTAAATAATTTCCTTCATAAATAGAAATATCTAACTCTTGCGCAAGAATGTCTAATGAAATATATTTTGTCTGATCGATATTAACATAAGACGGATTTCCTGTTTGATAAATACGAAATTCTTCCTCACCTATATTTTTAAGATTCTGAGCGTATTCTTTAGCAAAACAACAGTGTAGATGTGCAATCTTAGATACAGCAAAACGAATTGGATCATCTGCATTTCCATATACTGGATCCCCTCCACCTATATGAACAACCAGCGTATCTGTGTAATTCCCAACAATTGCAGTTGCAATACTCTCTTCTCTATCACCTACAACTAATAAAAAATCAGGTTCCTCTCTTTCTACCGTCTGAGTAAGTCCTTGAATCAACATTGAGACACCTTTGCTACGCTGAACTAGACGATCTGTAGAAAGCAAAGTGTCAATACGGTCAGCAATAGTAAACCCGTCCTGTAAAATATAGCTCTGTGTATTACCATGAACACCTGAAAGATGTGCGCCGGTAATTGCAACCGAAATTTCATGGCCTGCAGTACGCAGCTCCTCTAGAATTGGATAGATGATATCGTATTCAGAACGAATACCAGTAATAGCTACACATTTCATTACATAACACCTAAAATTTTAGTAAGTTCATGCAAATTTTGAATGTGATAATCTGCTTCTGGCGGGATGTTTTTACACTCTGTAAATTCTGAAGTCCAAACTGCTGTCATGCCAAATTTTTTTGCACCCAAAATATCATTAATAGGATGATCTCCCACAAACATAACTTCACTAGGTTTACATTTAAAATGATTACAAATCATTTTAAATGCTTTAGAATTTGGCTTTTCATTTTCAATACCATTGGATCTAGCATACATAATAGAATCAAATAAGTCCTCTATACCAAGAGATTTAATTTTGTTTTTTTGTGCTTGCAATACACCATTTGTCAAAAGACAAGTCTTAAATCTATCTCTGCATTTACTCAACATTAGTAATCTTGATCTCTTTATTTTTAACTCTAATTTACCAAATTTATATTCTGAAAACAAAATGTTCTGATTATATGTTGAATATTTATTTACCTTTCTAAGAAAGTCGCCAAACAAATCTTTAGAGTTGCTATTATAAACAACATCAAAAAGTTCAACATCATCATCTTTGTACATTATTTTATGAGCACAATTCTTTATTATTTTTTTAAAAAAAATAATTTCTGAAAAAATAGTATTGTCAAGATCAAAAGCTAATACTTTAATCGGACCAGACATAATCAAGATACCTAACAAACCTCCTATTTAGGATATTTTTGTAAATTAACTCTATATTTTCACCAAGTAACAATTTTAAAGACAAGTATGGGTAATTAACACCTAAATCTTTATCAATACCTGATGATGCACCTATTCTTGGGTTAAGGTCAAACAACACCAGTTTTCCCTGACTGTTTGTTGCTAATTCAATGTTAAATGTATACTCGAGATTATATTCCCTAGCAAGAATTTTAGTAAAGTTTTCAATATCTTTGTCATAATTCACAACTCCACGAAACGTTTGTGAAGCGCTCCCCCATTCGCGAATATGATCAAGTGTACAAACCTCTTCCTTCTGAACTAATGTGTAAGAGCTATGATATGGAGGATGTAATTCCTCCATTACTATAAGATCCTCAAATATGTCTTGTGCATATAACAAATCTCTAAAATATTTTTGAGAAAGTACATGAGAAGGTTTAGATGATAACATAGCATCTAAATCCGGTATATCAGTGAGTATATATACCCCCCTGCCACCACGACCAAATCTGGGTTTAATAACTACATTTTTTTCAGGAAATCCTAAAAAACTACATGCTACATCAAACTCTCTAATATTATTCACAATCTTAAACTTTGGTGCATATTCTGGAGTAATATATTTTAATCTTTTATATACATCCCCCTTATCGTAAGCCTTGCATAATGATAAGTAACTACCTACCATAATAGGACATTTAAATTTTTCTTTATTATTGGCAAGAGCTAAATTGTCTTCATTACCACATGGAATAATAGCATCAATATTGTATTGATCAGCCAACTGCATAATTTCAGAAATAAATTTATCTTCATTGTCAAAACTCGCTGTTGTAATTTGAAACTCATCAACAAAATACCGGCCAGATGCATATTCAATAGGATCAGTGCCAAGTAGCCAAATATCTCTATCACCATTATCCTTAAGTGAGCGAATAATATCTGGGCTTGTTGTGCCACCAACAGTTGTAATTAACACCTTTAAATTTTTCACTATATACTCTCTATAAATTTATCTGAAATGTACTTTACACCTTTCATGGATATCCCCAAATGAATTGGTAAACAAATATGGGTCTCTGCAAGTTGTTCAGATAGTGGTAAATCTCCTTCACGCATACCATACATTTTTTTAAAAATTGGTTGTAAATGCACCATGGGTTGATATGCCCAATCTATTTTTATAGAATAACCCTCCATTTTCTTCCTAATTTCTTCTCTATTTTGTCCATTTTTTAAAAACACAGTATAACGCCAATAAGCATTTACCATCGTATCATGATTCACCTTAATCAACCTAATAGACCCATCTTCTACCAATGGTTGTAAATATTTATTGTAGGCATTGGCAAGCTTATTTCGATATATCACAAAATCATTAAGATTATTTAGCTGACTTAAGCCCATTAGAGCCTGTACTTCAGTCATTCTTTGATTTGTACCAAGCTCATTAAAAATTTCATATTTAGCTTTAATATCTAAACCTCTTGATCTAATGGAAGTGCACTTTTCTGCAATATGGGTATTGTTAGTAGTTATCATTCCACCCTCACCTGTTGTCATGTTTTTGGTAGAATAGAATGAGAAAGTAGCCGCATCTCCAATACTCCCAATTTTCTTATCAAACACGGACGCACCATGTGCATGTGCAGCATCTTCCAATAGAAGCACTCCTCTCTCATTTAGCCAATCCTTTATAGTAAAAATATTTTCATTAGTGAGACCTGAAAAATGTACGAAGATAACAGCTTTTGTTTTAGACGTTATACGAGATTTCATATCCTCAAAATCCAGTAAAAAGTTTTGATTAACTTCTGAAAATATTGGTGTAGCGCCACTGCGTACGACTGCGGATGCTGTTGCAATAAATGTTTGTGAAGGAATGATAACCTCGTCACCTTCTCCAATACCACTTGCAAAAAGTACAGTCTCAAGTGCAGACGTACAAGATGTAGTTGCTATTGCGTGTTCAACGCCAATGTAATCTGCAAATTTTTTCTCGAACTCTTTTACATATTTACCCATACTAAGCAAACCCTTACCCTCTAATAATTCCTTAAATTTGCGTAATATATTTTGTATATCTTCTTCTGGAAAATATGGAAAAGCTGTATTGTATTTCATTTATATTCTGTATACATATTTTGTATATAAGTATCTAGGATTTCTTGCGTACTCCATGGATTAAACCCCAGATCTACTTCGGCTTTTGAGGTGGACATATTCCAATGGCCAGAGTTAGTGCTTAATTTATCTATTGGAATTATTTTCGCCGTAGTATTTGTTTTTTTAAAAATATATTTAGCAATCTCTAATAATGTCAAAGAATCTTTACTGCCAATATTGTATATCTTAAACCCTCTATAATCATCCAATACAGTTAATGCCAGATCGATAGTTTCAACAATTGAGTCTATATAAATTAAGTTTCTCCTAAATCTCCCTTGATCATAAATATCTAAGTCAATATTTCTTAATGCAGAATTTAAATAAGTATGTATTACACCACCTTGCTGGTCTTCATGAACCAGTGAGGGTAGACGAAAACATAATATTGTTAAATTATAATCATTAGCAGAAATTTTTAAATAAGACTCGGATACCATCTTAGAGAGTGCATAATTGTTACTAGGATCAACCCTTGCTGACTCTGTTATAGTTGCACCATTTTCTTGAGAAAAATCCAAAAATGCGACTGTCGAAAAACTTATTATTGCCTGTATGTTAGAATCCTTAGCCCATTCTACAATATTTTCTGTAGTATCTATATTTCCTTTTCGGTAATCCTTAAATAGTAGTCCAGGTCTAGGTTGTTGTGCAGCACAATGAATAATTAAATCTACCCCCAACGGAATAACTTTTTGCAACTCTTTTATAGCGCCATCAGCAGAAAGATCTATTACAAAATAACTAAAGGATAATGTGTTGTCTAGCTCAACACATAATGAACGTCCGACACCATAAACTTCATGGTCTTTTGATAAATGAATAGCTATTTTTTTTCCAATTAGTCCACATGCGCCTGTAACTACTATTTTCATAAATCAAATATTACCAAATGAATTATTAGATGCACAATATAACAATACATCAGTGCTAGTTGCCCTGCACAACTCCTTAATGCCGTCCACTACAACATCAACTCGTTTAATAACAAAACGATTAATAAATCTAACAATTTCTTCGTGTGGATAAAATAAGAAATTATCTTTATTTGAAAAAAAAATATCCCATTCTAAAGATTTAATCATATCAGCACCAATCCTTAACAACACTACTAGGTATATTTACAACTCGCTGCTCAAGCCATTCAGAATTTGTCAAATCTCCACACTGAGAGTCTTTAAACATGGGCAACTTATTCATTAAAGTCCAGATTGGGCGAGTCATGACCCCTTTAGAATTTGTTGTATCTAAAAACAAATTTCGTTGCTCTTTATCTCTAAGGATGATTGCATTCAACCAATAATTTGGTTTAGAATTTTCCAACTCTGTTGCAAATTCAATGTCACTATCTTGAAAAAATTCTTTGTAATCATTAGCTAGCAATCTCTTACTCTTAAGAAAGCCGTCCAATTGCTCTAATTGTGCCACTATCAGAGCAGCATTTATATTAGGCATTCGGTAATTATAACCAATCATGTCGTGCGTATATTTCCACTTATGCGGCTCTTTAGCTGTTGTAGTCATATGTTTTGCCTTTTTGGCAAAAACCTCATTGTCAGTTATGATGCAGCCACCACCGCCTGAGGTTATTACTTTATTTCCATTAAAGCTGATAATGCCTAATTCTCCATAAGTTCCTGTATGTTTATTCTTATAATAACTACCCAAAGACTCTGCGGAATCTTCAACTAAAGTTATATGCCATTCTTTACAAATCCTTTGGATTTCCTTAATACGACAAGGGTGTCCAAATGTATGCATTGGAATACATGCCTTAATAATACTTCCAGTGGATTTATTTACACATTGTTGATTCTTAACTGTAGTATTTGCCTTTAGAAAACTCTCCAGCGCCACTGGTGATAGGCCCATAGTATCTTTATCAACATCAAGAAATATAGGTTGTGCACCACAATAACTAATAGCATTGCAAGTGGCAACGAAGGTTAGCGGCTGAGTAATAACCTCACTATTTTGATCTACATCAGCTAATAACAATGATATATGTAGCGCTGAGGTTCCATTGCTGGTTGCGATAGCGTATTTTGCACCAGTATAATTTGCAATTTTCTCTTCAAATTCATCTACAAACTTACCAACTGACGAAACAAATGTAGAGTCAATACATTCATTCAGGTATTTCTTTTCATTGCCAGAAAACCTCGGCTCGTGCAAAGGAATAAATTCTTTTGTTTTGTAGGTGTCTTGAATGAAATTTATGACATTTTCAAACATTACATTTTTCCGTCAAGGTACTTGCCATTATCATGATATTCAAACTTGGGAATCATCTTAAAGAACTCATTTACAATTGATTTTTTATCCCAACTCATGCCGGACTTAAGTTGACTAATGGTGTCTTTGAAATTGTTTAATTGATTTTCATCATATTCTGGCTCATTTTTTATCACACCTAAATTTTCAAATCGATCCATATCAAGCACTTCTTTGTCGGTATAAAACTCCTCAAAGTCTTTCTCCCCAGTTGTATCACTCTTTGTAAACAAACAAGGCCATTTTCCTTGCTCTGGCAAAGTTTTAATTAATTCTCTAGCCTCGTCCTCTGTATTACATAGATACGGCTCAAAACCTTTATCTTTAAGATATTTAATGGCAATATCGGAGAATGACATAAGGTGTAGAGCCTCACTTAATTTTGGAAAAAATATATCTCTATTTTCGCCAAAAATACAACTCATTAAACAAAGCTCCCCACTCTCTTGTGGGGTTACAAAGTAACGTTTAATATCACTCGGCGCAGCAATTGGCTGCATCTTTTCAATTCTCTGATTAAAGCCATGCAATAGCGATCCATCACTAAAAGCAACATTAGCAAAACGTGCAGTTGAAATATTAATATCCAAGGATCTGCGCATTAAAAACATTTCCATAATACGTTTACTAGCACCCATCATATTAATCGGATTAGCGGCTTTATCAGTACTTACACAAAAATATTTTTTTGTACCATTATCAATAGACTGTCTAATAGTCTTATCCGTATTAAAAATATTCACATCAATCATTCTCATCAGTGTAAACGGATCCTCTTCACTGCGAACATGTTTAAGCGCAGAAAGATTTAAAACATAATCATATTTTCCATCAGACTTAATAAACGCATCATATTCAATTGAGCCAATGTCTAATGCAAAGGTTTTAAAATCTCCCTTAATATAACCAAATGAACTTCTAATATCTCTCACTAACTCGGCAAGGTTGTTTTCACTAATATCAACTACATGCAATTTTACAGGATTCCTTTTAAAAATTTCTTTTACTACCGCCTGACCTATTGAACCTGCGCCACCAATAACAAGAAAATTAGAATTCGATACTGTCAACTCTAAACTTCCAGAGTATTGTTCTATATCATTAGAGAATAAAAGTTTATCTCTACCAATTAATTTAAGTATTTTGTCCATAGTTGTTGTTGATAGTAAATTATTGCATTATCCTAATTGATTAAGACAATCACTCAAAGAATTTTTCCATTTAACCATTTGAAAGTTAAATGTTTTAGCTATTTTAGCTTTATTCATTAAGGTATTTTTTGGCCTTTTGGCAGGCGTTGGATACTGCTGTGTTGTAATAGGGTTAACTTTACAGTCAACTTTTGCTATTTTAAATATTTCTTTAGCAAAATCATGCCAACTTACCTTGCCCGCGTTTGAATAGTGATAGACTTGAGTTTTCTGTCCCACCTCTTTAAACTTTATACTTTGTACAATGTTTAAAATTGCATTTGCTAAATCAGTCGCATAAGTAGGTGAGCCTATTTGGTCACTTACTACGTTTAATTCGTCTCGCTCTTTACCTAGCCTTAACATGGTTTTAACAAAGTTATTACCGTACTCAGAATACACCCAACTAGTCCTAATGATAATGGCGTTAGTTGGCATTATTTCTTGTAGGGTTCTTTCACCAGCTAGCTTGGTTTTTCCATAAACATTGATTGGGTTGGGCGTATCTGACTCTAAATATGGCTTATCACTTTCTCCATCAAATACATAATCAGTAGATATGTATATTAGTTTTGCTTTTTGCTCTTTGGCGATCCCAGCTAATTGTTTAACTGCTAAATGATTAACCTGATTGGCAAGCTCTTGCTCTTCTTCTGCTTTGTCAACTGCCGTATAAGCTGCGCAATTAATAATGATATCAAACTTATTGTTACTATCAAAGTAGTGGTTAATATCACTTTTACTACTTAAGTCTAGCTCTTCTCTACCAACAAAGATAAACTCATTAGAACTTTGATTATTGTCTATTTTGCTATCAGTATTAACTAGCTTGTGAATAGATCTACCTAATTGACCATTTTTCCCTGTAACTAATATTCTCATAACTATTAATTACTCAAACAAATCTTTAGCATTGACTAAAGATGGGTGGATTTTATCTTTATCTGAGAGTTGTAACTCTTCTGCT
>Ga0233443_1002062_pt1 | contig 15995 bp, 17 predicted proteins | sample SI_123_September_2_FD_182784 | JGI IMG/M metagenome (GOLD analysis project Ga0233443, IMG submission 182784) | Seawater microbial communities from Saanich Inlet, British Columbia, Canada - SI_123_September2016_200_MG | ecosystem: Environmental > Aquatic > Marine > Inlet | place: Canada: British... | reverse complement strand
AAGTAATAATAAAACTCACTAAATTATCAATAGCTATTAACGATCTAGAATTATTAACAGCACCCAATGGTAAAGGAAATATAAATCTAGCGTCCGCCCATTGAATTAATCTACCAAAATTTCCAGGAGCGCCTTTTCCATACACTAAAGGTGGACGAATTATAACAATTTCTAAATTGCTATTTTGAGCAATTTTTAATAAGCCCTGTTCCGCCTCATATTTAGACAGTGCGTAAGCTTCTTGCGGATTAGGTGCATCATCCTCTAAAAACACACTATCCGTCTTGTTACCATTAACACCGATTGAGCTTAAAAATACCAATCGTTTAACGCCAAACTCTATAGCTTGTTTTGCTAGGCTAAGTGTTAATTCAGTATTAATTTTACGGAATTCACTCAAAACTGGCGCTTTAGATTTATTAGTCATGTGTGCCTTGCCCGCCAAATGAATGACACAATCAATATCGATAAGACTAGCAGAAAAATCAGGCTTACTTCCAAAATCACCTACTAAAAACTGTTTAACTTTATCAGGAAACAAATTGGTTTTTTGACGGACAGCAATTGATATATGAAAGTTCTGTTGTATAAGCTCTGCAACCAAAGCCTTGCCAATAAAACCTGTTGCACCTGTAAGTAATACCTTCATTTTATGATAGACTTTTTGTATCCATTGGGATTCATATTCTGCCAACGCCAAGTATCTTCACACATCTCATCTAATTCATGCTCAGCTTTCCAACCAAGTTTTTCTTCTGCATAAGTAGGGTCAGCATAGCAAGTTGCTATATCGCCCGATCTTCTATCAACAATTTTATAAGGTATATTTTTACCGGAAGTCTTTTCAAAAGCTTTAACCATGTCAAGCACTGAGTAACCATTACCTGTACCTAAGTTAACTGTTAGAACTTGCGGCTTATCCTCTAACGCTTGCAAAGCCTTAACATGTCCTTTGGCTAAATCCACTACGTGAATATAATCACGAACACCTGTGCCATCAGGCGTGTCATAATCACCACCAAAAATACTGAGTTTTTCCAATTTACCAACTGCCACTTGTGAAATATATGGGATTAGATTATTAGGAATGTCATTTGGGTCTTCACCTATCAATCCACTCTTATGTGCGCCTACTGGATTGAAATACCTTAGTAGTGCGATATGCCAGCTATCATCCGCAACAAATACATCTTGCAAGAACTCTTCAATCATTAACTTAGAGCGGCCATATGGATTAGTAACTGATAACGGAAAGTCCTCCTTAATGGGCACCGTATGCGGATCGCCATATACCGTAGCAGAAGAGCTAAATACAAAAGTCTTGCAATTAAAATTACGCATCACTTCAGCCAAAATAAACGTACCACCTACATTGGTATCATAATACTCAATAGGTTTTTCAACTGATTCACCTACAGCTTTTAAACCTGCAAAATGAATTACACCATCAATTGAATATTGCTCAAACACTCGTGTAAGTGCAGTCTTGTCGCGCACATCTACTTTATAAAAAGGAATGTTACAATCAACTAGACTCTCTACACGCTTTAAAGATTCTAATGAAGAGTTGCACAGGTTGTCAACCACTACAACCTCATAGCCGCCTTTGATTAATTCAATACAAGTATGGGAGCCAATGTAACCAGCGCCACCTGTTACCAATATTTTCATCTTTTATCCTTATGCAAAATATCATGAATCTCACACTGAAGCTTCAAGCCTAGCACTATTTGAATTAAAAGTTTACGTAGCCTCTCGTGATCAAAACTATCAATTACATCACTCAACTCACTTTCTAGTAGGCGATACCAATGACCCATATAAATCGAAAATGATGCCAACAATATCGATACAAAAAATACAGAATCAACAAGTAACATAATTAGCTGTTTGTTGACTCTTGATAACGAAATAAATTGCTTAATCAATGTGAAACTCCATCTCTTTTAATTACTTTCAAAAATGTCATCCATAATATTTTCATATCCAACCAAAAAGATTGACGATTTAGATATTCTACATCCAGTATAACTTTATCAGGGATGGATAACCCATCTCGTCCATTCACTTGTGCCCAGCCTGTAATACCAGGCAATAATTTATCTACACCCTTCTCAGTGCGAAGAGAAATCAAATCATCTTGGTTAAACAATGCAGGTCTCGGCCCTACAAAGCTCATGTCGCCTTTTAATACTGAAAACAGTTGTGGGAGTTCGTCCAAACTACTTAAGCGAAAGAAACTGCCAATATTAAATCAAATATTCTTTTCATTCTCCATAATTTTACACAATTATTAATCCATTGATATAATAGGTTGTTGTCAACCCAATAAATCTTTCGCTTTACTACTGTCAACAATTAGTAAAAAAATAAAGCGTACTGCGCCAGCCTCTTTGACCGCACTTTGCTTGCTAAATAAATAACGCGATCAACCGCAGCAAAACTAGCAAAAAAAAATCAGGATTATCTCCAAAATTCCACACTACAAACTGTTTAACTTCATTAGGAAGCGGGTTGGTTTTTTATGAACATCGATTAATATATTAAAGTTCTATTACAACCAAAGCCTTACCAATAAAATCTGTTACACCTGTAACAAATAATTTCAATTATACAAACTCTGGCTAAATTTTAATATTTTCAATAATTAAACAACTCTCTTTTGAATTGCCACGATCAAAATGTTGTTGAAAGACTTTTGGTGTAATGCCTCTTCCAGTCCATTCATGAGTGACACCTTTTAAATCAACCAATCGATATTTTGGCGGTAATTTTTTCTTGGCTTTTATCGGCTTTGGAATACAGTATAACGGATCCCTGATTAAATCGTCGACAGTAAGATTCTGTTCAGTAAGTAAGGATTTAATTTCTTTTATTTTTTGTACTTTTTGCTTGTGCTTTTTTCTTAAGTCCTCCTCTTGATTATTTCTTTGTTCAATGATAATTGTTAAATTAGATGAAAACTTTTTCAATTCATCTATATAGAAATCCTTGACAAGAGATTTTAAGCTGTTTCTATTTGTGACTAATTTTAAAAAATTATCCATTGTTTATATTCCTTTATTGGTATCTATTTTTAGACTTTTGCATGAATATTTTTAGACTTTTGCATGAAGATATATTCTATTTTTAATATAAAATTATAGCGCTTTTTTTTTAAAAAATCCAAATATCTTTCCAGGATATTTTAAAAGTATTTTAAATATATTTGTATCTATATTATTATCATGACAAACTTGAAGTTGTTCAATATTATTTATCCATATACTGCTGAAAGATGTACTAATTCCACCAATCCTCATCTTCACTAAAACATCTTGCATATAGCTGTAACTAATTTTATGAGTATATAGAAACCGTATCAACATATCAAAATCAGCAGCAATCTTCAAATCAGTTCTAAATACTCCATATTTTTCATAAACCTTTTTTTTTACAAAAAAAGTGGGATGAGCAGGCATCCATCCATAAGCAAATTTTAAGAGATTAAATTTACTGCTATCATAGTATCGTACAGTTTTATCTAAATTTTCAGACTTTACATAAACTAAATCAGCATAGACGCTATCTATCTGCTTTTCAGAAAACTCTTTTACAACCTTTTCTATCGCAAACTTATCTATATAAAGGTCATCACTATTAAGCATCCCTATGATATTTCCGGTAGCTAGCGCTACCCCTTTGTTCATGGCATCATATAAACCTTTATCAGGCTCACTAACGAACTTAGTTATTTTATCCCCATAGCTTTGCACTATTTTTACCGTACCATCAATACTAGCCCCATCTATGATGATATATTCTATATTTTGATATGTTTGGCTTAATACTGAATCTATAGTATCTTTTATAGTTTCTTGACTATTCCAAGAAACTGTTATGATTGATATTTTCAAATTATATTCTCCACATAAATGACACTACTATTTCTAAAATAATTATCTAAACTATACACATTGTTGTTGTTAAAGTTTTGTGATAATATTCCACAAAGATAACTTCCTAAAAAACTCACCCTACCTGTTGTTGACCTTTTATTTTCATTCATAAAATTTTATTTTCTTTAGTGGCTTTTAGCCAATTATTTATTTTTGACTTTAATTCATTAAGATTACTTTTATTAACTAATATATGTGAATTATCAATTGTACCTGGAGGCATAAAATAGCTCGAATCATAATTCATAATACAGAAATAATTTTTATCAAGCACATAAGCCAAATGAATAAAAAGGGAATCTGGGCCACAATACAAATCTACCTTTTTTAAAATGTCCACCGCTTTATTAAGTTTTATTTTTGAATAATAAAAATCTACATCTTTTTCAAAATCCTTATAAAATCCTAAATAATCTATTAAATAGATTTTCAAGCCATATACTCTAAAATTTTGAATGATACCATGCATAACTTTTGGGGATAAATGTCTTGCATCACTCCTCCCTGTGGGGTTTATTAAAATAGAATCTATATTTTGATCCATCATTTTTTTTCGTTGGAATGTTTTAGAATTTATACCTAAAAATTTAGCTCTATCTATATATACATTTAATTCCTTATCTGCTGCAAATAATTTATAGTCTCTTAATAAAATCTTTAATATCTTAAGTCTAAAATCTTTCTTTTCTAAGAAAATATCGCTTTGTATAGGGATATTTTCTTTAATATATTTAATTAAAAATAAAAAATCTTTCACACTTTTCAATATACCATCTTTTCTAATATTATAAAAAGACGGTATATCATCAAATACTTTATTAATCTTAATGTCATAAGCTAAATTTCTCGCAATATCATTTGTCAAACTTGTTCCAAATACTCTAATAGATTCACTATTGTTAAGTTTCATTACATTACTTAGAGATATTACGTTATCTCCAAATGCTTGCATTAAAAATAAATATTTCATATTGTTTCTTTCTTTTTTAGTGAAAAAAATATTCATTACTTTTTTATAAACTTTTAGTTTTTATTTTTTTAATTAAAAAATTAAAAACTAAAAAAAACATTAAGGTATAAAACATTGCCTTCATTGTCCAAATTTGCATTCTTGGTAAAACTAATATAAAAATAGAGAAGAACGACATTAGATATATTTTCTTTTTATAAAACAACACATTATTCATTACATTAAAATATTTAGATATTAAAAGCAAAGGAATAAAAAATAGAAATCCAAAATAAAAATATAATTGACCCACCAAAAAATAACCCCCATAACCAGCAATCAATCCATTGGAAAGTAAATATTTTGTATACTCTTCTAATATTGGATTGAACTCTACTCTAATAGAGGCAGGCATAATTTGCAACAAAAGATCCTGTAAATTTACTATCCAATAATCATAGGATAGTGGATTTATTATAATATAAAAAGCTGAAGAATGAGGGAATACAAATTCACCTGCTACTGTTTCAAATATTGCCATAGTATTTGTATAATCAAATGTTTGAAATCTAAAAATCGCAAAAATTAAAACACTTAATCCGAAAATAATATAATATAAGTAAATTTTATAACCTTCATATATAAAACCCCTAAGTTGCATATTAATAATAATTGGAAATAGCAATAACATTGCATACATGCGAATTCCAAGCATTAACAAAGTTATAGAAGATAAAAAAACTATTAAATAAATAAATTTATTTTTATTATATCTTTCATTAATATAAATAAATGGCAATAATGCAGATAAATATAATCCACCGCTTGAAATCAATTGCCAAATAATTTTTAATTCAATAGAGCCCTTTGTCTCTTGAATAAACCAAATATATCTACCATTTAAATAATAATATGAAAATATCAAAACTACTAGATATGCAATTGAGCATGTTAGTACCAACTTACTGTAAAGTCCATTAGTGTCTTTATAAAAAACATTTTTATTATTTATAGGTGAAAGTTTAGTTGGCTTATAAAACCAATCCAATAATATTAATGATATAAAATAAATAAAATTTACAATTGTTAGATTTTTATTGGAGAATAAAGCTTCATCAATATTATGTAAGAAAAATTCTCTATATTCATATATATTAAATATAAGTAAACCAAAGATAAAATATATACTAATGAATACATGCGCTAAATAAACAATATTAAAGCTTCGGAATTTAATAAAATTAAATATATAATGAATATAATAAATTAAAGATAAGTAGAAGATGCCACTCGACTCACTAAGAATAAAAAAAATAATTGCTATTAATCCATAGATCAGTAGCATTGATTGCTTCAAGTTAATCACCTTAACAACTCTCTAATATACTTAACTGATGGGTATACACCATATTTAGCGTGTTTTTTATAAAACATTTTATACCCAAGTTTTGCATTTTTAGACAAACCTATAGAGTCACCACTGTGTTTATTATATAGTGCGAGTACTTCTTTAATAACTTTCACTTCAAAGCCACTAAGTATCATTCTAGTCCACATATCCCAATCTTGACAAGATGGAAGGCCTTCATCAAAAAGACCCGCACTTATGATAGCTTTTTTTCTTACAAGAACGGAGGGAGACGGTATAAAACATTCTTTAAATATTTGATTTTTTAATTTTCCCTCAAGTTCACTTCTGTATCTATGTACTATATTTCTATCTTCATCTATAACATCAGTCCATGTATAAATTAAACCAATTTTCTCGTTACAGTCTTCTATCATCTTAACCTGCCTCTCTAGTTTCAATGGTAACCACTCATCATCATCGTCTACAAGAGCTATCAACTCATATTTTGCCTCTTTAATGCCAATATTTCTAGAATTTGGAGCACCTTTATTCTCTCTTTTTGTAATAAATTTAAACTCATTAAAAATATTTTTATATTTTTCTATAATATATTTATATTCATCTAAATTTGGTGAATTATCATCGACAATAATAATCTCAAATTCTTTAAATATTTGTTTTTGAATACTTAGCAATAGCCTATCCAAATAATATGGCCTCTTATATGTTGGGATCACTATACTAACTTTCAATTTTCAACCTTATATTGCTAATTTTATTTTTGTCAATATATTTCTTTAATTTTCCACTTGCACTATATTCATATCCATCAAATGTAAATCTTTCCATATTATCTAATATATTTTTATTGTTATTTAAAAATAGATAAATATGCCTAAACGTGAATATTGAAAAAACTTTTGTACTTATATCTATACAATCATTTCTAAAAATAAACTCTCTTTTCATTATTCCAAGAGGAGATATTATCCATAGGCGAACCCCCTTAAGGAATGATATTGACTTCCATCGAATAGATTTTTTCAACTTATTACAATAAGGTAATGGAAGCCCCTCTAAGGAATAAAGACTTTTTTGGAACTGCTCCCCTCCATAGCATGGAGTAATATTACTGCCTTTTGATACAATATATGGCATTGGCATATCATTTGTCCAGTATCCACCACTTTTAGATATTATTGCCTCATAGTTTGGTTTTATTATTTTACTAAAGTCTTTGTTGTTATAGCACTCTCGCTTTCTATATTCTATATTCGAAGTATCTAAAATTTCTAAAATTTCATTTGCCTTTGAAATAAAAAGCCCCATAAAAGGCAAGTAGTCAAAATAATTATTATATGGATACCATCCTATAAACTCTTCTTTTTTCATATCTACAACTCTTGGAATGCTTACCTCTACTCTATTCATAACAAGTGGAAAGCTCCCATCCTCTATTTGATATTTTTGTAAAAAATTAGAAACTTTCTCTATATCACCTAGCAACGTCTTATCATTTGTAAGCTTATATGCAAAAGCCAAAATATATATTAAAGCACCATAACCAAAAGATTGATTTTGACCTCGACCTATGTAAAGAGTATCACCATTTGAAAGTATAAAATTTCTTATAAAATCCACACCCTTTAAGAAGCTAACTTTAAAATATTTATCTTGGGTATGTTGATATATTTCCCCTATCATTGCCATAGAAAAGCAATGATATTGAAAAGATTTATCAGTTTTCTGGTCTAATATCAATCCAGATGTCAGTTGAAATTTATTGATCTTATTTTTTGCTTCATTGATTGCATGGCTTTCATCTTTCTTAGCCATTAACCTAGTTGCGCTTCTGAGCAAGGTCCAATTCGTCACTTGGGTATTTTTAAATTTTAATGGTTCAAAAAATTCTTTAATCGTCTCATCATTTGAGTTCTTATAATAATCTAAAAGTGCATAATTATTAAATTCCCAATGAAACTGGGAATCTACTTTATCTATAGAAGTATAAGATTTAACTAATTTAGCATGCAAATCTTTATTGAGCAATGATGTTCTTTGCAATAATGCTAGTGAAAAAGTTTCTCCATAAAAAGAACGAGATTTAAAATCACTTCTACCTCTTAGCCATTCAACTATAAAAGTTGAAATATTTAAAGATAATTTATTTAAATTATTAACTAACAAAAAAATTAATATCCTTTGAATTGTTTTCTAATTTTCTCAAGGATTGTTTTTTTAGGTTTATAATTTACATTATCTTCAACCATTTTAATAATTTCTTTTGAGCTCTCGCTCTTCATTAGATCCTTAAAGTCGTATTCTAAAAATACTTCAGGATGACCCTCTTTAAATAATACCTTTTTCGTTTTCAACATATAGTCTTGATGCCGAGTGGAAGCCTTAAAGCCCGCATAATGATGAATTGCAATATCTTTTACCCTTTGAGTGGGATTCTCTTTCGGATGCCAAATTGACACCTCTTTACCATCTTGTGTAAACCAACCCTCATCATAAAATGTTTCATTACCGCCTCTGTCGTGATGAGCTGCATGTACCCCCTTATTGTTTTTTATCATAATCGTGGCATAAGTATGTGCCTCACCAACTGGAACGATTGTATTAATATCATTTACAAAGAAATAATAAGGCCAGCCTACTGATAAAATAGAACCTTTTATTTTACTATTTTTTATATAGTCCACTACCTTTTGAGCATTTTCTTTACTATAAACTTCATCACCCTCTAGTCTAAGTATCCAATCACCATGACATTTTTTAAGCATGTCATTTCTAGTATGAATTAACTCATTTTTAGGTCTTAAATCTTCCCAATATTTTATTTTATTATCTTTGTCATAATTTTTAATTATATACTTAATGATATCTACCGTGGCATCCGTGCTACCACCATCTGTAACTATAATTTCATCGACATAATCATACATAGACATTATTACATAGCCTACAAACTCTTCCTCATTTTTTACCATCGTTATTGCTGATATAAGCATCGTAATCCTCTTTGTTAAATCTATAAATTGCCCATCTTTCTACATTAAAAATAGGATTATTGATTTTTAGTTCATATATTTTTGTTAAAAATTCTGGCTCTTTTCCATAAATCCTTTCAAACCAAGTTGGAAAAAATTGAATATATTCAACGTTGTTAGTAGAAAGGTAATTAAATATAAAACTCATATCATCTTTTCTATATAAATTCTCTTTTGTATTTAACTCTTTAGTGGTCAATCCTACTATATCCACTGTTTTATTATCAAGAAAGTATTTCATTCCAGCGTTTTCAATTGCTATAGCTGTATTGTTATCTAAATGTGTAGTAATATAATTACTCATACCCATCGCACCTTGATTCATACTGCTTATTATGTATGGATTTTTAACTTTTGCAAACGATGCAAATGAAGTAATAGAAATAATAATAGAAGCAATATAAATATACTTTCTATTACCTATATCTTTAATAGAATAAAAAAATAGCAAAATAATTAATGGCTCAATAAAAATAAAATACCTATTCATTTGACCAAGCCCAGGGGATAAAATAGTTTTATAGAATAAAAACACTAAAATCCCATAAAAAAGAAGATTTATTCCTTTTGTTTGATCGTTGTATTTAGAAAATTTATATCCTAAAAAAACTATGAGTAATATAATTAAACTATTATTGTTTTCTGAATAACCAAATAAATACTCTGGAATAAATACTAATGCATTAACTGCAAATGCCTTTAGAGAAAATGATGAAGCTTTTGAATAGAAAGTCGAGGGGAAAATTTTGTCACTAACATGATAGTACACAGTAAAGGTTATACTTAAAAATATGCCTATTAAAATTATGTACATCAATAAATATTTATATTCTCTTTTAAATAAAAAATATAAAATAAAAGGTATATTTAGTAAAATCATCTCTGGACGAATCATATAAAAAAGACTCGAAATAATGATAAATAAATATATTCTATTTACGATAAATAAATATACAGATAAATACAAAATAAAAATAGCTAGATTAATCTCAAGCCCAGACATAGTTGACCATATTATTTTAAAATATAAAATAGTTACCAATGTAGTGATAAAGGCTAATATGTTATTGCTAGTTAGCCGCATCATGATTTTAAAAGATAATATACTAGACAAAATCACTAAAATAAAAGAAGTTAAATGAAATGCAATATGTATATTTGTAGCATCTATGTTTAAAATCTTACCTACAAAATAAACTATATACGGCCATAAAAAGCTTGTTGTTCCTGTAGAGTACTCACCAATATTATATTGATAAAAACTTCCAAGCATCATGCTTTTGACATATTGCGCATAAATAAGACCATCTGATAATGAAAAATATAAAAAGTTTTCTCCATTAACTTGATATGATAAGAAATATGCCACTCCATAGACAACAAGTAACAATCCAATTAGAATAGTTAATAAAATATTTTCTCTACTTATCATTTTTCATCCACTCATTTATTTGATTAATGACAAACTCTACTCTTTTTTGATAAGTATGATTTTTAATAATAAAATTATAGTTTGATTCAGTCATCCTTCTTCTTTCTTCGTCACTTATTTTCTCTATCGAATCAACTATGCTCTCAGGATTGGTTTCCACAATATAAGTTTTATCCTCTGGAAAAAGCAATCTGAATTCTTCATCAGTTGGTATTTCTCCTATCGGTAGTGACTTAGCAGCCATAGCTTCGTACCACCTCATATTTGTTGGGATAAATCCTAAAATTTCATCTCTTGTATTTTTATCCAATTCATATCCAGATGGATAGCTCAATGTGAATTTTGATAATGCTAAAACTTGACAATACTCTTTATAACTCAAAGACTTTTTAAAAAAAATCCATTTTTTAAAAGAATTTGATTTTTTATATACCAAATTAGAATTTAATAAAATATCATCATAGTCCCCTCTAACTCGTCCCATTTGGACAATATCATGAGGTTTTGAATTTGCAAAGGAGTTAACAGTTGGCTCGATGGCAAAAGGGAGCCAGGCACATTTAATATTTTTTTGCTTAAGCCAGTTAACATTTTCTAAATATGCACAAAAAACAAAATCTATTTTATGTTCATTTATTAATGAAAGCCATTCATTCCAATATTTTTTCCATCCATCAACAATCCATAAAACTCTTTTTTGATTTGGATTATATTTAATAGCCTTAAATGCAATACTTACCATATCTGGTGATAATGCAGATGATAACAAAACATCTCCCTCAATAAATAAAGAATCTACATAGTTGTTTTTTAAATCTACTGGCCAAATGCCAGTAGATGCTTTTTCAAATAAATTTACATCTGGCATATAATTATTAATAAATTTATTTGACACCAATAGATCTTCAAATAAATTCATATTTTCATTGCCCGCTCTTCTCCATTGAGGAGTGAATTTTCTCCAAATTTCTATAGTGTTAACGTAGGTTATTTTCAAAAGCCGCCTTCTGTCTTTAATTCACTATTGCTCAAAAGAATATTTAGCATATCTACACCATTTTGTGAAAGATTTTTCAAGTCTTCTAACCCATTTAAAAGTTCAATCTTACCGGTTTGTTTATTTATAAAATAAATATAAGTAAAGCTGTCTAATATTTTTTTTACTTCTACTTTAAACTTACCTTGATCAACTAAATTCTTATTCCATATTTCTAACATAATAATGAGATGTTGCATATTATTTAAGATAATTTCTTGCAAGTTATTTAAAACAATATTTTCAAACCCTTCAACATCAATTTTTAAAAAATTGATCGACTCAATGCCTTCTTTTTTAAAAAACTTTTTCCCATCAACACAATCAATATATTCAAATAAAAATCTATATCTGACATTTTTCGCTATCAATGAAATGTTTCCAAAATTTTTATAATTCAAATAAATTTTCGAATAAGAGTTGGAGTCACTTACCGCAAGATTATAAGGAATAATATTTTTAAACTTATTTTTTTTTATACTAGATATCATCATTTTATAATGAGAGCTGGTTGGCTCAAACGAATAAACTTTCCCTTTCTCACCAAGAATTTGTGATGCAAGTAAAGTGTAATAACCAATATTAGCCCCTATATCAACAAAAACATCGTCATTCTTTAAATTATTTCTAATAATATTGGTTTCTAATGGCTCCCAAAGTCCTGTTCTAGATATTTCATCGCTAATAACTTTATCATTACTATAAATATTAATAGAAAATCCATTTTTAGTATCTACAACTTTTCTATCTCTTTGTATTAAATTAGGAATAACAGTATTCCAAATATTATAAAACTTATTTATCATTTTTACTCTTTGTTTTTTTATATAAACTATATGATAGTAAAATTATCACTATCGCTACTAAATTTTTCATTTTAAGCAACCCACTAATTCCTTCATAAGCTATATAAATGATTGATGAAACAAGAGAAAGTATTAGGACTGGCAATGAACAAATCATAAAAAAATCTTTTATAGATCCTTTAATTGAAATATATGCAACAAATGGCGCTCCAAAAGTTTTAATTATTACTACTGATGTAACTATCCACATCATATAAGTAAATATTTCTGAATCATATTCTCCAGTTAATATATATATTAAAAAATCTCCAAATAGCCAATAACCAGCTATCGTAATAATTCCAATAGCAATAGATGACAATAAAAAATAATTTGTTATTTTCTTAGCTTCTTTTTCACTAGATGTATTTGATAATGCTACACTATTTTGATAGTTGATAATACTTGGAATTAAATTAGCATAATTTGCAGCATTAAGGCCGATATTGTACTGCCCTATGCTATATAAGCTCACAAAAAATGAAAGAAAAATGGTGTCAGCTCTATACAAAATATTTGCAACTATACCTATTAAGTGACTCCATAAAGAATATGTCATAAAAGACTCTTTCATAGATATATAATCTACCTTTTTGAATATAAGTTTAAAATCATATTTGACAAATACAACGTAAAACCAAATTGATATAAACACTACCGATACAATAAAATCTTTAATAGCAATAAACCAAACATATGGATAGATAAAAAGCCCTAGTAGAAGCAATAAACTTAAAGTGTATCTAAAAATACTAATTTTTGTTACTAATTTTTGATTAAATTTAGAAGTTGCATAAATCATAAAAGGAGCAACTAAGCTATCTGCTATTGTAAGAAATGTTATAGACCATATTGCAAACACAAAGCTATTATTTTGATAAGCATAATAAAATACAATTGACGCAATCAACGCAATTATTATAAAAATTGCTCCTTTTAGTAGGTTAAACATAACAAAATTATTTAAAATCTCATGGGTTTTATGAGTGTACTTATTATGATCTCTAACAATAGAGCTTTCAAGTGAGATATTGAGAATATTAATAAAAGCATAGTAACCAACAATGATTCCAATAATTCCATAGTCGTCTCTTGGTAGTAGTCTGATAATTAAAATTGTTGCTATTAATTGAATAATCATAATTACAATTTTTTCAATACCAGATGAAATAACATTTGATATTATTTTCTGCCTCACACTATTTCCATCTTTACATGCCACATAAGATTACTACCTTTTGGAACTTTAACCATACCAAAGGCTGCTGGATTTAAGAACCTTCTAATAACTATATTTTTAAATGGGGCTCTCTCACCCCTATACCATAATGCATTTTTAACATATTTAATAGCCAAAAGTGGTTTTGAAATAAATTGGGGTAGTGGTCGAGTTGCAGCCCAAGCTGTGCAAATTTTGATAACTTCTTTATCCCACTCTTTTGGTACCATTCTTACATGTACTATCCATTCATCTTTATTGTCTCGTACATACATTACAGGCTCCATTGTATTTGGTACAATTTTATCTAAAACTGAAATATTTATTCCAAAGCCTTTTGCCTGAAGATAAACACTATCCACTGGGTATTGATGGTAAATGTTTGTATTATTATGATAGTAAATTTTATTATCAATTTGCGCATATTCTATCAACTCTTTTTTAAATCTAAATCGCATAACAAAATCCATAAACATACTATCTTCTAATGTGGTGACCTCTACCCTTCTAATAACACTATTTTCTTCTAATTTATCATCTATATTTAATTTCCACACACCCTCTTTCATTTGTGTAGTTAGGCCAGCCTTGTAGCTTCGGTCATCAATCTGATAGTCTTCTTTTTCTATTTCATATCTATAACCCACCCCATCTTCCAGTGAAAAGAATGCACTACTATCTGCAGTTTCAATTCCCCAAGGGTTGATTATGTTTTTATTTTTGTAATATAATCTAAATATTACATTTTTATCTATCTTCCATTTAAGCATTTTTTACTCTTTCTACAAGCTCAAGCCACTGTTTTTTATAATTTTCAAAAGAATGGTATTGTTCAACATATTCTCTTGCTTTTTGTGCATATTCTTCATAATTACTTTCTATATGCTGTATTTTTTCTACATATTCACTTTCATCATAGTTATCTACAACAAATTCAGGAATTATTCTTTTTAACTCAGGCCCTAATCCAACATTACTCATAATGATCGGCAGTCCACATGCCATCGCCTCAAGCGGAACCATAGGCATGCCTTCAAAACGACTTGGGAAAATTAACATCTTGTATTGTTTATATATTTGTGGCATTTGTGAATTACTTACACTTTCAAGCCAACCAAGACCTGGTGATGGCTTTTGATTTGTTACGCAGTCAATTTGAAAACCTTTTTTAGAAAGATTTTCTAAAATATCAAAACCTTTTGCATAATAATTATACGAGCCTACAAAAATATATTTATCTTTTTTGATTTGATCATTTGGTTTAAAAAGTTCAGTGTCTATTGAATTGGCAATTACCTGGTCAACTTTCACCTTATCCTCTTCTAGTATATTTTTTATAAATTCAGATACACAAACCACATACTTATTTCTAGCACTTGATTTTTGAATATAAACACCTCTCGTCAAGCTAAGATAAGTTTTTTTTGACCAAAGTTGTTTAAGATGATCCCTATAACCTTTATCGCATCCATGAAAAAGGTTGATCATTTTTGGGTGGTTAATCCCCCATCCATATTCCCCATTTGCTATAACCAAATCGTATGTATATATATTTTTTTTAAATCTATATGCTGTAATAAAAGGCAATCCAATGACTTTGGTCATAATCTTTGTAAATAATGTATGCTTAAAATTATCAGTAGTAATTAATTCTGTATTATGATTAGCTTGGGTAAATATATCGATTAATATTTTATTTACAGATTCGACGCCACCTGGAAACTCTTTATATGGAGTTATTAAAGCGATATTCATTTTGATAATTTTCTACATAAATATTGTGGTATTTTTACTAGTGGTTTTATAAATAGAATATTTAACATTAAAATAAAAAATAGAAATAATCCAATGTTTTTACTATACTTAATTTCTAGTTTATTTTTAAATTTATCAAAATATTTATTATAAAAATAATTAGTAAAATAAACATTCCAATAAATTTGCTTTAACCTATTAACTCTTTGTCCGCCTTTATTAATCTCCTGCCTACTCACATGGTAGCAGTGAGTATCATTAGTACAAACAACCTTAAAATTATTAATAAAAATATTAATTTGAAAATCTGACTCTTCTCTATAACCATTTCCTTTTGCATAAAAAGGGTCATATTTAAACTCTTCAAGTAAATGTTTTTTTGTTAGAAATAATGCATGCGTCATAGGAAGCTCAATA
>Ga0233443_1002061_pt1 | contig 15995 bp, 15 predicted proteins | sample SI_123_September_2_FD_182784 | JGI IMG/M metagenome (GOLD analysis project Ga0233443, IMG submission 182784) | Seawater microbial communities from Saanich Inlet, British Columbia, Canada - SI_123_September2016_200_MG | ecosystem: Environmental > Aquatic > Marine > Inlet | place: Canada: British... | reverse complement strand
CCCGATCCAAAATAATTCTCAAGGGCATGAGCTATTAAATCGACAATACCGAAAGCTGTATACTCCTTGCTCACGGTTCTTGTAAACGCCGGATCGAGATAAGATTGCTTCGGATACATTAATGGTACACCGAATCCTATCTTTTCATTGATCTCTTCATTCTGAATAACAGAAAACATATTCATCTCAGTTCCTGTTGCAGCAAGTGTTAATACAGCAATAACCGGCAAGGCTTTGGAAGGCTTAACTTTACGTGTAAACACCTCCCATGGATCAAGTTTCTCCGGAGCACTTATGGCAACTGCTTTTGCGGTATCGATTACACTCCCTCCACCAACGGCCAGAATAAGATCAATCTGCTTTTCCGAACAGATTCTTACTGCCCTCCTGGCATCGGTAACCGAAGGATTGGGCTTTATACCCGAGAATTCATAAACTTCTTTGCCTGCCAGTTTAAGCTCCTGAATTACCTCATCATAGATCCCATTGTTCTTTATTGAACCCTTTCCATAAAGAAACAGAACTCTCTTTCCGAATGAGTGCAGGTTATTGGACATCTGTCCCGTAACACCTTGACCAAACAAGAGTTTTACTGGATTGTAAGCGGTAAAATTTTCCATTGCTTAAAATTATTTAAGTTGAAGTAATATTCCCATTCAAATGTAACAGAAAGAATGCAAATGATTATCATCCTTAAGTGAAACAGATTAATCATCAAAAAGTTTGGAGCATATTATTTATTTTCATATTATTGTGATATCATTTTAATATCATTAACCTAATACCTGTAATTATGGAAAAAGAAAAAACGTTTTCGGCAATGTCGGGATACGTCATGGTAGTAACATCAGTGATTTTTCTCGCACTTTTTGTTTTTGGGCTGGTCGCAATGAAAAGCCCATGGTTTGCATCCGGAGTTATCCTAATTGTTTTTGTATTGATTGGATTTACTGTTGTTAATCCGAACCAATCAACCGTTCTCATTCTATTTGGAAAGTACAAGGGTACCATTAAAGATAATGGATTCTTCTGGGTAAATCCACTGTATGTGAAGAAGAAAATTTCACTTCGGGCCCGAAATTTCGATAGTCAGCCAATCAAGGTAAACGACCAGATTGGTAATCCTATCATGATTGGTTTGGTCTTGGTTTGGAAAGTAGATAATACAGCCAAAGCCGCATTTGCTGTAGATGAATATGAACATTTTGTGGTGGTGCAAAGCGAAGCTGCTCTCCGTAAATTAGCAGGAATTTACCCTTATGATGACTTTGAAGATCATGATGCTGAAGTAACCTTAAGATCAGGTGGAGAAGAAGTAAATCATGAACTTGAAAACGAGATAAGAGAGCGCCTGGATATAGCCGGAATACATGTTATAGAAGCGCGTATCAACTATATTGCCTATGCTCAGGAAATTGCCCAGGCTATGTTGAAGCGCCAACAGGCTACCGCAATTGTTGCCGCACGATTTAAAATTGTGGAAGGAGCTGTCAGCATGGTTGAAATGGCTCTTGATCAATTGAGCGAAAAGAAAATAGTTGAGCTTGACGAAGAGAAAAAGGCAACCATGGTAAGCAACCTCATGGTTGTTCTGTGTGGCGATAAAGAAGCTACACCAATTGTTAATACAGGATCACTTTATTAATTGCTATGTCGAAAAAAAAGGCCTTTGTACTCAGAATAGATCAGACTAAGCTGGAAGCTATTGAGCAATGGGCTAATGATGAATTTAGAAGTACAAACGGACAGCTTGAATGGATAGTTGATCAGGCGCTTAAATCGGCGGGGCGATGGAAACAGAATAAAGACGATAATCAAAATATTGTAAAATGAGAGACCTTAGATTAAAGTACACATGTCCTAAATGCAGTAACACAAGCTATGAGGTGGATGAATTCAGAGCCACTGGCGGTGCATTTGCGAAAATTTTTGATGTTCAGAATAAAAAATTCAGTACTGTTAGTTGCACGAGGTGCACTTATACGGAGATTTATAAATCAAAGACAAGTGCTCTGGGTAATATATTTGACTTTTTTACGGGCTAGAATCCTTAATCATTATTAATCGAAACCGGGATGAATTATTAATTGATCCCGGTTATCGTTTTTCAGGAAACGCATTGATTTTACAAAACGAATAGCTTAATATTGTAAGGTGAAAAAGCAATCCGGAATACAACAAAAATTAGCACATTTTATCCTAAGTAACAGGGCTAAAAAGCTTGACAGGAATAAAGCTACTCAAACACTACAGAATTCCAAAACCGCCCTGATTCTTTTCGACGCGCTGAAGAAAAAAGATTTTGCCGAGCTAAAAAGTTTCGCCTCATGGTTGGGTCAGTCGGGGATTAGCACAAACTTTATCGGATATGCCGATCAAAAAGAAAGCTTTGAAACAACAGCCATTAATGACCAAGAGCTGATCTTTAACCTGAAGGATTGCAGCTGGTTGTGTTTACCTAAGAATGAAAACGTATCGAAACATTTAAAGAAACAACACGACCTGCTTTTCGATTTCAATATCGATCAAAAGTTTCCTGCTTATTGTTGTTCGGTATTAGCTAATTCAAATTTTAAAGCGGGTAGCTATCAACAGGAAAGTAATCATTTGGATTTTATGATAGATATTGGCTCAGAACCTTCGATCAGGAACCTTACAAATCAGCTAAAGCAGTATTTCGGGCAATTGAAAAGATAGTATCAATATAGGTTTAAGAAAACCGATACTAATTATTAGATCACGCAGTAAATAATATTATGAAGAAACACAAATTCTCCGGTACAGGTGTCGCAGTAATTACTCCTTTCAAACATGACAAATCAATTGATTTCGATTCTTTAGCTACCTTAATTGATCATTTAATTGACAAGGGAGTTAGCTATCTAGTTGCTTTAGGGACAACAGCAGAATCGGTAACACAAACTACGGAAGAAAAAATTAATATCATCAGTTTTTTCAAGAAAAGGAATAATAGCCGTGTTCCTTTGCTTGTTGGCATTGGAGGTAACAACACCCTTCAAATTGTTAATACCATTCAGGAGACCGACTTTGCTGGCATTGATGGTATATTATCGGTAGCTCCATTTTACAATAAACCAACACAGGAAGGTATCTATCAACATTTCAAGACCATCTCCAATGCTTGTCCTGTCGATATTGTACTTTACAATGTGCCTGGTAGAACCAGCGTGAATATTACGGCTGACACTTCGCTCAGATTGGCCCGGGATTTTGCTAATATCGTGGCTATAAAAGAGGCTTCCGGAGACTTTGATCAATTCACAAAAATCGCCAAAGAGAAACCTGAAGGATTTGCAGTTATTTCCGGCGATGATAATTTGTCGGTTCCTCAGCTTGCAGCCGGACTTGACGGTATCATTTCGGTTGCTGCCAACGCATTTACCAAACCATTTAGCTCCATGATTGAAGCCGCTCTTGACGGTGATTTCAGTAAGGCCCGTCAAATTCATTTCGATCTGTTCGATTTGTACACCAGCCTCTTTATTGAAGGAAATCCTGCAGGTGTAAAAGCAGCGCTGAATATTTTAGGAATTGTGGAGAATGAATTGCGATTACCGCTTGTTCCGGTGAGCTCAGAGATCTATGAATTAATTGAAGACCAGATCAGGAAGCTTTCTAAGAAATATACTCTTATTTAACAGGAATAATACTGAGAACAGCATAGGTAAGCTCTCTAAACCTTACACTTATTTATCATCAACACAGATGACAACACCGTCTTCACCTATAAACACATTTGTTTTACCCTCAAGCTCGCTCTGAAACTCATCCACCTCTTTGCTAGTTCCACAGAACTGGTTGTATTCAGCCTCTATGGTTCCATCCAGCTGTTCAATCCGACAAGTTACACATTTCTTGCACGAATTGAACGAGAATAAGAAAAGCGACAATAACACTATTAGACTATATGTTTTTTTCATGACAGAATGTGTGACGAATTAATATCTTGTACAATATGCTCTGGCGCCGGTTAATCCATCGTCAAGCATCTTTGCTGCTTTTTCGGCCTGTTCCTCTTCAAATAATTTCACCTGCCTTTCAGTCCCACATTTGTCAGCCGGACTAAGCTCAACACTCCCGGCCTTAATGACACATGTTGTACATTTCTTACAGGAAGGGAATGCAACAACTGCACAAATAGCCAGAATGAAAACCAATTTCTTCATCACATAAAATTTTGTTGTAAATATAGAAAATTAAGATTTAACTCAACTGAATTATCTATCAGAACTAATGCTTAAGGTCAAATATCATTTTTATTTTAAAAAGCCGTGTTTTTTTAATCTCACTACGCAACCAATTCAAGTGTTTTACCATCACCAAAGTGTAAAATTCCGGGAGTGAATAATTTAACATTCAAAACGCTGATAATCTTAAGTCTTCTTGTATTCACGGGCTGTGAAGAAGAACCTGTTAAAACAGTAGAACCTGTTTTGGGAGAATTAACGGCTTACAGCGATTGTTTGAATACAAAAAGCATATCAAATACTTACAATGCGGCATCTAATTTTAGCTGTGTCTATTACCAATTAGAGAACGGAAAACTAAAGATCAATCATCTTAATGCCGGATTTAACTGCTGTACAGAGGGTATTACCGCCGACCTTACAATTGACGGCGACACAATACACATTTCAGAGGCTGAAAATAATGCTCTTTGCAATTGCAATTGTCTGTATAACCTGGAAATTGAGCTTCATAATATTGGATTCGGTATTTACCGGCTTGTTTTTCATGAACCATATGCCGATCCAAATCAAATGGCTCAACTCGATTTTATTATTAATACCAGCGACTCACTCACCGGTGAAATATGTGTAGAACGAAATATGTATCCGTGGGGACTATTATAAGGAATGAAGAATGAATAGTATATTGAAACTGACATACATATTATTTATCTCGTTGTTAAGCTACTCTGGATATGCTCAGACAATTCCAAATCATAGTTTTGACATCTGGAGTACCGATGGGCCCTATGAAATTGCAGATCATTGGAGTTCTTCCAATCAATTTACCTATCAGATAAATAATACCATAAGTTTGCTAAGCACAAGCGATAGTTATGAAGGTGCACTAGCCGCGAACCTGCACACCACACTTATTGGTTTCGCAGCTCAACCATACATGGGTTGGCTCGTTCTCGGGACTCCGGGGATTGATCCATTAACCGGTGATGTTGACTTTAAGAGTGCAGGGGTACCTTTTGTTTCAAGCCCTGAGACCTTAAGCGCTTATTACAAATTTAGCAATGCTCAATATCCTGATGATGAAGCTGAGGTTGTAATCTATCTGAAGGCAATTGATAATCTCACCGGACAATCAGAAGTAATTGCACAAGGGAGTAGCAGTCTGCCAGTCACTTCCACTTATACACAATTCAGTGTAGCTCTAAATTATCTGAATTCAAATATTTCACCTGACTCTTTGATAATAGCTTTTAAATCGAGCAATTCCGATCCACTCATTGGAGGAGGTTCTTTAATCGTTGATAATCTTCAGTTCACCAGTCAGAACAACGCCGATCAACTAAAGACCAATGGTTTTAAAATCTATCCTAATCCATCGCAAAACAAGGTCACAATTGAGTTTCCTGAATATGAAGGTGTACTTAAAATAAATATTTACAATATGTTGGGTAGCCTGGTGAAGCTCAACAGGGCATTGTCACCTTCGCAAACATCATCTATCGATGTAAACGATCTGGATGAAGGCTATTATTTGGTTGAAATTAAACAGGAACAGGAAGTCCTTCACACTGCTAAGATTATTATTAGCCGAAATTAACCCCTAAAATATTAGTCATGAAGAGATTTAATCATTATTTGATTAGCAATTCCCATCTGTTGTTGTTACTCGCTATGGTTTCATTTTTCGTTTCCTGTAACAAACAGGAAGATGTTAAACCGGATGTTCAAATAAAAATTCTGCCGAAAACACTGCAAATTATTGAGGCCGATAATGATTTTGGTTTCAGGATTTTCAAATTACTCAATGAGAATGCTGAAAATACTGACAATATCTTTATTTCTCCGACCAGTATATCGCTGGCACTGGCGATGACTTATAATGGTGCAAAGGGTAATACAAAAACAGCAATGGAAGAAGCCCTACAAAAGAGCGGCCTTTCCGTACAGGAAATAAATGAAATCTACCAGTCGCTGAGCGACGATTTAGTACAGATTGATCCTGAAGTACAGTTAACCATAGCCAACTCAATCTGGTACAAAAATACCATGAACGTTGAACAGGACTTCATTACTACCAATCAAAACTATTACCATGCAATGGTAAGTCCGCTCGATTTTAGCGATCCAATGTCCGTTAATATTATTAACAATTGGGTGGCGACCAATACCAATAACAAGATAAAGACAATAATAGAGTCTATTTCACCCTTCGATAGAATGTTTTTAATCAATGCTATCTATTTCAAGGGTAAATGGAAATATCAATTCGACGAAAGCAACACATTCGATCGGAACTTCTACCCGGATAATGAAGCTGAACTGTTAAGTCCATTCATGTATCAGGAGACCGATTTAAATATTGTCAGCAGCGATCTGCTCATAGGAGCTGAGCTTCCATATGGCGACGGAGACTTTAGCATGGTAATTCTAATGCCTCAATCAGACAAAACCATCGATGATCTTCTCGGAGAATTTACAAGCAGTAACTGGAACCAATGGATTGCGCAATTTGAATTAAAAACTGAAATGGATCTTTTTATTCCCAAGTTCAAGTTTGAATACAAGTCTCACCTGAAGCAGGAGTTGGCATCATTAGGAATGGGAATAGCCTTTTCTGATCAGGCGGATTTCTCAGGAATTAGTACGGATGAGAATCTATTCATCAGCGATGTATTACATAAAACATTCATAGAGGTAAATGAAGAGGGTACTGAAGCTGCTGCTGTTACTTCCGTGACAGTTGGAACCACAAGTGTCGGGCCAATCAACGAGTTTGTTGCGGACCGGCCATTCCTGTTTGTTATCAAAGAAAACAGTACTAACGCGATCGTATTTATGGGAAGAATGAATAAGCCCCAATAGATTTTGCGTAGATTTAGGGATAGATTTGCCCGGGATTCTTCCCGGGCTTTTTTTTGAAATATGATTGTACAAGGCCCTATCTAACAACGTTTACGATACAGTTTAATCACAGTTTCTGATTATTTTAGAAAGACTGAAACCTCCTACTGGTTTTACCGTAACAACGTTTAGAATTAATAATACAAAGCGAAAATTAATCTGTTCAATGCACAACCATTTCCTTACTGGAATAACTAAAAGCGGAGCTAGAAAGACTTTACTGATTGCAGTTTTAGTCATTGGAAGCATTGTCTCCTGCCTTTCGCAAAGCGAAGGAAAGGATTACATGATTCCGGACATAGGTGCCCCTGGATTGGCAACCAAAGTCGAGATTATTAGCAAGTATATTCCGCTAAGTACAGATCCAACTATGCCGAATTACTTCATGAATGTTGCTAATTTCTACAATGGTGATAGTGCTCTATTTCTGAACAATCCCGGTGATCCTATTAGGATTGTCTGCACAAATCCGCTTGACTATTCAAGAGTAACCATCGGACCCATAACCGTAAGTTGGCTGGGACAGTGTCTTTCAACTCACATTTTTGTTCACAGCAACCTCACCCCAAACAGCTACGATTGGCAGTTGTTGGATTCTACATACAAAATACCAATTGCAATTCAAGCCGGATTAAACATTGTACCAATTGATACATTTTACATACTTCAGCCCTACCCGACTCTATATTCAACAAGCCCTTCAATAACAATCGGAAGCGGGCAGGTGAACAGTGGTAAACGATCACCACGTGGTGCCATGATATTCGAAGACTTTACTATTACAGGTACAGCCCAGGCATATACCGTCTCAACTGCCGATTGCGATCCCTATCTTGAGGGTAATCAGGGTTATTTACCTGTCAACCTGATCAGCGCTAATAATATTACCATTGGACCGAATGCAGTATTGAGTATAGATGCCACTTTGAAAAATGCCGGACCCGGTGGTGGCGGCGGTGGTGCCGGATCAATCGATGGAGATGGTGGTAACGGCTTCACAGCCGGAGGTTACAGCTGTACACCTAATGGAACAACCATATGGAATGAATCCGGCGAATCGTCCGGAAAGATTATTCCAGGGCCACAATCAAATAACGTTGCACTTCGCGGAAGCTTTAGCATTAACGGTATTCCGGGTGGTTATGGCCGATGCGATCAGGGTGGTGGCGGCGGCAGTGGACACCCTCTGGGAGCAAGCGGTGCATATGGTGCTACCTATGCACAGTCTTTAGATCCATCTGCTTTCCCCGGAATGTTTGGTGGTGGAAGTGCAGGTGGCGAAATTAATATTGCACCAGACAGCAGCAACATGCCATTTGGTGGCGGCGGTGGTGGCAATGGCTCGATTGGCCAGATTGGTGAGGCAAACTATACTTCTAATGCAGGACGTGTCACTGGAAACCAATATATTGTACCACTTAGCGGAGGATCCGGTGGTGGAGCAGGAAATGTTTGGTCGCTCTATAAAGGAGGAAGTGGCGGAGGTGGCGGAGGATCAATTTGTCTGTTCGCTCATAACAATACAAATATTTCGCAGGTAACAGCCAATGGTGGTGATGGTACAGACGGTTATGTTCCTTATGCCAGCCAGATTGGCCTTCGTGGTGCTTCCGGAGGTGGTGGAGGATCTGGTGGATGCATCATGGTTGGAGCAAAGAAACAACATACCGGACTGAATATCTTTGAAGTTTCAGGTGGTGACAAAGGACTTGGCGACCAACAGAATACGCTCATATCTCATGATGGAGGTATTGGCGGTAGTGGACGAATCAGACTTGATGGTAACTTCTCCACATACAATATACTAAGTGACTCCGCATCTTTCGGTAGGGGCCCAACAACCGATACCAGCTCTTATGTGAATCCTCAGTTCACGATTACCGGAACAGGAAATGGAAATCCTGTTAAACTTTATCTAAAACATGATGGTGGATTCTGGTTTTATGGCGGAACAGCCACTAATTATACAGGTGATACCTGGTCAATTAATCTTTCACTTAACAGTACTTACACCAAATATTATCTGATAGCTGCACAACAGGAAACCAATCCTGTAGTGGATACCATGCAATGGGAACCTAAACTTGTCCTGTCGCAGGCAGCTACTAATATTCTAGAGATCAATCAGGTACCTATTCTTGAAGATGACAGCACTATTGTTTTCGAAAATGACAGCGTTGTTGTGCCGGTATTGGCCAACGATATAGATCCGAATGGAAATATACTTACGCTATCGATTATTGGCCTGCCTCTTAACGGAACAGCGTCCATCCTGAATGGAGATAGCATTCTATACATTCCGGTCCCGGGATTTTATGGCCTGGATACTGTTGTTTTGGAAATATGTGATGGAATGATCTGTGATACTTCCTATCTCTTTATAAAAGTACTCGAAGAAAATTTTCCACCGGTAACGGCAAGTGATTATGGTGTTACCAACGAGGATACTCCTCTTGAATTCAACGTAATTTTAAATGATACGGACCCCGATCCAAACGACACTTTGATAGTTACGGCAATTCTCGCTGATCCGGGTTATGGCAGTGCTTCGATTGTAGGAGACAGCACACTGCTGTACATTCCCGATTTAAACTATTTTGGCCCTGATTACATTGTATATGAAACATGTAACAATCACGCCTATTTTCCATGTACAAGTGATACTCTTTTCATTATAATCAATCCCATCAACGACACTCCATATTTACTGAACGATCTCGGGAATCCTACTCTTGTTGATTCTTCAATTACTATTGAAGATACTCCCATTGAAATTTGTTTCGATTTTTACGATATTGAAAATGATTCTGTTTTCATTGATCAGATTCTATTGGGAGGATATGGTGATCTGATACTGGGATATAATGATACCTGTATTTATTACACACCGCTTGAGAATTTTAATGGTTTAGACAGTTTCCGCTTATCATTATGCGATGATAATACTATGGCAGCCTGCGATACTATAAACATCTATATTAATGTACTACCCGAAAATGATGCACCAGTTATAGTCGAACCAATAAGTCATCTTCCAGTTGACACCTTATGGAATGTTGTAATTGAAAATCAAAGCACCGAAATCTGTCCGGAATTAATTGATATCGATAGTGATAGTTTATTCATCTCCTATCTTCAGTTTATCTCAAACCAGGGAATTGGTAACGGAAATTTATCCATTTCTGCATCCGACACCTGCTTCATTTACCAGCCCGATCCATTTTTTGAAGAAGGTGATACACTTGTGTTGGTCGTGAGTGATGGTTTTCTGGAAGATACTGTGTTGGTTGTTATTGATGTTATTCCGGAAAACAATCCTCCTTATGTGCTTGACGAAGGTTCAATTGCCGAAGAACTTTGGTTCCTGGCTTATGAAGATTCAGTAGTTGCACTCTGCATTGAAATGGCAGATGACAATATGGATAATGTTTTTATAACAAGCTTCCTGTCCTTGTCCGACAGTGCTTCAATAAGCTTCAGCCCTGATACCGATACCTGTTTACTATATCAGCCTGTACCCGACTTCAATGGTGAAGACTCAGTTCTCATTGTAATTTGCGATGACGGTACACCTAGTCTGTGTGAATCAGTATTGATTTACATCGAAGTTGAACCAGCAAACGATTCATTGTTTATTGAGGATAATACATACATACTGTATGATACAACCTGGGAAGACACCGATAAAATAATTTGCTTCAATATTTTTGATTTAGATGACGATGATTTCTACTTTTCAAATCAATCCTATTCAATAACCGGAAATGGTATAATGTATCAAACCATCCTTGAAGGTGATTCATGCATTCATTACCAACCAAATATGGAATTTACCGGAACAGATACACTGGTGGTGTTCTTCTGTGATTATGGATCTCCCAGCATTTGTGATTCAATAGTGCTTGTTATCGAAGTTCTGAAAATTAATGATCCACCTGTAGCCTATCTAATAGAAGTTTTAACCAATGTTGATGAAGCGGTGGATATTGACTTAACAGAATTTGTTTACGACAGTGATGACACATTAACTTCCTTAAGTTTTTCAGTAGAAGAGTACCCGCAATTTGGGACAGTCAATACTGAGCTTGACTTTGGATTATGGAGTTATACACCAGAAATTGGTTATATCGGAAACGATACCATGCGGTACAAAGTATGCGATATTTATGATTCTTGCGCTTATGCCAACATTTATATAACTGTAAGCTATGATCTCTATTTTCCTAACGCGATATCTCCAAACGGTGACGGATACAACGATTATTTCCAGATACTTGGTTTGGAGAAATATGTTGATGAAGTTGGATTGCCACTACCAAATGAGTTTAAAGTATTTAACCGGTGGGGAGGAATTGTATTCAGCATAAAAGATTATCACAACGATGACAGCCGAAAACGGTGGGATGGAAAGTCCAATACCTCGGTGAAAGCGATATCCACGGGTAGTTATTTGCCTGAAGGAACCTACTATTACTATTTCGAAATGGAAAAAGCAGGAATTAAAAAATCATCATTTGTTATCCTAAAGTACTAATGTTAGTAAAATACAAACATATTAGCGGATTTCTCCTGTTGCTTTTGCTTATTGCAGGAACGAACCTTTCGTTGAATGCACAAAACAGCATGCGATTCTCACAGTATATGCACAATGAACTTTCATTCAATCCAGCTTACTGCGGTACGAGTAATTATACCAAGGCAACATTGGCATACCGAAGTCAATGGCTAAGAATTGATGGAGCTCCGGAAACACAATCATTCACTTTTGATGCACCCATATATGGCAATAACATCGGACTTGGAGGTGTATTTTTCAGAGAAAGCATTGGCATTCAGCAAGATTATGGATTTATGTTGAATTATGCCTATCGTGTAAACTTTAGCGATTCAAAGCTCTCCTTTGGAATGCAAGGTGGATTTATTAACAAAACTGTAGGATGGACAGATCTGAGACTGGTGCATCGTGATGATCCAATTTTCCCTGATCTGGACATGAATATGTGGGTTCCGAATTTTGGATTTGGAGTATTCTTCTATTCCAAGCTGTTTTATCTGGGATTCTCGGCACCAAGAATTCTAGCCAATGAAATTCCGATTGACCAAACATCGGCAGAGTATTTTTCCCTTTCAAAGAGTCATATCCATTATTACCTTGCTTCTGGTTATCTCATCATGTTAAACAATCAAACCGTACTTAAACCTTCGCTGTTATGGAAGATGGTAAGCAACGGAGCCAATCAGCTGGATTTGAGCGTAAATTTATATCTGAGGAACCGAATTAATTTTGGTATAGGTTTTCATGCCGGAGATTCTTACGTTTTCATGGTGGGTTATCAAATTAATGATAAATTATTATTCAATTACTCCTACGATGCAACTTATAATGAGCTGATGTACAACAAACCAATTACAAATGAAATTACCCTTAGTTACAAATTCTCATCAGGTAACGAAAAGGTAATCTCACCAAGATATTTTTAATGTTCGAAAGATGATGAAGTTGAAATTCATAGGGATTCTGGTAATTATGTTCGTTTGCTTCAATGCAGCAAGCGGACAGAAACATCTTCTTGCTAAAGCTGATCGTTACTACTATCAGGATGCGTATGCCTATGCCATTGATTATTATATTGAATATTTATCATCGACTAACGATATGGAAGTTTACATGAAGCTCGCCGATTGTTATCGATTTACGAATATGACAGTTGATGCGGAAAGAATTTACTCGCTCATTGTTAAGTCTCCTGAGGCAAAGCCTATACACTCCATGTACCTTGCAAAAATGTTAATGTCTAATCAAAAGTACGATGAGGCTAAAAAGTGGATCATCCATTACATTAAAGCAGTTCCAAACGATCGGGAAGCACGGGTATTCTTAAAAGCATGTGAAGATTCAGAATTTCTGAATGCCGCAGATTCTGCAAATTTCAAACTATACAACCTGAACATTAATTCCTGTGAATCCGATTTTGGAGCAGCTTTCTATAAAAGTGGAATTGTATTCTCATCTGCTAATGCAGAGCTCACCAAATCAAAAAAGAAATTTGGATGGAACAAAGAACCTTATTTGAATATGTACTATTCAGCTGAAGGATTTGAAGAGAAATTTGCCGAGCCGGTACCTTTCTCCGAGAATCTTAATACACGCTTTCACGAGGGTCCGGTATCATTCAATAAGGATAAAAATCTTATGTATTATACAAGTAATAATTTCATTCGCGGAAAATCAAGCCTGAGTACCACCGGAGTGAACAAACTTAATATATATACATCACGACTTCAGGAAAACAAATGGACAGATGCTGAGCTCTTTGAAATCAACAACTTCGAATATTCATTTGGTCATCCAAGTATTTCTCCGGATGGTAAACTTCTTATCTTTATTTCGGATATGCCAGGTGGCTTTGGTGGCACCGACCTTTACATGTCACGAAAACTTGGTTTCAAGTGGACAAAACCTGTAAATATGGGAATTCACATTAATACCTCAGGGGATGAAATGTTTCCTTTTATGCATGAAGATGGCAGCCTGTACTTCTCTTCCGATGGCCATTATGGTATTGGCGGACTGGACATTTATGTCACCCGATTCGATGGTTATCATTGGGAAGAGCCTAAAAATCTAAAGCCTCCTTTCAACTCATCGCAGGACGATTTTTCATTTACAATAGACAAGAATCATCAACAAGGATTCTTCAGCTCAAATCGTGAAGGAGGAAAAGGATCAGATGATATCTATCATTTCGTAAAGAACTTTGATGCACTTAAAACTCTGACAGGCAGAACAATTAGTGCAATCACAAAAAATCCTGTTCCAAATGTAAATATCATTATGCAGGACTATTTTGATTACGAACAATCTGTAATCACAGACGACAAAGGTTATTTTGAGTTCATGATTGAACCTGATAATAACTATAACCTTACGGTTAACAGACAAGGTTATCACACCAAAACGGTCCTTTATTTTAGCAGTGAATATATTGATATGGAAACCCCGTATCTTGAAATTCAACTGGAAGAAGCAATCTGGTTCAAGCTGGAAGGTAAGGTTTCGGATGCTGAATCTTCAAGTGCAATAACCGGTGTGGATGTAGTTCTGAAAAATATTACCTACAATATTTCTGTTACCCAGTTTACCGAAGACGACGGTCAGTTTATATTTGACCTTGATCCGGAATCAAATTACATTATTGAATTATCCAAGGATGGATACTTTACTGAAATCATTGATGATCTCAGCACATTTGGAAAATATGAATCTGAAATCATTCAATATGATATTGTACTGGGAATGCAAAAACTAGCTTTGAATGAAGCTATTGAATTAAAGGACATTTATTATAGTGTCAATAGTGCAGTTCTAAATAGGCGCGCGCAGAAAGAATGCGATAAACTTGTTCGTTTATTAAAGAACAATCCTCATATCACCATAGAATTAAGTTCACATACCGATTCCAGGGCAAGTGATCATTACAACCTTGAACTTTCACAGAAACGAGCCAATTCGGTCGCAAAATATCTGAGTCAGAAAGGAATCGAGAAAAGCCGTGTAATTCCAAAAGGTTATGGTGAAACAAGATTGAAGAATCGTTGTAGCAATGGTGTTCCATGTCCGGAGAGCCTTCATCAGCAAAATCGCCGTACCGAATTTAAGGTAATGTTAAATCATTAATTTCTGTACTTTCATACAAATTTCCTTCAATAAACTCCACATTACAAGGAAAGAGGTATTTTTGTGTAAATACATTTTCAAAAATGACCTTTTTCATTCTTGCCATAACCGCTGCAATATCAATTCTGGCTTTTAACAACAGAGAGTTGTTCAACAAACTTCAGTTTAATCCATATCAGGTTTATCATCGAAAGCAATGGTATCGTCTGATCAGCCATGGTTTTGTTCATGGTGGCTGGCTTCATTTAATCATCAACATGTTAGTATTCTGGTCATTCGGGATATCTGTTCAAAGAATCTTTGATGTTTTAGCATTAGAAGGTATTATTCGCTTTCCAGTGCTAAATTTTGGAATTCTCTATTTCGGAGGAATTGTTATTGCCTCATTGAGTTCCTTAAGAAAACATCGCGACAACTCTTATTACAATTCAGTTGGTGCCTCAGGAGCAGTTTCTGCAGTAGTTTTTGTCAGCATTTTTTTCGATCCTTGGCATAAAATCTACTTCTATGGGATTATTGGAATACCCGGTATAATACTGGGCATCGGATATCTCATTTATTCTTACATAATGAGTAAGAAGTCAAGTGATCATATCAATCATGACGCACACTTTCTAGGAGCTGTATGGGGATTTATTTACCCATTAATCCTTGATTACAACCTTTTTAAGGTATTTATATCAAAATTAGTTACTTAAAATGAACAAGGCAGTATTTCTTGACAGAGATGGAGTAATCATTAATAATAGTAATCACTACTATATTTATAAGATTAATGATATTGAATATATAGATGGAATCTTTGAAGCATGCAAAATGCTTTCAAAATCAGGTTTCAAATTATTCATCATTACCAATCAATCCGGAATCGCCAGAGAAGTCTACACCAAGAGCGCTGCGGAAGAAGTAAATAAGGCAATCGTGAATGAATTTTCAAAACATGAAGTCACCATCGAAAGGTCACTCCTATGCCCCCATCACAATGATACCGGAAAGTGTCTCTGCAGGAAACCGGATTCTCTGATGTTGGAGAAAATTATTGCCGGATTCGATATAAACGCAAAGGCATCTTATCTAATTGGTGATAGTGAAAGAGATGTGCAAGCAGGAAGAAAAGCAGGATTAAGCACTTATCTTTCTGAAGCAAATAAAAGTATTTCAGAAATCTGCCAATCGATTGCAGAAGTTTGACAATGGAAAAAGGA
>Ga0233443_1002058_pt1 | contig 16008 bp, 15 predicted proteins | sample SI_123_September_2_FD_182784 | JGI IMG/M metagenome (GOLD analysis project Ga0233443, IMG submission 182784) | Seawater microbial communities from Saanich Inlet, British Columbia, Canada - SI_123_September2016_200_MG | ecosystem: Environmental > Aquatic > Marine > Inlet | place: Canada: British... | reverse complement strand
CCAGTTTTTCCACCAGCCGTTCATAGCCCCGGTCCAAATGATAGACCCGACTGACAACTGTTTCACCCTCTGCGGCCAGCCCTGCCAATACCAGGCTGACCGAGGCCCGCAAATCCGTCGCCATTACTGGCGCTCCCTTGAGGCGTTCAACGCCTCGCACCAGGGCCGCATTGCCGTTGATTGTGATGTCCGCACCCATGCGCGTCAATTCCGGCACATGCATAAATCGGTTTTCAAAAATCGTCTCGGTAATCAGCGAGGCACCCTCTGCTGTCGACATAATGGCCATGAACTGGGCCTGCATATCGGTTGGGAAGGCCGGAAAAGGCAGGGTCGTTACATCCGTTCCCTTCAGTCTGGCACCATTGCGCCAGACCCTGACACGGCCATTGCCGTCGTCATTAATCTCAACGCCTGTGCGTTCCATGGCCTCGACCACAGCACCCAGTGTTGATGTGGTGGTGCCGGTTAATGTCAAATCACCGCCGGTCAGGGCCGCCGCTGCCATATAAGTCCCGGTCTCGATCCTGTCTGGCATGACGCTATAATCCGCACCATTCAAAGTTGGTTTACCCTGGATCACCAGACGGTCTGATCCCAGGCCTTCGATTTCAGCACCCATGGCGATCAGGCAATTGGCAAGGTCTGTTATTTCGGGCTCGCGCGCTGCGTTTTCCAGCACGGTTTCGCCTTTGGCCAATGATGCCGCCATCAACAGATTTTCGGTCGCACCGACAGAGACCTGCGGAAAGCGCACAACACCACCGCGCAAACCGCCTGGTGCCCGGGCCACGACGTAGCCATCTTCCAGTTCAATTTCCGCGCCCAGTTCTTCCAGCGCCCCCAGATGAATGTCCACAGGCCGGGTGCCAATGGCGCAACCACCTGGCAGAGAGACGCGGGCTTCGTGTTCACGTGCAAGCAGCGGACCCAGCACAAGCACCGAAGCCCGCATCTTGCGCACCAGTTCATAGTCCGCCGTGGTCGAGGCAATTTGCCCGGCTGTCAGTGATAAAACACGCCCTGCATGACCGTCAGCGTCTTTGGCGGTCTGGCCGTCACCGTTCATGGTGACCGTCACGCCCAGCTGTGCCAATAAATGTACCGCCGTCGAAATATCCGCCAGATGCGGAATATTGGCGAGACGCAATGTGCCCTCTGACAGCAAACAGGCGCACATCAAAGGCAAGGCAGCATTCTTGGCCCCGCTGATGGCGATGGTTCCCTTCAGCGGCCCGCCGCCTGTAATCCGTATCTGATCCATATTTCCGACTTTTGACCCGGTTTGCCCGTCATTACCGCGTGGTTTTAACCCATCCCCGGTTTGATTAAAACGAAACCGCGGGATTTTGAGCCAGATTGACGAAGAATATGGCGATTCTTTGGTTAGACAGACGAATTTCCTGCAAAAATGGCCGCAAGCCGATTAATCCGGATCAATCAGCGTCTTGCGTGCCTGGCGCGATGCAGCCCCTGGCGTCGTATCTTCACCGCGCGAGCGCGACTGCCCTTTGCGACGCTTTAGATTATCGCGCAATTCCGTACTCAGCCGATCTTTGCGCCCCGGACGCCGTCCTTCACGCTGCTTCGGCTTCCCGCCATCATCTGAACTGGTATCGTCTGTCACGTGCAAGGTTCCCATCAATGCCTGTCTGCAAGGCAGCAGCATGAGCCATAAAAAGGCGTAGAATGAATAATTGACCCGTCGCCGCAAGTCCTGACAGGATATCTGCCAGGCCCCGGTAAGCATAGGTTTTTTGCCACAATGGAATGATTTTCAGCAACAATTTTACGAAAGCCCCACAAAGAGACTTGCGCCCACTGCACCCTTGTGTCACTTTCCCGCCGATTTTCCCCCGCCCTCGTAGCTCAGGGGTAGAGCACACCATTGGTAATGGTGAGGTCGACAGTTCAAATCTGTCCGAGGGCACCAGGGAACTCCCCGATAATATGGATTTATGGCGGCTCTTCTGCGAACGGCTGTCTGGGTAAAAGTGGTGTGATGCCACAGCCCTCCGAGGCTTGAACAAAACCCACAACGCCAGATTTGATACATTCCAGATACAAAATAGTCCTGATCTGAAAAACTTTGGATACATCTCTCAACGATACTTCAGTCGTCGTAAAGTCGGCAGTGATCAGAAAACCGCAATGTTGCGCTTGAGGATCACGTGGGAGAAGTGTCATGAGTGAATTATCGATATCAGCGTTATCCGTTGCCGAATTGTCTCGTTTCGCTGAACCTGCGAAACGCGAAATGAGTGTTGTGGAGAAATATGAAGAGCGGCAGGAGTTTGATCCCAAAGCTCGTTCTCAAACTGCTGAAGGTGTTGGCAGCAAAGTGGATATCGCCGCCTGAACCTGTCAGGAGTTAACTGCCCGGTTTTGGGCATAAAAAGCTTCCGTAAATTTGTCATCTATATGCAGGCTTAACCTGTTGGCCTGTGTAGCTGTTGCGCCACCGATTTTCCGAATCAAGTTTCCTCTGGCTTCCCTGCCGTGCATTCAGGTATCATTAGTCCCCTTTCGAGGAGTGACGCTGTGCACAGAAGATGGTCGATGGGCCACACGCGCATATCTGCTGGCTTTTTAGTTTCAGCCTTCCTCGGACTGATTGTATTACTGGTTTTGCCAATCACGGCATATTCAGCACCGGCAAACAAACGTGCCGTGGCAGTCATCATCGGCAATACCGATTACAGCAGCCGCATTCCCCGCGTTGAATTTGCCGGCAATGATGCTGACGCCTTCAGAAAATTTGTTATCGATGTCCTGGGCTATGATCCTGAGAATATTATTGATCTGCGCAACGCGACCAAAGCCCAGATGGAGACGGCCTTTGGGAATGACAGATCACCTGAAGGCCAACTCTGGCGTTATCTAGACCCAAAAGGCCGAAGTGATGTGACGGTGTTTTATTCCGGCCACGGTGTTCCCGGTCTCAAGGACAAACGCGGATATCTTTTGCCCGTTGATGCCGATGCTGAAACCCCCGAAATTAATGGTTATTCCCTGGACACCTTGCTGGGAAATCTTGGAAAGCTGGAGACAAGGTCCGTGTCTGTTTTTTTGGATGCCTGTTTTTCGGGTGACAGCCAGAAAGGCATGTTGATACAGGGCGCATCGGGGATCACCATTGCCCCGAAGCTGCCGGATCGTTCTTCTGCCATGACGATCATCACAGCAGCTCAGGGCGATCAGGTTGCATCCTGGGACCTCAAGGCGAAGCACGGGTTATTTACTAAACACCTGTTGGACGGGCTTTATGGCGCGGCGGACCAGAAAGAATACGGTAACAATGACGGCCAGGTGGCATTGTCTGAAGTCAGTGAATATCTGGACGACAGAATGACCCGGGCAGCCAGAAGATCCTACGGCAGGCATCAGAACGCCTGGGCACGGGGAGATGACGATGAAATCCTGGTTGAAAAGATTCCCGTCGGGCAGAGAAAGCCCGAAATCGTCGCCCGTGTGAAACCGGAGGCACCTGCTCCTGTTGTGAAGCCGAAGCCTCAGGTAGCAATTGTCACCGACAGTTTGAAGCTTGTGCCCCTGAAAGCAGGCGATCAAATTCGGTATAGCAATCGGACAGTAACATTTGTTCAAAAAAATGACGTCATTACCGTCATCAAGGATGACGAAGGGTACGAAGAAAAACTGCTGTTTGGTTTTTTCCCGATCGACAAGGTCATCAGCCAGAGAAGAGAGGAAAAGTTTGATTCCCTGTTCAAATATACTGCGGACCGGGATTTGCTGAATGAAGCCAGGGAATTTTTGCCATTCAAGGTTGGACGTGAACTTGAGACGGAAATTACCATAGAGAACGTCAAGGAAAATATCTGGCGTGGCAAAGTCTGGTTGACGATTTGGGTCCTGGCAAAAAAGGATAAAAGCAGAAGGGGCCACACGGGAGAGATATTCGATATCAAACTGGAAGTAACGCAGAACATGCGAAGTGGCGAGCGCTACTATACATTCATCCAGAATATTGAATTCAGTCCGGCGCTTGGCCTTGCGGTATCAGTGGACGAAGAAATTGAATATTCACATTACGCCAAATGGAGGTACAAATTCCTGACACCAGGTTCTTTCCATTTGCTTGCAGGTAGCAGCCCGGTTGCCAGTGAATAGAAGTATCGATCGAAGTCGGCCTCACCGTTTCACTTGAAAGTTGGAGAGCTTCCCAGGACTTCTACGACCCGGTCGATCTGTTGCTCCGTAATTTCCGGGTAGAGGGGCAATGAAAGACTGCGTCTCTGAATATCTTCGGCTACGGGAAAATCGCCATCCTTGTATCCCAGGTGATTGTAACATTCCTGTAAGTGGATTAGCCCGTGATAGTGAACTTGCGCCATGATCCCCCTGTCCCGAAGCCAGCTCAGACAGGCGTTGCGATCTTCAACCAGAATTGCATAAAGATGGAATACGGGTTCAGCCCCGGCGGCCGTAGCGGGTAGGGTAATGGGCAATGACGACAATTTCCTGTCGTACCAATTTGCTGCCATGCGGCGATTTTTGGTCCATCTCGGCAAATGCGGTAATTTCGCCAACAAGACAGCCGCTTGCAAGGTATCAAGGCGCGAATTGTAACCTATTACATTATGAACGTGGCGCCCGGTCTGGCCGTAGTCGGCAAGACGTTTGATCTTCTCCGCCAGGTCAGGATCGTCTGTCAGCACCATGCCGCCATCGCCAAATGCACCAAGATTCTTGCCAGGATAGAAACTGAAGCACGCCAAATCACCGACCGTGCCTGTCATCCTGTCTGCGATCCGGGCCGTTGGTGCTTGCGCAACATCTTCGATAATACGAATGTCACGGGCATGGCAAATCTCTTCCAGTGCCGCCAGATCTACCGGATGACCATGATTGTGAACGACAATCACAGCGCGGGTCCGGTCTGTTATGGCGTGTTCAAGTGCAGCCATATCCATTTGATGAAAATGCGGTTCAATATCGACAAAAACCGGCTTTGCACCGGTATGTGATATGGCGAAAGCAACCGATATCCAGGTGTCTGGTGTCGTAATAACTTCGTCTCCAGGCCCTATATCCAGACTACGAACGGCAAGCATAAGACTGTCCGTTCCAGAAGCAACACCAATTGCGTATCGACGGCCATGCAACGCAGCAAAGGCTTGTTCAAATTCTGACAAGGCTGATCCACGAATGAAATCTGCTTGCCCGATGACCCCTTGCATTGCGGCCGAAATATCATCGGCGATCAATTCGCCATGCAAGGCCAGATCATTGAAGGGGACGATAGGCCTTGGATCACTCATCCCTGAACGCCCGAATTGTTATGCCCGGGAATACCGGTTTTAATCACCCTTGCCGGATTGCCGGCCACCAGTGAATTTTCAGCGACATCAGTCGTCACTACGGCACCAGCTGCAACAACGGAATTTGCGCCCACGGAAATATCCGGCAACAAGACAGCGCCTGTGCCAATAAAAGCACCCGTGCCAATGTAAACCCTGCCACTTGTGATCACACCGGGACCAATGGATGCGTAATCGCAAACTGTAACATGGTGGGCAAGACTGGCATGCCGGTTAACCAGCACAAATTCCCCAATGGTGCACGAAGCACCGATCGTGCACCCGGCATTGATGAACGTCCCTCTTCCAATCTGCGTTGTACTTGCGAGTATCGAGGTAGGATCAACAAGTGCCGGAAATCTGGCGAAACCACATTTGACGGCCTGATCAAAAACATTCTTCCGATATCCAGGCGTCACGAGCGGGAAGGCGACAGGTTTAAGCATCCATTCCGGGGCCATCTCCTCCAGAGTCATTATCCTGGAGATGTCCGAGGCAACGACCGGGTCTTCTGAGTTCCTGACATATGCGACGATGTTGACGCCCAGACGGAGACAGGTTTCTTCATATTCAACAACAAAAGACGAACCCACGCCAAACAGAACTACCTCAGAAGGTATCGGACGGTCTTCAGAGGGTGAACTATCATACTGTGGATCATTTGTAGTCACGGATCTGTCCTGATGTGCTGCTTGAATTTCCTGTACGTTTTTGTTTCACTGTCAAAGATTACAATATTTTTTCCACATTCCTGACAGGGCTTGTTCAAAATTGTGAGCGAACCGGCGGCTGTCAAAAAGTGGTGACGCCAGGACTTGCTGGCGAAGTCGCGAGCGAAGCAAAGCCAGTGCCTGCAGATCTGAACTAAAGGCTACGGCCAGGTTAACATAATCATCGTCGTCCCTGGCAATCCAGTCAGGCAACCCTGCATTGTGAGCAATGCTTTCACCTGTATGAGCACCTGCCCGATCACCTCGGCGCGTGAGCACTGGTACGGCCATCCATAAACTGTCCAGACTTGTCATGCCACCAGAATAGGGAAACGGGTCCAGTGTGATGTCGATCTTGTTATAAGTCGCGAAATAATCAGCGGCAGGCGAACTTCCCACTAGTTGAAGCTGGTCACCAGAGACGCCTTCATCAGCAAATCTATCCAAATACATTTTTTGTACGGATTCATCACCAGGGACCTTCAGGATTAATTGTGATCGCGGCACCGAATTCAGAACATTTGCCCATACGCCAACAACCCGGTCATTTATCTTGGCAAGATTATTGAGACAGCCAAATGTGATAAAGCCATTTTCTATTGCCGGGGGGGCAGCGGGCCCAATTGCAAGGGGGGGAGGCACAGTACAGAACCAGCTTTCCGGCAAACGCCAGTTTTGTTCAGTGAAGTCGGCTGTTTCCGCCAGCGGCGCGATCCAGGGATCACTGATAATGTAATCGATTTCCGGCACACCACTTGTGGAAAATAACCCAAGCCATGTTACCTGAACGGGCGCGGGCCTGAGAGCAAATACAGGCAACCTGTTCTGTGAGGTATGATTGGAGAGATCAATCAGGATATCGATGTTGTCGTCACTTATTGTTTTGGCAACCTGTTCATCTTTGATGCCAACGATGTTGCGCCAGTCGCTGAACCAGAATCGCAAGCGTGTTGTAGTGTCGTCATCGATCGATGAATTGGAATAGGCAACAAATAGTATCCGGGACCTGTCGATATTGCTGAGAACGGGTTCGAACAACCTGGCGATCACGTGGCTTCGAAGGTCGCCAGAGACAATACCAACACGCAATTGCCTATCAGGATCACGCGTACTGGTTCCGATTTCCCTCTTATTGATACTTGTACGAACGACGCTGCCAAATGCAATCGCCTCACTTTTTATATCTAACGCCGATGCATCCGGGGAAAGCTTAAGCGCGTATACCAGATTGTTGTGGGCTTCAAGAAGATCTGGTTTCGCTGCGATTGCTGCGCGAAAGCTGGCGACCGCCAAATCGGGTTTCCCCAAAGCCTGAAACACACGACCAAGATTGTTATGAGCACTTGCATAGCCAGGCTTGATTACAAGAGCTTTCCTGAGCCAGCCGATGGATTCACCTGGCCTCCCGGATTGCAACAAGGCATTTCCCAGATTACTACAGGCCTCGACAAAATCATGTTTCCCGTCCAGGGCTTTTCGAAAAGCTGTTATTGCTTCGTCGAAGCGCTCCAGGCTGAGCAGGACCAGTCCATGGTTATTATGGCCGTAAACAGAATCGGGGGAAATTGATAGCAGCTTTTCAATAACAGCAAGAGCTTCTGTCAAACGCCCAAGATCCCGAAGAGAAATACACAAATTGCACGACGCTTCGACATTGTCAGGGCTTGTTACCTGGGCGCGCAAATAGCATGAAATCGCTTCTTCGAGGTTACCAGTCTGGTACATCACGTTGCCAAGATTTACCTGTGCGCCAACAAAATTCGGGTTGACCTTCAATGCCCTTTGATAACAGTCGACAGCCCGGTCATGATCACCCAGGTCCTGCAGCGCGTTCCCAAGATTGTTGCAAACTTCAAGATAATCAGGTTTGAGGGCCAGCGCCTGTTGAAACCTGGTAACAGCCTCCTCTTTTTTCCCAAGCGAGCAAAGGAAATTTCCGAGTTTGTTATATCCCTCGGCATTGCCTGGCTTGACCTCGAGAGCATTGTCATAGCTGGCCAATGCAGCAGCATTGTTTCCCATTTTTCTATGTGCATTGCCGAGGTTTTCGTGTGCTTCAAAATTATCAGGGCTGTACTTGACCGCTTCTGAGATCAGGTCAACGGCCAAGGCATACCGATCCGTCTGATAGGCGATAATACCAGCTAAATGTGAAGCTACTGCGTGGGTAGGATCAACTTGTTTGACTTGCAGCAGAAGGCCTTCCGCCTGAGCCAGTTCCCCTGCGCTATAGTATTTTATGGCACGGTTGATCATTTCAGGGACAGAATCGGTGTCCTCCTGGCCTGGCCGAGAGGTCATCTCAACCTATCCCTCCTGCTTGGCGACGTCTCTTGTCACCGCGTGCTCCTCTATAGGCCAGTGCAGGAGTGCCGCGATAAGACCGAGGGCGATGGCGGTCCACCAGACCGTGTCGTAGGAGCCAGTTGCGTCATAGAGATAGCCGCCCAGCCAGACACCGAGGAAAGCGCCGATCTGGTGGCTGAAGAAAACCAGGCCAAACAACATGCCGAGATGCCGGGGGCCAAACAAGGTGCCGACCAGGCCCGTTGTCAGCGGCACGGTGGCCAGCCACAAAAGCCCCATGCAAGCGGCAAACAGCAAGGCTGTGAAGGGTGTGACCGGAAACAGGATAAAGATCATTATGACCACACTGCGCAAGGCATAGAGGGTCGCCAGGACATATTTCTTGGGGTAGCGCCCGCCCAGCCAACCGCAGCCGAGTGAGCCAAAAATATTAAACAGACCGACCAATGACAGGGCGATGGCGGCGATTGACGCGACAATGCCCTGATCCGTCAGAAAAGCGGGCAAATGTGTGCCGATGAAAGTGACATGAAAGCCGCAAACAAAAAACCCGGCGATCAACAACCAATAGCCACGATGATGAAAAGCCTCAGTCAGAGCTTCACCGGCGGTCTGGCGGGTTGCAACAGATTGGGCCGGGGCCTTGCCGGCAACACCAGCCGCCAGTGGAATGACTAACATCGAAATCGCTGCCAGCAGGGTCAAGGCAAAGGGCCAGCCCCAGGTCGTGATAAATGCCTGCCCCATGGGCACCATGGTGAACTGGCCCAGGGAACCTGCCGCGCCAACTATGCCCAGAGCGAGGCTGCGTTTTTCTTCTGCCACAACCCGGTTCACTGCGCTGAGCACAACTCCAAAACTTGTCCCCGACAATCCGATACCAATCAGCAAGCCGCCGCTGAGGTGCAAGGATGTCGGGTCAGATGCCTGCCCCATCATGTAGATACCGCCGGCATAGAGCAGGGCACTGACAGCCACAGTCCGGCCTGCACCAAAGCGATCGGCCAGGGCACCTGCAATGGGCTGGGTCAAACCCCAAACCAGGTTCTGGATGGCAATCATCAGGGCGAAGACTTCACGACCCCAGCCAAGGTCCGATGACATCGGTGACAGGAACAAGCCAAAGGTTTGACGAATGCCAATGGCCAGGGTCAGCACCAGACCACCGCACAACAGCATGAACCAGACAGAACGCCAGAACGGCTTGTTTACCTGATCGGCATCAGGATGTGTGGATGGTGTCATGATCTATTTCCCTGGACGGTCGAACAACAGATTATTGATCGTAGGTCTGACAGCCTGACATGCATTCAACCGTGAGGGAATAGCCAGGCATTTTGGCTCAGGTGGCCTGTCTCTTTCTGGCAGGTTTATCTTTGGACCTATCGACGAACCAGGTTCCGACAATAGCGCGATTGTTCGGTCTGTCGGGGATAACAACTTTTTCCAGGTCTCGTACTTTGCCGCCAAAGGACATGCGCGTTTCACTGACGCTGGTGGCACTACCTTGTTCAAGGGTATTCAGAATTTCTTTTACGCCGTTACGCCAGTATTCTGCTGACGAACATTTTTTCAGTTCTTCAAACAGTTGGCCTGAAAAATCGCGGCCGCCCTGAAGCAACATGCCGCGTCCCCAATATGAGACGACAAAAGATTCCGGCTTCGGGTCTTCACAATCGATAATAAAAATCCGGCTCAGAAAGCGAGCCGGAATGGGCTCGCTCCCCCGTGCCTTTGCCCAATCACAAAACGCACTCACCGATGCAAGATAATTGTCTGGTTTCAGCAGCTGTGTTTCGTGAAATTCCACCCAGGCGGTACTTTGCACCTTCAGGCGTTTGACGTGATCGACGATCAGATCAGAATATTCTTTGCTCATGCTGGCCAGAACATCCCAGCCTAACATGGTCACCCGCAAGAGCTTGCGACGACGCAGTTTTTCATCAACGACACGCTGCACAAGATTCTGATTTTCCAACTCATGAATAGCATTATATGCAGGCCGTCGGCTGGTCGTATCAAGATAGGCGATTGCAGCGGTTATGTCCGTAAACCTGCCTTCCAGTTCACAACGCCAGATAAATTTGAACAACCTGGACGCCCGCTCGCTGAGCTCAACCCGCAAAAGCGCGTTGAGCCTGCGATCCAGGTCTGACACCAGCTGCTGTTGTTCCAAATCCTGCATTCAGATCCATCCTGTTCTTGATGCAATCCAGGGCTACGGCGCCTGTACATACACCAGCATGCGTGTCCTAAAGACACAGGTCCGAGCTTGCCACTTTCAGCACATATTAGCTAGCAATAGAAGATCAAATTGAATGGAGATGACAGGTGTTCAAGCGGGATTTGGCAGAATACAGGAAAGTCCTTGGTCGAAAGTTTTCCTCTTGTGGACTGATCCTGAAAGTAAACCATGACTTTAAACAGATGGACCAGCTGTTGATCGAACAGGCAGCGGCAGACATGCCTGATAGCCCCACGCCCATGTTCTCGCCAAAGTTTAACAAAATGACTGCTGACAGAAGTTTCTGGCTCGGATTGGAAGCTGAAGATGGGTCATTGGTATGTACCGTCGCCGCCAAGAAATTCGACTTCGTCAAGAGCGTCGAAGACCTGTGGAGCAGCCTGCGAATCCTCTATGACGACGAAAGCAAACCGGTACCGGCAGATCAGTTAATCATGGATACAAAATTTCCACCTGGTCTTGAGGGAACGATCTCGACAACCGGTCGGGGTTGGACCAGAAGTGACTTCCGGCGTCGCGGACTGGTGCGAGACCTCGTTGTGCTTGCCCGGGCTGAATGCCTCAGTCGCTGGCTTGTCGACTGGCATATTGGCACGACAACGGCTGGCCATATCGGGGGTGGCAGGGAAGTTTCCTGCTTTGCTTACGACCCTGAGAAAAATGTCGACCGACTTGGCTTCTATCTGAAACCGGTGGGCTGTGAAAAAACCCTGCATCTGCATTTACTCTGGATGGGTGCAGATGAAATAGGCGCGCTGGTACGGCGGGAAGTGCGCAAACTCAACGCCAAACACGGCCTTGAAGCGGCATAAAGGATAAAAACTCAGTGAGCCTGATACAGGAAGACATCAAGAGAACGAGCAAACTGTTGGCGATCCGGATTGACGGGGAACGCACAACCGTTCGTCTTTTTGACAGCGAAATCAAGGCTTTGAATCGAATCTGTCAGGAAACCAGTACCAGCATGAACGAATTTTGCTCCGCAGCGGCCCAAGATCCGCGACGTCAGGAACATACATTAACCGGCAAACTGCGAGGCGCAATTATCAGCTTCTTGCTGGATCAGTGGAAGCCGGTTTGATCGACCGGGATGTCTGTCTGAAAGAGATCAGTCTTCGGAGTTCGTATTCACAGACAATGATCTTGCCAACTCATAGAGGCCGCTGCGGATTTTCGCGTCGCCAATATTGTAATAGGCCCGGATCAGCTTCAGGGATTCACGGCTGGCCAATTGCTCCTGATCAAACAATGTTCCAACGCTGTCAGGCTGTTTTTCCTTCATATCTCCTGGCATATCGTCATAGAAAAACGAAACAGGTACATCCAGAAGCTGGGAGAAGTCGTACAAACGACCGGCACCGATGCGATTTGCGCCGCGCTCATACTTCTGTATTTGCTGGAACGTCAAGCCAACGGCATTGCCAAGATCTGTCTGGGTCTTACCGAGCAAAGTCCGGCGCAAACGCAGACGCCCGCCAACGTGAATATCAACGGGGTTTGGATTATCAGTCAATTGGAGCACCTTTTGAGAATATGAGTGTATACCCCAGTATACCCGGTATTTCCCCTGGGGCACCAGAAAACTCTCAAAAAATTTTTACCGTGCCGGTCAGAAATTTCCATCGGATCATTTACCGATCGGGTACGGCACCGCCTTCCGCCTCCTGCTCCTCCATAGCTGGCACAGCGGCGCCGGCAATCGCCTTTTTTTCCGCAGCCGACAAGTTGGAAGGCTGGTCCTGGTCGTCATCATTGCTGGCAACCCGAACCGTGACCTGACGGTGTGCAAACTTGATGCCTTCCCGATCAAACAGTTCCTGAATTTTGGCGAATACGAGCTTGCGGATGACAAATTGCTCGCCGGGCTGGGTCATGAATTTGACCCGCAAGATCATGGCGCTGTCTTCCATCGCCAGTACGCCCTGGGACTTGAGAGGCTGCAGAAATTTGTCCCCGACTTCAGGATGTTCCATTAATTCCTGGCCAAGATTCTTGATCAGCTTGCGTACCTTTTCAACATCAGTGTCATAGGTCACGCGCAATGACAGTTTCATCATCGACCAGTCGCGGGAGAAGTTCGTAAGCTGCTGAATTTCCCCAAATGGGATGGTGTTCAAGGCACCGAGATGATGACGCAATTGCATGGAGCGAATAGAAATCTTTTCGACCGTACCTTTGACCGATCCACAATCAATATATTCACCTTTGCGAAAGGCATCATCAACCAAAAAGAAAGCACCCGAAAAAATATCCCGGATCAGGGTCTGCGCTCCAAACCCGATGGCAAGACCAATGACGCCTGCACCGGCGAACAGAGGTGCGATATCGACACCCAGCTGAGACAACAAAATCATGCCGGACATCACAACGACCGTAATCAATAAAAAATTCCGGGCCAGTGGTAGCAGTGTGGCCAATCGTGACGCTCCGCCAGCGCCACCTTCTTCCCCGGGCTCGGGCTCCACCAGATCACCTTCTTCAGCCATCTTTTGATCAATGGAAATTTTGATGGCTTGATAACCAAGGTAGCTCAGGAATAACACAATCAGAAAGTCCGCCAGTCGGACCAGACCATGTTTGTCACCTGTGACATCAACTCCCCAGAAAGACAGGATAACGGCGAAACCTGCCATCACGGCCAGTAAGGCCGCAGCATTTTCGGCAAGGTCCTTCAACGTACGTGTCGGTGGTGACTGCGGGTTATGGATTGCACTTTCGTCGCCAACATCTGATTGGGCAGGGTCAGCAGGTGTTAATCCCCAGATGTCATCCAGTTTGTCGATGATCAGCAACAGGATGCCATAGGCAATAATGCCGACAAATAGCCCAACGACGGGTGCTACAACAAGTGGCGTCGCACCGGGCAGGTCCAGCAACAGACGTACCGCTAACACTGCCCACGCCGCCATAAAATATAGCCCGGCCCAGACATGCCAGGTTTGCGCCAACACCCGCAGCAAAAGAGGGCTCTTGCCCTCTGCCGAGCCACCCCTGATCAACTTCGCGACGGGCTGGCGAATGACAAAGGCAAGCGCTGTGAACATCAAGGCTGCAATCAGCAGACCAGCAATGAGCGAAAGCAAATGGGCATTTTCGTTGAGGCCCAAAGCCTCCATCCACAAACACATACCCAGAATAAATGTTGTGACCCCAAATGCCCAAACCGAGTATTGATAGATCATCCGTACAGCTTCATCGTCCAGGTCCAACAAACGATGTGATGAGACGCCATGAGCCAATAGGGCGCCGACCAGAATGGACACTAACCAGACCACAGACACACTGGCAATCTGAATAAAATGAGTGTGTCGGGCGGCCGCTTCTCCGCTGTCAAAAATCATCGACACCCCGAAAGCAGCAATGGCAAATCCAGCGACAGAGATGCTCTTCATAATGCCGGTGACAAGCAAATAACCGATCTTCTCGGCCCGGTCTTTGGGCTGTGCGTTAAACAAATGCACAAAGTGCTGCCGCCCCCAACGCGATATCATGGTCGCTACGAAATACCCGGCAACCATGAACAACAGGGAATAGAATGTAATTTCCAGATGCCAGAAAGCATCACCTGTCGGACTGGCCTTGCTCAGGGCCTCCCCTGTGTTGTGGAAAAAGGCCCCGGCCCCAGACAATACTTCCGCTGCCCGCGCCCTTACGGCAGGACCCATCTCCTGGTTCCAGGACATGGCCAAAGTCGGGTCCGCAGCAGCCCACGCCGTCGACGTCACTAACAAGCCGGGCAACTGAAGAGCAATCATCGCCAGTCCGGTTCCGGATCGTGGAGTTTGCATGGAGATATCCTTTTTCACTTTTGATGGATTATTGATCGTCTCGTGCATATGCGGTTTCAAATATTGTTCGAAAGCGTACATTGCCCACCTTTCAGGACAAAATAAAAATCACCTCTGAGTGACTCCCTCTCAAGGCAGACCACCGCATGTATTCGGCACCTGTATTGCTGTTACTGCAGGCGTGTTAGAGTTTGTCAAACTCAACCGCAATATGAATGATCGAGTTACAATGTCTGTTAAACACAAATCCCGCGTTCTGGTTATCGATGATGACCCGCTTATTCTTGAACTGGTTTCGACTTTACTCGGCACGCTGGAGTGCACAGTTGTCGGCAGCGCGCTGAACGGCGCAGAAGGCCTGGCTCTGTTCACTGATAAACGGCCTGATCTGGTTTTGCTTGATTTTATGATGCCAGGCTTGAGCGGTCTCGAAACCTTGAAGAAGATGCTGGAGGTCGAGCCACAGGCGGCCGTTGTCATGCTCACAGCTGTGGAAAACAATGCAGTTTCCGATGACTGCATTCTGGCCGGAGCACGAGATTTTATCCGCAAGGACCTGTCACCGAACGACTTGGCCAGACGACTGTCTCAAGTCGTCTGCAACATCGAAAACACATAGGATACATCCTGCCAAATACACAGGGGAACCAAAATGTCTAACCAACAAGTCCTCGATTGTCGCCCCGGACTTGCCGGGAGAGTTGCCGTGGTTACCGGTGGTTTGGGCGGCATTGGCCGTGAGTGTGTTGTAGCACTGCTTGCGCATGGCGCAAATGTTGCCTTTACCTATGTTGAGGGACAAGAGACTTCAGACGACTTTGCGACCTTGCTGGCAGAGAAACCGGAGCATCTTTCTGCCCATATCCTGGATTTACAATCCAATATCTCGATCCGGCAATGTTTGTCTGATGCCAAAAGTAAATGGGGTCGTGTAGATATTCTGATAAATAATGCCGCCGTCGGCTCTGCCACAGTTTCGGCTTTTTCTGATGACGCTGCCGGTCAGGATACAGCCATGCTGAACATCAATGCCGATGGTGTCCTGAAGACGTGTCAGGCCTATCTTGAACTGATGCAAGACGATATCGGAGACTTCCCATTAAAGATTATTAATCTGAGTTCGGTCGGTGGCGGCATAGGCGTCTTTCCAGGTTTTCGACTTTCAGATGGCATGAGCAAGGCAGCTGTCGCCCATTTAACCCGCCAATTGGCAGCCGAATTAACGGATCGCATGATCGACGTCTTTGCAATTTGCCCAGGCGCCACAAACACCAAAATGTTTCAGTCCAGCACCCTCGATCCTATGTCACCTGGTCAGCGTGACGACTTTGTCCGGGCCTTGCCAAAGCACCGGCTGATTGAACCATCAGAAATAGCCAATATTATCGTTTTCCTGGCATCAACTTACTCGACACCGCTTCACGGAGCAGTTCTGGACGCCTCCATGGGGCTGGGCGTACATCCGGGCCTGATTACGGGGAAATAGCCGCATGTCTTGTGGATCCAGACTGGCACGTCTGTTGCAAGAGCTATAACCGAATCTGGTGTTTGAGCGTTTGAAAGAAAGCGGCGTATCTGGTTGATTTGTTGTTGCAACACATCAAACCAACTTTATGGAGATACGCCACCATGGATGA
>Ga0233443_1002057_pt1 | contig 16022 bp, 9 predicted proteins | sample SI_123_September_2_FD_182784 | JGI IMG/M metagenome (GOLD analysis project Ga0233443, IMG submission 182784) | Seawater microbial communities from Saanich Inlet, British Columbia, Canada - SI_123_September2016_200_MG | ecosystem: Environmental > Aquatic > Marine > Inlet | place: Canada: British... | reverse complement strand
AAACTTGAACTGAATATTCCCATTGTCAGTGCGGCCATGGATACTGTTACCGAAGCCTTGACAGCTATAAGTATGGCCAGGGCAGGGGGGTTGGGCTTTATTCACAGAAACCTTAGTATTGAAGACCAGGCTGTTGAAGTTGATCGGGTTAAAAAATCAGAAAGCGGAATGATTGTTGATCCCATTACAGTCAACCCGGATGTTCCTATTTCAGAAATTTTAAAAATTATGGCAAGGTACAGGATCTCAGGTATCCCTGTGACGGAAGGCGATAAACTTGTCGGTATTGTGACCAACAGAGATTTAAGATTTGAAACCCAGCTGGAAAAATCAGCAAGAGAAGTTATGACAAGTGAAAACCTTGTAACTGTACCGGAAAAATGTACCCTTGAAGAATCTAAAATTATGCTGCATCGGCATAGAATTGAGAAACTTCTGGTTGTGGATAAAGAAGGAAAGCTTAAAGGCTTGATCACCATTAAAGATATTGAAAAAATCAAAAAATATCCCAATGCATGTAAGGATTCTCTGGGACGATTAAGAGCAGGCGCAGCTATTGGTGTAGGATCGGACATGATGCAACGGGTTGAACTATTGTTAAAGACAGGAGCAGATGCCCTTGTGATTGACACTTCCCATGGTCATTCAAAAAATGTGATTGATGCAGTCAAAAAAATTAAAAATGCATTTCCTGACAGTCAGCTTATTGCTGGAAATGTTGCCATGGAAGCCGGGGCAAAAGCCTTGATAGATGCAGGAGTAGATGCGGTTAAAATCGGTATAGGCCCTGGATCCATTTGTACTACCCGTATTGTTGCCGGGGTAGGCGTACCCCAATTGACAGCCATTCAAAATTGTAATGAGATTTCAAAGGCAAGCGGTGTTCCGATTATAGCTGATGGGGGAATCAAATTTTCCGGTGATATAACAAAAGCTTTGGGAGCAGGTGCTGATTCTGTCATGCTTGGAACTCTTCTGGCAGGTACACATGAAAGTCCGGGAGAAATTGTCCTTTACCAGGGGCGTTCCTACAAAGCATACAGGGGAATGGGGTCGGTTGAAGCCATGCGGCAAGGCAGTTCAGACCGCTATTACCAGAAAGATACAGGCGAAGATGATGAGCTTGTTCCCGAAGGCATTGTTGGCCGAATTCCTTTCAGGGGAACTGTCAAAGAGAATATTATTCAGATGATTGGCGGTCTTAAAGCCGGTATGGGATATCTAGGGGCTGATACAATTCAAGAACTCCATGAAAAGGCAAGATTTATTAAAATAAGTGCTGCAGGGCTTAAGGAAAGCCATGTGCACGATGTATCCATTACCAAAGAGGCACCAAATTACCGGGTTGAAAGCAGTTAATTTAAGAATGAGCAAATTGTCATCGCCATTTTATCATCTTCATCTTCATTCTGAATATTCGCTTCTGGACGGCGCCATAAGGCTTGATTCATTGTTTAAACGATGTCGCGAATATGATATGGATGCCGTATCTATAACTGATCACGGCACAATGTTTGGCATTGCTGAATTTTATGAAAAGGCCAGGAAAAAATCTATCAAACCCGTTATTGGGTGTGAAGTATATGTTGCGCCCAGAACTTTGAATGACCGTACCCAGATTGATCATAAAGGATTGAGGCATCTAGTTCTTCTTGCAAAAGATCGTGAAGGTTATGCCAACCTTTGCAAACTGGTTTCCATTGCTCAGCTCAAAGGTTTCTATTATAAACCCAGGATTGACAAGCAACTTCTTGCTGATAATTCAAAAGGATTGATAGGGCTTTCTGCCTGCCTTAAAGGAGATATTTCCCAAAATATTATTCAAAATAAAATGGACTCCGCAGGTGATGCAGCCAGGTTTTATCTTAAGACGTTTGGCGAGGGGAATTTTTTTCTGGAAGTCCAGCAAAATGGAATAGAAATTCAAAATAAGGTTAATCAGGGTCTTCTTGACATCAGCGAAAGATTGTCGATCCCCATGGTGGCCACCAATGACTGCCACTATCTTTCCAAGGGTGATGATAAAGCACATGAAATATTGCTTTGCATTCAAACAGGGGATACTTTTACCAATCAAAACAGGTTCAAATTCGATTCTGACCAGCTATATTTCAAGTCTTCACAGGAGATGATCCAATCTTTTAGCGATTACCCGGGAGCAATTGAGAACACTAGAGAAGTGATTTCAAAATGCAATGTTGAATTTGATGATAAAACCTATCATTTCCCAAGATATGCCAAGTCAAAAATAGAATCTGAAGATGATATCTTCAAGAAAAAAGCTATGGAGGGATTTGAAAAAAAGCTTGAAATAATTAAGGCTTTAAATCCAGATATTGATGAACAGGTTTACAGAGATAGAATAGAGTATGAAATCGGAGTGATCCTTGGCATGGGATTTCCCGGATATTTTTTAATTGTTGCAGATTTTATAGAATATTCAAAGAGTATCAATGTACCAGTGGGTCCTGGAAGAGGATCTGCTGCTGGATCCATGGTGGCCTATGCAATGGATATTACAGCTCTTGATCCCATTGAACATGGATTGATTTTCGAAAGGTTTTTAAATCCCTCCCGCCTCAGTATGCCGGATATTGACGTGGATTTCTGTATTGAAGGTAGAGATCGGGTTTATAAATATGTCATTGATCGGTATGGCGGGCCTGAGTATGTATGCCAGATTATTACTTTTGGAAAACTTAAGGCCAAGGCTGTTATCCGGGATGTTGGAAGAGCTATAGGTGTTCTTTTATCCGAAGTGGATGAAATTGCTAAAATGATACCTGATAATGCAAAAAACCTGACAAAAGCCATTGAAGAGATCCCTGCAATAAAGCAAAAATGTGCTGAATCTGAAGAAAAGGCAATGATGCTTGAAATATCTCTTCTTCTTGAAGGTTTGCCAAGACATGCATCCACCCACGCTGCCGGGGTTGTAGTTTCTGATAAACCCTTGAACCAATATCTGCCGTTATATAAAGGGAAAGAGGGTGAGACACTAACCCAGTTTGACATGAATTATGTTGAAAAACTAGGGTTGGTTAAGTTTGATTTTCTAGGATTAAGAAATCTTACAGTTATCAAAAATTGTATAGAGCTTATTAAAAGCCAGGGAAAAACTCCGCCGGATCTATTAAATCTCGATTACACTGATGCCAAGACCTTTGAACTGTTACAAAAAGCTGACACCACAGGGGTGTTTCAACTTGAAAGTTCAGGTATGAAGGATTTGATTTCAAGGCTTAAGCCGGCAAGCTTTTCTGATATTGTCGCTCTGGTAGCCCTCTATCGCCCCGGTCCTTTGGACAGCGGCATGGCAACCACCTATGTGGAAAGAAAGCATGGCCGTGAAGATGTGGTATATCTTTTTGAAGAACTTGAACCGGTTTTAAAAGAAACCTATGGGGTGATTTTATACCAGGAACAGGTCATGAAAATTGCCGGTGTAATTGCCAATTATTCCATGGCAGATGCAGACGGACTTCGAAAAGCCATGGGGAAAAAAATTGTTTCCATGATGGAAGAGCATAGAGAGCTGTTCTTAAGTGGGGCCAAAGAAAACAACCATGATCCTAAAAAAGCTGCTGAACTTTTTGATTTGATGGAAAAATTTGGAGGTTATGGCTTTAATAAATCCCATAGTGCGGCCTATGCCTTAATTGCTTATCAAACAGCTTATTTAAAGGCTAATTTTGCCCTTGAGTTCATTGCTGCATTGATGACAAGTGAGAGAAATAATTCCGATGCAGTAATAAAATACATGGATGAATGCCGCAACCATAACATCAAAGTCCTGCCGCCGGATGTGAATAAGAGTGGTGCTCATTTTAACGTGTCTGATGGATGTATAAGGTTTGGACTTGCTGCTGTAAAAAATGTAGGTGAAGCAGCAATTGAATCCATTGCTGAAACAAGGAATAAAGAATCTGAATTTGAAAGTATTTACGATTTTTGTGAGCGGGTAAATGTTGGTAAAGTCAATAAAAAAGTCCTTGAGGCATTAATCAAGTGTGGGGCCTTTGATTCAACAAATAATCTGCGCAGCCAGATGATGGCGGTTCTTGAAGAAGCCCTGGATCATGGATCAAGGATGCAAAAGGAAAAAGCTGATTCACAACTGGATTTATTTGCAGATTCAAATATGGGAACTGCGCTTCCTGAAAGTAATCCAAAACTGCCTGATATTGAAGAATGGGATGAAACAATGTTGTTGTCTCTGGAAAAAGAAGCCTTAGGGTTTTATATCACAGGACATCCCCTTGATAAATATGTAGACTTGATTCAAAAATTTACCACTGTGAATAGTATTAGTATTCATGATGTTGCCGATGAAAAAATAATTCGCATGGCAGGTGCCATAAAAATTCATAAGCTGCATAAAACCAAAAAAGGGGATATGATGGCATTTTGTGCTATCGAGGACCAGTCAGGCGGTATTGAGGTGGTGGTATTCCCCAATGTTTATGCAAAAGTTCACATGCTTCTTGCCAATGAAGAGATTGTTATCCTGGAAGCAGAAGTTCAGAAAAATGAAAATATTGTAAAACTTTTAGCAGAGAAGATAATTCCCATTGAAAAGGCAAAGGAAGAGTGGACCAACGGCGTATTGATTAAAATTGATACCAACGAATCATCCGTGGATACACTTGAAAAACTTAGATTTATTATTGAAAATTTCCCAGGGGATTGTAAGGCTTGTTTAAAAATAGGAATAGATAGTAAACCACCTGTACTGGTTAAACTCTCCGATGACTATATGACTGATTCAAGCCCGTCCTTTTTTGAGGAAGTGGAAAAATTGCTGGGCAAGGGTGCCATTGAAACCAGATGTGGGGATGTTAAAGTAAAAGTGAGGAAAAAAAAACCCTGGCTGAATAAAAAAAAGATTTCCTAAGGACCCCAAATGTGATTTACAGGTAAATTGTGTTTATATATAAGTTTAGAATGACTCAAAGCTTTTGATTTTATTTTGAAAGGAAAAAAAATGAGCTGGTTGGGAAAAATGATTGGAGGAACCATAGGGTTTGCACTGGGAGGCCCTTTGGGTGCTGTGGCAGGCGCTGCATTCGGGCATACATTTGTGGATAAAAAGGAACAGGCGTATCTTTCATCAACACCTGGAACACATGACACACTTTCTTCAAATGAAGAATCCCAACTTGTTTTTTTTACAGCAGTATTTTCCATGCTGGCTAAAATATCCAAGGCTGACGGCAATATAAGTGAAAGTGAGATTTCTGCAGTAGAAACATTTATGAGACGGGATCTTCAACTGGATATAAACAGCCAGCAGACAGCGATTAATATTTTCAGGCAGGCCGTTGATTCCAACGAAAGCTTTGATGCATTTGCCATACAGTTTTATTCGGTATTCAGGACACAGCCCAATATTATCGAGCTGATGATGGATATACTGTTAAGGGTTTCTACTGCAGACGGATCCATTTCCACTGAAGAAGAGGCAATTCTTTCAGACTATGCAAGGCTGAAATCAAAATATGTCAGAGAGACAAATAAATATTATGCAGTCTTGAAATGTGATGAAGCCTTTTCCAATGAAGAGATAAAAAAACAATATCGAAAACTTGTTACAGAATACCATCCAGATAAAATAGAAGCAAAAGGGCTTCCTGAAGAATTTATCAAGTTTGCCAATGACAAGTTCAAAGAAATCCAGGAAGCCTATGACAATATTAAAAAGGAACGTGGCATTTAGAGCACGACTTTAAAAAAGCCCTTTTTCTTTTGCAATATTCATATAGGTCTCAACAATGTTTGCCGGAGGTTCTATTCTTTCAGTCTTGGCTTTATCTTTTAAAGACATGGCATCAAATTCGCAGACAGTTACACACAGGCCGCAACCAATGCACCTGTCAAGGTTTACAAGGGCCACATCCTCTCCTTTATCTGTATCAATGGCATTCATAGAACAAATTTCTTTGCAGGCAAAACATCCTGTACATTCATCAGCATCCACAAAAGCCTGGAAGTTGGAACTGACAATTTTTGCCGGTGCCTCAAAATCTCTTATATTTTTTAAAATCTGACAACAGCAGTCACAGCAAAGACAAATATTGATGGGTTTTTTTGCATTGGAAGGCTGGGCAACAAGTCCATGTTTCTCTGCCTCTTTGACAATATCCAAAGCTTTATCCTGGGATATGGTCCTTCCAATACCACGGCTTTCATAGATATAAGCACCCGAACCAAATATCAGACATGCTTCACTTATGTTATTACATCCTTTACCCATTATGGTATGTTCTTTTCGGCAGATGCACGGGGCCACAAGAATTTTTGATTGTGATTTGATGATATTTTCAACTTGTTCATAATCCATGATATTCAGATCTGTGTTAACGGATTTGGCAACGGGAATCACCCTGAGCTGCTGGGTTTTATTTTTATATTGGTTTTTTATAAGGTAAGGAACATATTCGTTAAAATCCTTGATCAGTTCCTTGGTCAGCCTGTTGACCTGGTATTCCCATATACCAACTACAAAATGAAGAAGCATGAATGTGTTTGCCCCGTTTCTGTTGATATGGATAATCAATCCTTTTTTACCCATTTCAATTAACAGGTTTTCAATTTCTTCAGGTTTTTTGCCGGCTCTTTGACCTATGGCTTCGGCTGTTTCCAACATCAAAACAAGACTAAGGGCAAGTTTGGCCTCTTGTTTTGTAAAAAGCTGTTTTAAAATTCTAAGTTCCACCCCAGACTCAGTTTCAGGAAAACCGCTGGGAGTATTATCAAGGTGAATGGCAAGTTTTTTGTAAATATCTTTCATAGTGTAAATCTCCGATAGTCTATTAGCCATGCCCGAACACGGGTTTCCGGTCAGGCATTATTTAGTTTAAAATTTTTCCTATAATGTTCAGGTCTTTATCACACTGTTCAGGGATAAGATCAAGGATTTTTCCCCTGTGGTCATTTCCCTTTTTCAAAAAGACTGTCAGGTAGTTAGAGGTCACAGCCTTGAGCATGCCTGTTTTTGAGTCAGATTTATGCTGTACAAGACCCTCAAGTTTTTTGTTTAAATTATCAGCAATAAAAATCTTTCGTTTTGCTTTGTCAAGTTCCCTCATTTTGGCGCATCGGTTTTTAATAATTACAGGGTCGACTTTATTATCAAAATTATAGGCAGGGGTTCCTTTTCTGGCAGAAAACGGAAAGACATGAAGATAAGATATGGGGAGTCTTTTAATCAACTCATATGTATTTTCAAATTGTTTCTGGCTTTCTGAGGGAAATCCAATCAATGTATCTATGCCAATACCTGCGCTGGGAATTTTGTCATGAATTTTATGGATGATATCTTCAAACAATTCCACATTATAGGGCCGCCTCATTTTTTTTAAAATATCGTTATCTCCTGATTGCAGCGGAATGTGAAAATGGTCGCACAAAATATTATCTTTTTTTGCCAGATTAATAATGCCGTCATTAATCTCACCGGGTTCAATGGAACTGAGTCTAACCCTGTAAACAGGTTTTTTATCGTTTATTTTTTCAAGCAAGTGCAAAAGAGAGGATTTTTTTTTAAAGTCAAGGCCATACATTCCCGTATGGATACCTGTGATGATCACCTCTTTGAATCCTGAATCCTTAAGTTCATTTAAATGTTGAAAAACCTGTTTTTCAGGCATGCTTACGGAAGAGCCTCTGGCATAGGGAACAATACAATAGGTACAAAATGCATCACAGCCATCCTGTATCTTAAGGTATGCCCGAGTCATTTTTCCTTTTACAGCATGGTCAAAGCCTGAAAATGAATTTGAGTTGCCATGATCAGTTTTTTTAAACAGAAGGTCTGGTTTATTTCCACAATTTGAGGTGATGTGATTTGCAATTTTAATTTTGTCTTTATGACAGATAATTTGATCGATTCTATCAATTTTTTTTATCTGATCCGGTTCAGTCTGGGCATGGCAGCCTGTGACAATTATCTTTGCTTCGGGGTTTTCCCTCAAAATTTTTCGAATGGCCTGTCTTGACTGCATACTGGCCTTTGAGGTGACCGCGCAGGTGTTTATAATAAAAACATCAGTGTCTTTGTTTTTTGCGCCTTTTTTCCAACCTTGTTCTTCAAGGCTTGTGGCAATGCCGTCACTTTCATATTGATTGACTTTGCATCCCAGAGTTTGGATATAAAATTTTTTCATTGAATAATACCGGCTCCCAAGACTCGGGCATTTTTATAAAAAACCGCAGCCTGTCCCGGTGTAATAGCATTTTGTGGTTCTTCAAACACGATTTGCCCACAGGATTCTTTGATAGAAAGTGTTGACAGGGCACCTTTGTGGCTGTATCTGATCTTGGTTATAATATCAGTAATGTTTTTTTGTTTTGGAGAGTTCCAATTTATCTGGTCAATTTCAGCTTTTTTTTCAGACAGGTCCCTTTTAAAACAAACCTCAAGAATATTATTTTTCATATCAATTTTTTTAACATAATAGGGTTCACCTGCAGGGCAGTTGATCCCTCGCCTTTGTCCAATGGTAAATTTATGCAGCCCATTGTGACTGCCAATTATTTTTTTGTTCATATCCACAATATTACCCGGACTAGGAGCCAGTCCCTGTTTTTTTAAAATAAAACCTGGAAAATTATTATCATGTATGAAACAGATGTCCTGGCTTTCTTTAGGATGGGCAGGAGCAAGATGCTTTGAAACGGCCAATCGTTTTACATCATTTTTTATCATCCCGGCTAGTGGAAATATAATTTTTTCAAGCTGATCACTGGATAACAGGGAAAGAAAATAGCTCTGGTCCTTTAATGGGTCAACTCCTTTTTCAAGATAGCAATAGGAAATTTTTTTTTCTGGGAATGAAATAGGATTTACAATAGTGGCATAATGGCCCGTAGCCAGAAAATCTGCACCCATATTTTGAGCTATTTTTAGAAGCTCTCCAAACTTTATCTCTTTATTACAGATAATACATGGGTTTGGGGTTTTACCTTCAAGATAGGTTTGGATAAAATATTGAACAACCTTTTCTTCAAATATATGGGAAAGATCAATGCATGTTACAGGGAACCCGAGTTGTTTTTCAAGATAGATAAGGTCTGCACGATCTTTTTCATAACCCGTTGTAAAATGAATTCCAAAGACATGCTTGTATTTATGTTTTAAAAGATATCCTGAAACAAGGGAGTCTACTCCTCCACTTAAAGCAATTGCTATAACAGGGTTTTTCATCCGATAACTTGTTGGGACTTTGAAGCAAACAGCCCCATAGCCCTTGTGGGGCAGGTCACCACACAAAGCTCGCAAACACTGCATTTTTCCTTGTCAAAAATAATTTCCATTTCCGGGCGTTTGATATAAAGGGCTTCAGTTGGACAGACTGCTGTGCAAGCCCCGCAATGAGTGCAGACCTCCTCATCTTTATATATTTGATGTTCAGGACTGGATATGGAAACCCCCTGGTCTTTTAAAAATTTTATGCCCTTATTAAATCCAGTTTTAGATGCTGAGGAAATTTCCAGCACCATATATCCTTCTTTTTTATTGGAAATTTTAGCGCTTAATATATTAAATAAAAGGTCATATTTTTTTGTTAACTGACAGACCAGAGCTTTTTGGGAAATTTCCGGTGGAAAAGTCAGTATTGTTATTTTAGAATACAATTAAAGTCCTCCAATTTTTATCCTGTAAGAATAATTTTCTTTGACAAAATCGATACATTAAGTATTATCGCTTACATGGTCAAGATTTATATTAACATCGCTTAGTTATATTATAAATACCATAGATAAACAATCTTGTTTTTAAGGTGTAAATTATGAACCGATTTGCATTTGAATTATCCAGTTATACACTTAAAACTTTTTCAGGTTTTTCAAAGGCAAATATCAAAATTTCGGGAAAAGACAATATACCCGATGGATCAGTTATTTTTACGGCCAATCATTTTACAAGAATAGAAACCATTTTTCTTCCCTATCACATTCATAATATCACCAAAAAGGAAATCTGGTCCCTTGCAGCATCAGAATTATTTGATTTGCCTGTTTTAAAGGGTGTCTTAAATAATCTGGGTGCAGTATCAACCAAAGATCCCCATAGGGATGAGCTCATTTTAAAAACACTATTGTCAGGTAATGTCCAGTGGATTATTTTTCCCGAAGGCATGATGGTAAAAAATAAAAAACTGATTAAAAGGGATCAGTTTGCTTTAAAGGATGAGGGATCAGTGAAACGACCCCATACGGGTGCCGCCACCTTGGCCATTCGCAGTGAATTTTATCGCGAGCGGATAAGAAGAATGAAAGTGTTGAACCCATCTGAATTTGACAGACTGGTCAATGTATTTGAAATAGAAAATATTGATCAGGTTCTTAATCAGGAAACCCACATCGTTCCTGTTAACATCACCTATTATCCTGCAAGGCCAAGGGAAAATATTTTAAGTAAAATCGCCCAGGTAGTCATGAAAGAACCTTCAAAAAGAGTAATGGACGAACTCATGACCGAAGGCAGTATGCTGTTTTCCAACGTGGATATCAATATCCGGTTTGGGAAGCCTGTGGATATTAAGACACATTTAATTGATCCTTATATTGAAAGCATGCTCACAGTAAAACGTAGAATCAGATTTGATGATGATATCAATGCAAAGCAGATTATACGGCAGTTTTCCGGCAAAATTATGGAAAATTATATGTCAGCCGTATATTCCATGACAAGTTTTAATTATGATCATGTTCTGGCATGCATCCTTAAGCATCTTCCATACAGGAAAGATGGCATTGACATATATGAGTTCAAATGTAAGGTTTTTTTCGCAATTTCATGGCTTGTGTCCAATAAAGCATATTTTGTATCTGATAATTTCCATGCAAATCAAATTCATCTTCTTACGGATGATCGCTTTAAACGGTTTGCCGATTTTTTTTCCATGGCTGAAAATACAAATGTTATCCAAATTAAAAAGGGTAAAATATTTAAAGATCAGACCAAATTTATTACCAAGTCAAATTTTCATACCATAAGGATTGAAAATCCCATTCTTGTCATGGCCAATGAAGTAGAACCGGTAAGAGAGGTTGAGGATCTTTTAAAAAAAATTGCTCAAAAATCAAATGATGAAATAATCAGCCTTGTAAAAGATAAAATTCTTGAAAAGACAAATATGGATTTTTCCAAAGATTACAATGATTATTTTAAAGAAGAAGAATCAAAGAAAAAAAGGATTGGAAGACCCTTATTTTTAAAACAAAAAGACAAAAGTGCAGGCGTCCTGCTGATTCACGGCTATATGGCAGCTCCTGAAGAGATGAAATCTTTTGCACAATATCTGCATAAAAAATCGTTCACCGTTTATGTGCCAAGGCTTAAAGGGCATGGGACAGCACCTGAAGATCTTGCTAAAACCAGTTATGATCAATGGATAGAATCTGTTGAGGAAGGCTTTGTTGTTTTAAAGCATACATGTAAGAAAATTATTGTCGGCGGTTTTTCAACGGGTGCAGGACTTGCTCTGGAATTATCCACAAGATTGGATGGTATCCAGGCTGTTTTTGCAGTTGCACCCCCAATGAAGCTTCAGGATTTAGGATCGTATTTTGTTCCGGCTATTGATGCCTGGAATGCCGTGTTAAAAAAGATTCATTTGGATACCATTGCAAAAGAGTTTATTGAAAATAATCCTGAAAATCCCCATATCAATTATTTAAGAAACCCTATTGCAGGTATTCATCAACTTGAAAAACTAATGGAGCAACTTGAGCCAAAGCTTAAAAATATTTATAAACCAGCCTTGGTTGTCCAGTCCAGAAAAGACCCTGTGGTGAATCCCAAGGGAACCCTTAAATTATTTGAACAGATAGGATCTGATATCAAAGAGTATTATATATTTGATTGTGAATGCCATGGGATTTTAATAGGGAAGGGTGCTAAAAGGATTTATAAAGCCATTGAAAATTTTATCAATCAATGGATTTAAGTTATTCCCGTAAAAAAACATGCTAACAGCTTCTTTCCATTACTATTTACCAACTATACATTATTGATAACCAACTATTATTACAAATGAATTTTGACTTTATTTTGCTATTTACTAATTTTGCCAACATTGGCATTTCTTGTAAATAGAGATTAATTCACTACGGATATAGATTTTGAACTGGTATTTATCAGATTTGGCAGTATTGCCATTTTTAATAAATAAGAAACAATTGACACTGGATTTTGATTCCACCTTAGTTTTTAACACTTTAATCTGCGGTTGGTCGCATATCTTGTAAATTTAAATGATATCCGACCGGATGAATTAAAAAAGCAGGCTCAATAATTCCGTATCAATATTTCTGCTATGGAGCGCGGCGGAATAGCCTTCAAGTGCAAGGCTTTGTTGGATGCTCCTTTTTATCCGACGATCAGCAAAACCACGTTTCCAAATATCTTGTCGCACCCGGTTCATTGGAACTTTATAGAAAAGAAAAAGCTTTGACAGAAACAGCTGCGTTGTTGGTATTAAGAAAAAAAGAATAGTTAAAATTCTGTCATTTTTTTGTTAAAAATAGGGGTTTATACCTATTTACAGGAGCAATTTTTTGTATTAGATAAACCTTGTTATAACAGAGCCTGTTAGTTTGCTTTTCATGTCGGGCATCTTCACTGTTGCTACAGACAAGCTACTTTAAATGAAGAACCTGGTTCGCCACTGGGTTTTTCGCTTTTTTTTTAATATTTGATAGCATTTAAACAAATTGTTATTGCAGGAATGCGTTTTCACCTGAGGTAATATTTAACTTGTTAAACCTTTTGACAGGAGGATTAAATGACTGAGAGTACAAGAACATCTGCGTTGGCAAGCCGACACCTTGCCCTGGGGTCTGACCTGGAAGACTGGAATGGAATGGGAACCGCCTGGAGCTACAGCAGCGATCCGTGTTATGAACATGACGCAGTCCGGAATGCTGCCGGTCTCTTTGATATGTCAGGATTAAAAAAAATTCATGTAAAAGGAAAGGATGCAGAAGCAGTTGTTGATTATATCATAACCCGGGACATGACCCAAATCGTCCCCGGCCAGTCTGCATACGGCCCCATTCTCACAGATGAGGGAATGATAGCCGATGATGCCATTATCGCAAATATGGGTGGGAACGAATATATCGTGGTTCATGGCGGTGGTTCCACCATGGAACTGCTGGAGGAAACCGCCAAAGGCAAGGATGTCACATGTGAGTTTGATGATGACCTCCACGATATTTCCCTGCAGGGGCCTAAAGCTCTTGAATTGCTGGATGCCCATACTCCCATGGATCTTTCGTCCCTGAAATATTTTCACCAGAAAAAAACCAAGTTATTCGGTCACTCCTGCATCATTTCCCGTACTGGTTACTCAGGAGAACGGGGATATGAAATTTTTGCTGTGGCAGACGTGGTTTGTGACCTCTGGGACAAGATCCTGGAACATGGAAAAGAGATTGGCGTTATGCCCTGTTCTTTTACAGCTCTGGACAAGGTCAGAATCGAAGCTGCCCTGCTTTTTTACGGATATGATATGAGCGAAGAAAACACTCCCTGGGAAGTGACACTGGGCTGGTCTGTCAGTGCCCGGAAGGGTGATTTTCGGGGCAAAGAGGCTGTACTCGCTGCCAAGGGCAGAGAGAAGGTAAACCTGGTCGGCATCTCAATTGACCATGATGATATGTTGGCCGGCGGCGAAAAATTGCTGCTGGATGGAAAAGAAGTCGGGTCGGTTCTCAGCCCGGGCTATTCTCACCGCATGAAAAAATCCCTGGCCCTGGTCCATGTCATCCCGGAAGCTGCCAAAGCAGGCACCAACCTGACAGTAAAGGGCGACGATGTTAATTACGCTGCCTTTATCGAGCGCACTCCCTTTTATGATCCGGAAAAAACTCGTACCCATCAATAAGTAACTAAACCAGTTCCAACCGCCCTGGTGTCATTATTCACAAGGGCGGTTGGATTGATATAACAGGACTCGGCGAGCCTTATAACGTGTTCGACTTACTTTATTAAAATCCCCCAAGATACCACATATTGTATAAGCAAATTTTTCAATCTTTGGTGTGCGATTCATCTATATGAAAAACCACATGACGAAATGAACCAAGCATCCATTATATTTTATTGGAGATTTCATAAAAAGCGGATAAAACTTTCAAATAAAAAATTAATCCCCAAGAAAATTTCCTTGGGGATGTTGATTTTTTTTACCATCCAGATGCTTTATTAATCAAATTATGCAACATTTCAGCGGTTGGATGAAGATATCTGGTACTTATGGTTTTCTGTGTGTCACCTAACAAACGGGCAACATGATCCAGGTCCATCTTAAAATTATAGCGCAAATTGGTTGCAACATAATGCCGGAAGGTGTGTGGCCCTCGTCCATCTCCTTTTGTTTTGAGACCAAGATCTTTAAGCATGCTGTCAATAATTTTATAAATCATGTTTTTCCCAGGGAATATTTTTTTGAATGAATCTTTAACAGGATCAGGAAAAAACGCTTCCAGATGTTTACCTAAATATATTGCTGTCTCTGGAGTGAAAAATACCGGCCTCGGTGTAGTTTTTGACCAGGACAAAAGGATGGCCTTTTCTTTAAGTTTAATATCACAAACACTGATGTTGGCAATCTCATTGATTCTGGCCCCAGTTTCACACATTAATCGAACAAGCAGATGATTTCGGATATGATTGACTTTAAACATGAACGTTTTACATTTTGCAATATCTTCTCCAGAGAACCATCTTTTTTCATGTTTCAGGTCAAAGGCCTGTTTATCCTGCCGTGGGATCTTGTACGTGTGCTTAATATGATAGCCATGGAAAGTGAATAACAGTTTTGTAATGGTCAGATAAGATTGAATCGTGTGTGCGGATACTTTTTTGTTCCGCAGAAACTCAGCAAAACAATCCATATGGTCCGTGAAATTTTCATTGAGCTTGTCGATTTCCTGTTCTAAGCAAAAAGTTAACAGCTTTTTCCTGATCACAGAATTGTATAAGGCTTTTGTGCTGTCTGCTAAAGCCATAGTATTCTGAGATTCAAAATACTGGTTCATCTGATTTTCAACTTCCGGTAAATGTGAAATAGACATTTTATGCCCCCTTGATGTGTGGGTTGGTATTATGGCACTGTAGATATGTCAGTATCTTTCAGGGCCGGTCTATTTGCACAATTAAAGATTTTTCAACCGGAAGAAAAGGAAGATCACAATTATTTGAAAATATATCAAAATGAGATGAATATATTATAAAAAACACTATGGTAAAATGATCGGTAACACCTCCACAAGCTCATAAAATTGAATTGAAATTTCAAAACTGAAAAAGCGTGTATACAATATATTGGGGTTCTCAAATTTTGTATTGACTGAGTCTTTGAAATGCCAGTCTCCATAGAAACAAGGTAGGAAAAAAGGGTTTAAAAATAGACACTATAATCGCCATCGACATCTGAATTTTCCAATTTAAAATAGAAGTTCTTTCTGTCAAAATGCTCAAACATGCAACACAATTAATCATAATCGATTCAATCGTCATAAATGTCCATATCTGGGTAATGTTTCTTTGCACATTCCTGGCAAATGCTGTGACTGAATTGTGCGTCTGAATGTTTTTGGATATATCCTTCTATCTGGTTCCAATATCCTTTATCATCTCGAATTTTTTTACAATGAGAGCAGATGGGGAGAAGCCCACTTAATGTTTTTATCTCTGCCAAAGCTTTTTGAAGTTTTACAATCATCCTTTCACGTTCTTTTTCTATTTTTGTTCGGGAATCAATTTCGCCTCTCAAATCTTTGTTAGCGGTGTCAAGTTCTTTGAAAATCAAGTCATATGGCTGCTTTATTCCAGTCTCAATAATTGCTTTGTATATCAGATAAAATGAAAAAAGTTTAAAATAATGACCAACCAGATTTGAAAATCCATAGTTGTTGATATAAAAGGTGAAAGCCAGCTCTGATAAGATGGTAAATATAATAGAAATAAGCAAATTTCTATATATTACCGGTTCAAATCTTTTTTTATT
>Ga0233443_1002056_pt1 | contig 16024 bp, 16 predicted proteins | sample SI_123_September_2_FD_182784 | JGI IMG/M metagenome (GOLD analysis project Ga0233443, IMG submission 182784) | Seawater microbial communities from Saanich Inlet, British Columbia, Canada - SI_123_September2016_200_MG | ecosystem: Environmental > Aquatic > Marine > Inlet | place: Canada: British... | reverse complement strand
AGTTCGCCAGGTTCAACATCACGCACATAATCGGCACCGATGATGTCCAGGGCACAGGTTTCCGATGTGAGAATAATCGCATCGTCGATCTTGCCCATGACCAGCGGCCGCACACCCAACGGGTCGCGCACGCCGTACAAGGCATTTTCTGTCATGCCGACCAGGGAATATGCGCCTTCAACACCTTGCAAGGCATCAACGATCCTGTTGGTGACCGTATTGGCCCAGCTGGTTGAAATCATATGGATCAGCACTTCGCTGTCGGTTGTGCTGTGGAATATTGAACCGCGATTAACCAGTTCCCGACGTAATGTCAGGGCATTTGTGAGGTTGCCATTGTGGGCGATGGCGAGGCCCCCGAAGGCAAATTCGGCGAACAGGGGCTGTACATTGCGTACCAGGGTTTCACCCGTGGTGGAATAGCGCACGTGACCGATGGCGCTTTTGCCAACCAGGCTATCCATGACTTTCTGCGAGCTGAAAATATCGCCGACGAGGCCGAGATTGCGATGGGTGTTGAACCGGTTTCCATCGTAGGAAACAATCCCGGCTGATTCTTGCCCCCTGTGTTGCAAGGCGTGCAATCCGAGGGCTGTATGGGCTGCTGCATCCTGATGGCCGAAAATGCCAAATACGCCACATTCCTCGCGCAACTTGTCGTCATCAAAAGGCGTGCCTGTACCTGCCGGGATTGCCATTTCAGACTTGAGAGCCGGGGGAGTACTGCTACGCGTTTTCATGCTTATTCCTGATTGGTCTGGATCAATTTATCCAGCTGGTTCCGGGGTGCGTCCTTGTACCCCATAAATCCCTTGGAGTCTTTGTCTGTTTCACTGTCACCCGGACTTAATGCCCGTTCCAGCTGACCACCGCTTAGATCGTTGATTTTCCTCAACTCATCCAGCGCGCGCTCGAGATAATCGCGGATTGTCAGGGTTTGTGGCACCATCCGGACAGAGATTTCAGCACCCCTGTGCACCCATTTTGTCAATTTGGCCTGAGAGACTACGTCTGGCTGTTTATCTGCCGGCACCAGTTGAGCCAAAAGCAAATAGGCGACAATGACGATGATCGCACCTCTGGCCAGGCCAAACAAAAAGCCCAGCGAACGATCAAGAGGGCCGATGGAACTGTCCCGGACACGGGAGGCGATCTGGTGGCTGAGGATGGAAAAAACAACCAGACTGGCGACAAACAAACCAATGAAGGTCGCAGCATCTGCGATCACACCTTTGGGCAAATACATCGCTACATAAGGTTTGACCGGGTCGTAAAGATAGAGAGCCGAGAAAAACGCCCCGATCCAGCCACCGATGGCCAGCACTTCCTTGACGAAACCGCGAGAGAACGCGAACAGTGCGGACAGAAGCAGGACAATAACGATAATGCCATCAAGCACATTGACCGGAAGTTCATTCATCGTCTGAACCTCCTACGGCGCGCAAAGGCGGTGCGTCGCCAAACATGGCTACAAGTTCATGAACAGCCGAGATTTCGCTGACGGCCAGGTCCGGTTCTTTCTTGCGCCCGGCAGGCGGCGACAACGCACGTTCGAACCCCAGTTTGGCCGCTTCTTTCAGGCGTACATCTGCCTGACTGACCGGGCGCACTTCACCGGAAAGGCCAATTTCCCCAAAGGCGACGGCACCGTCGGGCACAGGAACGCCAGTCAGGGAAGATACCAACGCTGCGGCAACGGCCAGATCTGCTGCCGGTTCCTGCACACGAAGGCCACCGGCAACATTAAGGTAAATATCATTTCCGGCGAGGTTAAGACCGCCCCGGGCATCCAGAACGGCCATGACCATGGCCAGACGGGCGCTGTCCCAGCCGACAACGGCGCGACGTGGCGTCGCCAACGGTGAAGATGTCACCAATGCCTGGATTTCCACCAGCACGGGACGCGTACCTTCGATGCCGGCAAAAACACAGCTGCCACTGACCCGACCGCCATCCTGGGGCAGGAACAGGGCGGAAGGGTTGGAAACTTCGGCAAGGCCTGCGTCAGTCATCTCGAACACACCGATTTCGTCGCCGGGGCCAAAACGGTTTTTCACGGCGCGCAGGATCCGGAATTGGTGACCGCGTTCGCCTTCGAAATACAGGACCGTATCGACCATGTGTTCCAGCACACGGGGCCCGGCAATCTGGCCATCCTTGGTCACGTGGCCAACCAGCATTACGGAGATGCCCCGGTGCTTGGCCATGCGAATGAATTCCTGGGCACTGGCGCGAACCTGGCCGACGCTGCCAGGTGCTGATTCCAGGTTGTCGACAAACATGGTCTGGATAGAATCGATGACCACGCATTTTGGTGCTTCGCCGCCTTCCAATGAACTCAGGATATCCCGCACACTGGTGGCCGCAGCCAGATCGACGTTTGATTTCTCAAGGCCCAGACGACGAGCGCGCATGCGAACCTGCTCAACGGCTTCTTCGCCTGAAATATAGGCGACCGCGATGCCACTGTTGGCCAGGGCCGCCATCGCCTGGAGCAAAAGCGTTGATTTACCAATGCCAGGGTCACCACCAATCAGGATGGCGGACCCTGCAACAAGACCGCCGCCCAATACCCGGTCGAATTCCGCGATACCGGTTTTCTGGCGCGGGCTTTCAGGCGAAGTGCCATTCAGAGGGACAAAGTCTATTTTTCGACCTTTGCCTGCGGTCAATCCTTTGGGCGTTGTTGTCGCGACTTCCTCGACCAGGGAATTCCATTCCTGACAGGCGTCGCATTGGCCAGCCCATTTGTTGCTTGTGGCCCCACAGGACTGGCAAACGAATTGACGGATTGCCTTTGCCATCAGTTGGTTTTCCTGAAAAGCAAAATTGTGATCATGGGCGCAGGACTTCCATCTGGATTGGCCCTTCAGCGCGACCAAAAATGAACTGGTCGACGTGAGCGTTGCCAGAATGGTCGACCTCATCGGTCGGGCCTGCCCAGATAATCTTGCCCTTGTAGATCATGGCAATACGGTCGGCGATTTTCCGGGCGCTGGCCATGTCATGGGTGATCGACAAGGTGCTGGCACCCAGCTCCTGAACACAATCAACGATCAGGTCGTTAATGACGTCGCCCATGATTGGATCAAGGCCGGTGGTGGGTTCATCAAAGAAAATGATTTCCGGCTCTGTGGCGATAGCGCGGGCAAGGCCGACACGCTTTTGCATGCCGCCCGACAGCTCCGCCGGGCTCAACTCCCCAACATCTTCACCCAGACCGACCTGAGCCATTTTCGTCAGGGCAACGCCCTTGGCGTCATCACGGGACATACCGCGACCCTGGATCAAACCAAAGGCAACATTTTCCCAGACTTTCAGGCTGTCGAACAAAGCCGCGCTCTGGAACAGCATGCCGAATTTTTCCAGCACCCGGTCCCGTTCCTTGCCGCGCATGCCGATGGCTTCCTCGCCATCAACCTTGATGCTGCCCTGTTCCGGGTGTAACAGGCCCAGCACACATTTCAGCATGACAGATTTGCCGGTACCCGAGCCGCCGATGACCACGACTGATTCTCCCTGGCCGACTTCCAGATCAAGACCATCCAGCACCACTTTTGGACCGAAGGACTTGTGCACATCGCGCATGACGATCTTGGCTGGGTTTTGCGTGCTCATATGTCGAAAAACAGTTCAGTAATGATGTAGTTAGCGGCCAGAATCAGGATGGAGGCAGAGACAACCGCGTTGGTCGTTGCCGAGCCAACACCCTGGGCGCCACCGCGACTGTGATATCCGTGATAGCAGCCCATCAGGGAAACAATGAACCCAAATGCCGAGGCCTTCACCAGGCCAGAGACCACGTCGATCTGTTCAAGAAATTCAAAGGTATTGTCGATGTAGCTAGCGGAATTGAAACCCAGTTTTTCTGTACCTACAAGGTAGCCGCCCATGACCCCGATGATATCTGCTACCAACACCAGAAGAGGCAGCATCAGGGCACCGGCGATCAGACGCGGAACCACGAGATATTTGAAGGGATTGGTACTGAGCGTGGTGAGGGCATCGATTTGTTCTGTCACCCGCATGGTGCCGATCTCAGCGGCCATAGCGGCACCAACGCGTCCGGCGACCATCAATCCGGTCAGCACTGGTCCGAGTTCGCGTGTGATACCGATGACAACGATCGTTGCGACAGCACCTTCCGCGTTAAACCGCGATGAGCCGGAATAGATTTGCAGGGCCAGCACCATACCCGTGAACACAGCCGTCATACCGACAACCGGCAAGGAATAATAGCCGATAGACATCATCTGACGCAGAAGCAGGCGGGGATAAATCGGTGGCGTTACACAATGACTCAGCGCGGTTGCCGTGAAAATTGACAAACGACCGGTGGCTGCCATGAAAGCCAGAAAGATGCGGCCAATGGCGGCCAGAAAATTTGTACTGACAGCGACCACGCGGCTCAGGCTCCACCAATGTATGTGCGTTTGAAACGGCGACCCAGACGGGTGAATAATTCGTAGTCGACTGTATCTGCCGCAGGCGCCAGTTCATCCGAAGGAACGTCACCGCCCAGCAGGTCAACTTCACATCCAGGTGCTGAAAGGTGCTCGGGCACGTCTGTTACATCCACTGTGATCAAATCCATGGAAACCCGCCCTACAACCGGTATCCGAATACCGTCAATTACAGCAAATCCGCGATTGCCCAAAGACCGGGGATATCCGTCTGCATAACCGACGGGAATCGTTGCAATCCGAGCCGGTCCAGTCGCCCGGTGCGTGGCACCATAGCCAACGCCCTGGGGGCTGTCAATCTTGCGGACCTGCAGGATTTTTGCTTTTAAATGAACGACTTCGGACATGGGATTTAGGCCGCTGCCAAAGGGATTGCCACCGTACAGGGCCAACCCGACACGGGCTACGTCAAAGTGGTATTCAGGACCCAAAAGGATACCGGCACCGTTCGCCAAACTGGCCTCTGCCTCCGGAAAATGGGCTGCTATTTCCTGAAACTTGTCACGCTGGATCTGGTTGTTCGGATTATCGGGTTCGTCGCCACTGGCGAGGTGAGTCATGACGAGCTTCAGGTCGACGCTGGACAGTCTGTTACGCTCAGCCAACAAAGTCCGAAATTCATCGTCAGGCAAACCCAGCCGTGCCATGCCGGTGTCGACATGCAAGGCGGCAGACCACAAGGCATTGTCGCTTGTCGCAGCGCCAGACCAGTCTTTGATCTGACCCAGATGATTAAGTACGGGAATCAGGTTGTGCGCACGAAATTCCGTAATTTCTGGTTTGTTTACACCGGCCAGGACATAGATTTCCGGCTCAGGCCCGAGAATTTCACGAAGCTCAATGCCTTCGCCCAGCACAGCAACAAAATAGATCCGGCATCCGGCTTTGAATAATGCCGGAGCAGCAAAGGGTTGGCCGGTGCCATAGGCATTGGCCTTGACCGCTGCACCAACGTGCCGTCCGGTAAACTTCTCAGACAACCATTTATAATTGGCCATCAGGGCATCAAGATTGATTGTCAGGGTCGCGGCAGCGTGGTCCGGGCCGGAAGAATGTGAGGGTGTTTCAGATTGTGCGCTAGAAACCGACGTCATCGGGGCCGTGGTCCTCTTTTTCGAGATTGCCAAAACGGGTGAACTGGTTGCTGAAGTATACGTTCACCGTATCGGTTGGACCATGCCTCTGTTTGGCAATAATGATTTCCGCTTCACCGGCGCGACCTTCGCGCTGATAATCCTCGTTCCACTGGGTCTGACGCAGGATAAATTCAGCTTCGGTTTCGTCCTTGCGGGCGATGGCGGGGCGGGGGTGCAGGCGGCTCCAGTAGTATTCCTCGCGATATACAAACATGACCACGTCGGCGTCTTGCTCGATTGATCCCGATTCACGCAAATCCGAAAGCTGTGGACGCTTGTCATCCCGGCTTTCGACCTGACGACTGAGCTGACTGAGGGCAAGCACCGGAATGTCCAGATCCTTCGCCAGGGCTTTCAGACCCTGGGTAATTTCGGTTACTTCCTGTACCCGGCCTTCCTTGGCTGAGGAAGCCTTGATCAGCTGCAGGTAATCAATCACCAGCATGCTGAGACCATGTTGGCGTTTCAGGCGTCGGGCGCGGGTACGGATCGCGCCGATAGACAATGCCGGTGTATCGTCAATGAAAAATGGCATTTCTTCCAGTTCTCGCGCAACACGGGCAATGTTGTGGAAATCGTCGCTGGAAACCATGCCGCGACGAATTTTATGACCGGAAATTTCAGACTGTTCTGACAAGATACGTGTCGCCAGTTGCTCGCCTGACATCTCCAGTGAAAAGAAGCCGACAACAGCGCCATCAGACTCACCGCTAAGATGTCGCGCTTTGGCGGCGTTAAAGGCGATGTTGGTCGCAAGTGCCGTTTTACCCATACTGGGTCGCCCGGCAAGGATAATCAGGTCCGAACGATGCATCCCACCCAGCAATTCATCCAGGTCGGTCAGGCCCGAGGTGACGCCGGTCAGACGGGCATCGCGCTTGTAGGCCGCTTCCGCAGCAAGCACCGCCTCGGTCAAAGATGTTTTGAAGGTGTTGAAACCGCCTTCAGAGACACCTTTTTCTGCCAGATCAAACAGGTGCTTCTCAGCGACTTCAATTTGTTTGGCGGCCTGGTCATCGACACCTGAATCATAGGCGCCATTGACCATTTCTTCGCCAATATCAATGAGTTCACGACGCAAGAACAGATCGTAAATAGCGTTGCCATAGGCTTCGGCATTGATAATGGTCGTTGCAGCCGAAGCCAGTCGGGCGAGATAATCCGAGCCACCGACATCAGCCAGGCCTTCGTCTCGCTCGAAGTAGGTTTTCAGGGTCGTCGGCGTGGCGATTTGTCCACGTTCGACCAATTTGTTGGCCGCTTCATAAATACGACCGTGCACCGGCCAGAAAAAATGATCTTCCATCAGGAAGGCATTTACCCGGTGGATGGCCTCATTATTAATCAGAATCGCCCCCAGCAAGGCCTGTTCAGCCTCCGCATTGCTGGGCTGTTCCCGATAGCCGGGGCCATCGGTCTGGTCGAAATCGTCGACGGGCGAAAGATGAGGTGCAGAAGAGGCATATTCCATGGGCGGCACTATACGCAATCAAACCAGGAAAGTGCACTGGCGTATTTGTTTCAGTGCTCATGTTTATGTGTACAAGTGTCGATTTAATAACGTGAATCATGGGGATAACTTTTCGTCTCCCGCGGATTACCTGTTCAGGCAGGCCTGATCGGTCATCCATCGGTTGGGTTCCAATTATGCTGGTCTTGACGATCCGGGGTGATTGACTTCAGATGACAGAAACCATGGCCCAGATTCTCTCCATTCGGGAAATGAACCTTATGCTTGATCAGGCACGCGAACGCACGACGGATTTCCAAAACCGCCTCAAGGACGCCGGCATTGATATCGCCGTGATTACGGACGAAAGCTCCATTGCTTATCTGGCGGGATTCTGGGGTTATTTATCGATTGAGTTCGGTCGTCCGACTTTCCTGATAGTCCGCGCAGATGAAGCACCGGTCGTTATTACACCTGCAATGGAAAGCGAAATGGTTTCGGCCATGACCTGGGTTGAAGACATCATGACATGGGAAGATTCAGGCGTTAATCGTTGGGAAAATGTTCTGGCGCGCGCTTTGGGTAATTCCGTTGGCAATATTGGCGTTGAAGCAGAAGCCTTGCCGGCCATAGTCCGCAACTGGTTTGATGATCAGAAACCTGATGCCGGTTTGACGAACATATCTTCGGTGCTGGGCGCGATGCGCATGGTGAAATCGGCTGAAGAAATCGAGGTCATGCGACAGGCCGGAGAGATCGCCGGTGCGATGATGAAAGCCGCTGAAGGGGCGTTGGCTGAAGGTGCGCCTGAATATGAAGCCGCACTGGCGGTTATCAATGCAGGCACCCGCAAGGCAGCCGGGTTTCTGACCGCGCGGGGCTGGGATTCCTTTATTTCACCCATGATCCACAATCTTCAGGTGATGCAGTCGGGTCGTGATACCTCCATGGTGCATCGTCGTGCCAGCGTCAAACTGCTGGAAAAAGGTGATCCGGTTTATTTCTGCTTTTGCAACATGGCCCAGTTCAAACTTTACAAGCTGGGCTTTGACCGGATGTTTTTTATCAAGGACATTTCCGACGAAGCCGCCCGGGTACAACAGGCAGCTATCGATGCGCAAAAGGCAGCTATCGCCGCCATCCGGCCAGGTGTAACCGCAGAATCCATTGCGGCTGCTGCCGATGAAATCTATGCCGAACGCGGCTATACCACCGGGTATCGGACCGGACGCTCAATTGGCATGTCGTATCTTGAATCCCCGGAACTGAAAGCAGGCGATACGACAATCCTGCAACCAGGCATGACCTTTGCCGTCGATGGCGGTATTTCAGTTGATGGTAAACTGGGGGGCCGGATCGGGGATTCGGTTGTGGTGACCGCAACCGGTTGCGATTATCTGACCAGCTATTCCCGCGATATTCTGACAGTGGATCAATAAAGGTGCGTGTTGGCATATTTCAGTGTGCGGCTGGTGGTCTTGATCAACCACAGAGACTGGCGCGACTTGGCGATCAACTGATGGGGCGAAACCTGGATCTAGTTGTCTGTCCCGAATTATTTATGTCTGGCTACAATGCAGGCGAGACGATGCCTCAGTTGGCTGAACCATGCGAAGGCTCTTTTTCCAGGCAGGTTGCGGACCTGGCGATCACGCACGGAACCTCTGTCATTTATGGATACCCTGAGCTTGCTGATGGTCTGATCTATAACGCTGCGGTCTGCATTGATGTTGGCGGGAATATCCTGGTCAATCAACGCAAGATGCTTTTGCCGCCTGGATTTGAATCCGAAGTCTTTACGAAGGGTACCAATCAGGTGCTGTTTGATCTGAACGGCATACGCTGTGCCATTCTGATTTGTTATGATGCCGAATTTCCCGAGAATTTCCGGGCTGCTGCCATGGCAGGGGCTCAGATGATTATCGTGCCAACGGCTCTTTTGGATAAATGGCAATCCGTATCCCTGCAAATGATGCCAACCAGGGCTTTTGAGAATGGTGTCTGGGTTATCTATGCCAATCATGCCGGAGAAGAAGGCGGTATGAGCTTTCTGGGCTCCAGTTGCGTCGTTTCGCCGGATGGTACAGACGCTGCCCGGGCCGGGTCTGCCGAGGAGCTTTTGGAAGCAGAAATTGACCTTGGCCAAATAAAAATGGCCCGGTCCCGGTTGCCATATCTCGACGACGTCAAAAAGCTTCAACGTCTGTCTTGAAATAGCTGGCTTGAAGACCGCCGTTGCGGCCCCAATATAGATCAAACATCATTGAAAGAGACTTTATGTTCCTGAAATCCCGTTGGTTCAAATTTTCAGCTTTTGCTGTCGTAGCTGCCGTATCAGCGGTGGCTTTTTCCGGTTGCACGGCCATCGGGACGACGCCCGAAGGCGCGCGCCTTGAGCGCGTAGAAAAATCGGCGCAATGGGCCGGGGATCATTTCCGGGACGTCATGCCACGAATCGAGCCGGATATCTGGCCCGTATTCAAGGACTATTTCTTTGATGACACCGAAAACAGGGTGCCGACAGAAGCCCTGCCGGTTCGGGACCTCACGGCTGCCGATTTTGCGATACCACCAAAAGATGGATTGAGGATCACCTGGCTTGGGCATTCGACTTTGTTGCTGGAAATTGATGGGTATCGTGTTCTGGTGGACCCTGTCTGGGGTGAACGGGCGTCACCCTTCAGCTGGATCGGACCCAAACGTTTTCATCGACCACCTCTGGCATTGAAAGATCTGCCAAAGCTGGACGCAATTGTGATTTCCCATGATCACTATGACCATCTTGATTATCCAACCATTCTGGAATTGGCCAAAACCGATGTGAAATTCATCATGCCACTTGGCGTCGGGTCGCACCTGGAATACTGGGGTGTGCCAGCGGAACGGATTGTTGAACTGGAATGGTGGGACGCGCACCAGGTCGGAGACCTGAAACTGGTAGCGACACCGGCCCGGCATTTTTCCGGCCGCTCACTCACCCGCAATAAAACCCTGTGGGCCGGCTGGGCTTTTGTCGGTGCAGAACATCGCATCTGGTACAGCGGCGACACCGCCATGTTTGATGGTATTCAGGAAATCGGTGACCGGCTGGGACCGTTTGATGTCACAATCATTGAAACCGGCGCCTATAACCAACGCTGGGCGGATGTGCACCTGGGGCCGGAGCAAGCCGTGCAGGCGCATCGCATGGCGGGTGGCAAACTGATGATACCGGTGCATTGGGGAACGTTTGAACTGGCCTTGCACAGCTGGACAGCACCGATTGAGCGTACCGTGGAAGCGGCGAAAAAATGTGGTATCGAGGTCGCCTCACCACAACCAGGTGGCAGTGTTGTCCCTGGTTCCGGTCAGGTGTTCGCCCGCTGGTGGCCGACCGTTCCTTATCGCAATGCCCGTGAGGAACAAATTGTATCCTCCGGATTTGAAAACCGGGCAGCGACCTGCGCAACGGGATAAAACGCGCGATAAAGAAGATCACAAAAAAAGGGTGACCCGTTTAACCGGGGCACCCTTTTTGTCAGAAAGACTTTACTGATCGAAGTTTGATCAGGCTTGTTCTTCTGTTTCTTCTGCAGGAGCTTCAGCAACTTCTTCAACTGCGTCGTCATCCTGAAGCGCGGCTTCTGCATCTGCCACAGCACCGTCTTCGAAGATTTCCTCAACCTGGACTTCAGCAACGTCGTCCGCTGCAGCGGCAGCAACGTCTGCTGTTTCGCCTTTTTCATCAGCGGCCTGTTGTGTGTCTGCTTCGTCTTCAGTCCGGGCTGCGTTGATGTTGATCGTCACAGAGACTTCGGCATGCAGCTGGACGCGGATGGGGTGTGTACCCAGCATCTTGATGGCACGATCCAGTTGAACCTGGTTACGCGTAATGGCAAACCCGGCTGCGGTCGCAGCTTCTGCGATATCGCGGGCAGAGACTGAACCATAAAGCTGACCGCCTTCACTGGCTTGACGGATCAGCGAGCAATAAACGCCATCCATCTTCTCGGCAACGGCTTCAGCTTCTTTTTTCAGCGTCAGGTTCTGGGCTTCCAGATCAACGCGCTTGGTTTCGAAATCCTTGCGGTTCGATTCATTGGCCCGCAGGGCTTTTTTCTGGGGCAAAAGGTAGTTGCGCGCAAAACCGTCTTTTACAGTGACGACATCGCCCATCTGGCCGAGTTTCTCGACTCTTTCCAGCAAGATAATTTCCATCATTCTTTCTCCTGGCCGTTATCTTGGCCATTTTCAGGGGAGCTGCGTAAACCGCTTATGCGATTACGTAACCCGGCCCATTGATCAATTATTCCAAGCCCGGCAACGACCACCAATGGCCAGCCGAGAATGAAAAGCAAAAGGTAAAAAACCAGCAACAATGCCGTGCGTGCCTTGGTCAGTCGGGCCAACAAATGAACGATGCCCAGACCTGCGAAGATGTACGGATAAAGTAGATAAATCGCGATTGTCCGCGCCATCAATCCCATCATGTCGGACAGAAACGCAGACGCCAGGGCGATTGCGAGTGCATAAAACAGGCTCTTTGGAACCTGTAAATGCGCGATGTCCGCTGCCGGCCGAAGATTCCAGCCAAAACGAATGGCCAGTCCCAGTGCCAGCAAACCGTTGACCACATGCATGGTCATCCAGGAGACCCCGACCATCGCCGGCAGCAACGACGACATTTGCGCCACTGCGTCCTGCAACTGGTCGGTTGGCTCTTTGCCACCCGTGGCCGCGAAGGTCTGCACCATGCTTTGCATGAAGTTTTCCAACCCGTACCAGAGACCGCCTTCGTTTTGTGACGTCCAGGCCAGTACCGCCATGAACAGCAGGCTCGCACCCGCTGCCAGCCAGGTCAGAAGGTGACCTGGTGGATACCATATCTGAGCCTGTCCATTGGCCGACATTCTCGACATCAGGCTGAAGCGAACCAGGATCGCAGCGGGTGCTGCGTTGAGGATCGCGTAAGCCAGAGCGTCGAGCCAGCTGCCCGCTAGAAAGGCGACCACTGTACCTGTCAGCGTGGCGATCAAAACGACCGTCACGCCGAGGCTGAAACCAACCAGATAAAGCAGCAGTGGTGACAGATAGGCAAGAATCAACGCCCCCGGCGACGGCCACTGTACCGTGAGGTACAGCAGGGCGCTGAGGGCTCCTGCACCCATTCCACTGAGAGCGTGTCTCGACATATGCATGACCGTTGCGCAAGGCTGCGCTGATCCTAGCCCAGCACGTAAGGCAAGAGAGCCAGGAAACGGGCGCGTTTGATTGCCCGGGCCAGCTCACGCTGCTTTTTGGCTGAAACCGCAGTGATGCGGCTCGGCACAATCTTGCTACGCTCAGAGACAAAACGCTGAAGCAATTTTGTATCCATGTAATCGATCTTCGGTGAGTTGGCACCGGAGAACGGGCAGGATTTGCGGCGACGGAAGAAAGGCCTGCGGCCTCCTGTAGATGTCGTACTCATGCTGCGTCTCCCTTTTCTTCAGCGGCTGCTTCGGGCGCAGCTGCCGGGGCGGCTGCAGGTGCTGCGGCGGCCGGTTTCTTGTCGTCCCGCTTGTCACCACGACCCTTGTCGTTTTCGTCATCACGGCGGACGCGACGTTCGTCACGGGCCGTTTTGCTTTGCATGACAGCAGAAGGCTCTTCATTCAGCTCGTCGACGCGGATTGTCAAAACCCGCATGACGTCTTCATTCAGACCCATTTGACGTTCCATTTCGTGGACCGCTTCATAAGGTGCATCAATGTTGAAGAGAACGTAATGTGCCTTGCGGTTCTTCTTGATCCGATAGGCGAGGTTACGAAGACCCCAATGTTCTGTTTTTGGAACGGAACCACCACCAGCTTCGATGACTGCGGTAAATTCCTGGGCCAGTGTTTCGACCTGTGCGGCAGAAACGTCCGGCCGCACGAGAAAAATGTTTTCGTACAGCGACATGCGCGTGCACTCCCTTTGGCTGAACTCAGCCCCGAAAATGGGGCATAGCCGGGTGATTCCGGCAAGGAGTTATGTTGAAGCGGCGGAATATACAGATATTGCAGCGCAGTGCAAGCGTTTAGAGAGCCTTGCCTGACAAAGGTTTTTGCTATGATTTCCACCAAATCAAATCGGGGTCAAGGACAATGACCCCGAGGCACGCCGGGATCGTAATCCTCTCTGTCATTGATGAATCGGGTGCCCTATAAAGAGAGCAGCATATTTGGATCACGCTATGGGACGATTATTACGATGAAAAGAGCGTTTTTATTTCCGGGTCAGGGCTCGCAAGCCCCTGGTATGGGCAAGGACCTTGCCGAAGCATTTGCGTCGGCGCGAGAGGTCTTTGAAGAAGTCGATGATGCCCTCGGGGAAAAGCTTTCGGCCATGATGTTTGAGGGCACAAAGGAAGACCTGACCCTGACGCATAATGCGCAACCAGCCTTGATGGCCGTCAGTGTTGCGGTTTTGCGCACCATTGAAGCCGAAGGCAAGGTGGCGTTACCTGATCTTGCCAGTTTTGTTGCCGGGCATAGTTTGGGCGAATATTCGGCGCTGACGGCAGCTGGCGCCTTTCCGCTGGCAACCGCAGCCAAATTGTTGCGCACCCGCGGTCTTTCCATGCAGGAAGCTGTGCCCGTTGGCGAAGGTGCCATTCTCGGCGCCGAGCTGGAGGCGGTTGAGGCTGTTGCCAAAGACGCCGAATCAGGTGATGCCGAGCAGGGCAGGGAGCCCGGCGTTTGCACTGCCGCCAATGACAACGCACCAGGACAGATTGTGATCAGTGGCAGTACCGGGTCCGTTGAATATGCCATCGAACTGGCAAAGGAACGCGGCATCAGAAAAGCCATGAGGCTGCCGGTTAGTGCTCCTTTTCATTGTTCCTTGATGGCTCCGGCAGCGGATCGTATGGCGGAAGGGCTGGACGATATCGACGTCGTGCCGCCGCGTGTGCCAGTCGTTGCCAATGTCACGGCCGCGGCAGTCAGTGATCCTGAAACCATCAAGAAGTTGCTGGTCGAACAGGTCACGGCGCGGGTACGCTGGCGCGAATGTGTGCTGGCCATGCGCGATGCGGGTGTTGATACCATGGTGGAAGTGGGCACGGGCAAGGTTCTGACCGGCATGACCAAGCGTATTGACGGTGATATTACCGGCAGCGCCGTGCAGGGCCCGGCTGATATCGAAGCCTTTTTGAACAGTTTGTAGGGAAACAGTTATGTTTGATCTGAATGGAAAATGCGCGCTGGTGACCGGCGCTTCCGGTGGCATCGGTGGGGCTATTGCATCCGCACTTCATGCTCAAGGCGCAACTGTAGGGCTGTCTGGTACCCGCAAGGAAGCCCTGGACGCAAAGGCCGCCGAACTGGGTGACCGTTGTCATGTCTTGCCCTGTAACCTGGGCGACGGCGACGCTGTTGCCGAGCTGATCAAGCAGGCAATTGAAGCCATGGGCAGTGTTGATATCCTCGTCAACAACGCCGGGATCACGCGGGATAATCTGGCTATGCGCATGAAAGATGACGAATGGCAAGATGTCATCGACGTAAACCTGTCGTCATCCTACAAACTTGCCCGGAATAGTCTGCGCGGCATGATGAAGGCACGTTGGGGTCGGATCATCAACATTACGTCTATTGTCGGCACAACCGGTAATCCCGGACAGACCAACTATGCAGCGGCCAAGGCCGGGCTTGTTGGTATGTCCAAGGCTTTGGCCCAGGAAGTGGCATCCCGTACAATCACTGTGAACTGTGTTGCACCGGGATTTATTGAAACGCCGATGACAGATGCCTTGCCCGATGCCCAGAAAGAGAAGCTGACCGAAGTCATTCCGGCAGGTCGTCTCGGGCAGGTAAATGACATTGCCGCCGCAGTCGTCTACTTGGCCAGTGAGGAAGCAGCTTATGTTACTGGCCAGACATTGCATGTGAACGGCGGTATGGCGATGATTTAGAGGGATTTTTCCTGATCATCTTCGATTGCACCTGATTGGCTTTGCAAGGTCAGGAAATTGTGCTACCAAACCGCACGAAATAACATGGAACAGTGCTTTTTGAGGCTTCGCGCCGCATTCCGGTATTGATCCGACAGGCAAAATGAAGTGGACTGGTCAGCAAGGCGTTGTTCACCCATTTTTGCCAGCCGCCGAACAGATAAAACAGAACCTATTTTAAGGAACAGACATATGAGTGATATCGCCGATCGCGTCAAAAAGATCGTCATCGAACATCTGGGTGTCGAGGCTGACAAAGTTACGGACACTGCAAGTTTTATCGACGATCTGGGCGCTGACAGCCTTGATACTGTTGAACTTGTGATGGCATTTGAAGAAGAATTCGGTGTTGAAATTCCGGATGATATTGCTGAGAAAATCCTGACCGTCAATGATGCGATTGGTCACCTTTCAGAAGCTGCCAGCTAGTCATCCAATGAAAAGAGTTGTCGTCACTGGTCTTGGTCTTGTAACACCGCTCGCCAGCGGTGTTGAAGAGACTTGGTCACGTTTGCTTGCCGGTCAGTCCGGTGCAGGCCAAATCACCCGTTTTGATGCCAGTGACATTGCTTGTCACATCGCCTGTGAATTACCACGGGAAGGTGAAGGGGCTTTCATTGCAGATGACTGGATGGCGCCCAAGGATCAACGCAAGGTCGACGACTTTATTCTTTATGGTATGGCCGCCGGGCAACAAGCCGTTGAAGACAGTGGCTGGAAACCGGAAGACGAAGAATCGCTGTGTCGTACCGGTGTGATGATGGGATCAGGCATCGGTGGTTTACAAGCCATTGCAGATACCGCGATTATCTTGCATGAACGTGGCCCGCGCCGCGTCAGCCCGTTTTTTATCCCGTCTGCCCTGATTAATCTGCTTTCCGGACAGTTACAGATCAAATATGGCTTCAAAGGCCCGAACCATGCTGTTGTGACGGCATGTTCAACCGGTGCACATGCGATTGGTGATGCGGCTCGTATGATTCAGTACGGCGATGCAGATGTCATGGTTGCCGGTGGT
>Ga0233443_1002055_pt1 | contig 16024 bp, 25 predicted proteins | sample SI_123_September_2_FD_182784 | JGI IMG/M metagenome (GOLD analysis project Ga0233443, IMG submission 182784) | Seawater microbial communities from Saanich Inlet, British Columbia, Canada - SI_123_September2016_200_MG | ecosystem: Environmental > Aquatic > Marine > Inlet | place: Canada: British... | reverse complement strand
TTTTGAAATTAACAAGTCCATCTTTTAACTTATCAAAGATGGTTAATTCTTCATCATCTCCACCTAAAATTATAGTAGGTGTTATTGGAGTTTCATTAACCTTATTAATATCCTCAATTATTTTAATAAGGTGTTCTCTTGTACTTGCGAAACTTATTGGCTCTAAATCTTCCATTGTCCTTGTTAAGGCAAGTTCAGCATTTAAATCTTTTATCTGTTCCAATGTTCTAAATGCGGCATCAGTTGACATTTTCATTCCATCAGCAAAACCTTCTGAAGCCCTAATATCATCTAATCTATCAAATAAACTTTGGATTTCTTCTTCTAAATCGGCTACTGAAGAAGCAAAAGGATTTAAATCGTGTATCTTTTTCATTGTAGAAATAAACACATTAGCCATCATCTCTACAGCATCAATAATAACTCCAACAGCAATCAAAACCTTAGTAGCCATCATCTTAGCCACAGCACCAATACCGCCCTCTTCTTTGACCTTCATCTCAACCCAAGCACGAATACCATTAGTGATTTCAGTAATAGCAGGTGCTAATTCAGCGATTGCCCTTCTAAATGATGATGTTAGAAACCCACTTAAACGAGCCATAGCATCGTTGGCTTCTTCTACACCTCTAGCAGTTTTCTCGCTCATTACCAAGCCTAAAGCCTCAGCCTCTTGCCACTGCTCACGCATAGCCTCAGAGCCTTGCTCAAGCATATTAATCATTAAACCACCACGAGCACCAAACAATCTATAGGCTAATTCTGCCTTCTCAGTTCTGTTTGTAATTCCTGCTGTAGCGTCTGCCACATCTAACATCACATCCTCAACGGGTCTTAAATCTCCGTGTAAGTCGGTAGCCTTAATTCCATATTTCTTGAATATGTCAATAGCCGCACCAGTACCTATAGCAACATCTGCCATATTAACTGCGAGTTTCTGTACTGCCTTATCAACAGTAGTAGCACCCATACCAGCCAAATTACCAGCGTGTCGTAGTTTCTGTAATGATTCAACACTAACACCGATTGCCCTTGACATCTTAGCCATAGCATCAGTAGCGTCTAATGATTTCTTTACGAAGTAGCCAATAGTAAGTAGTACACCAGCACCAATAGCACCGAATTTGGCAAATGACTTACCTATACCACCAATAGCACCACCAATCTTCTTAGCGGCTTTACCTATCCTTAGTATTGCTTTTCTTGCTTTGTTTGCCCCACTAATTGCTTGTGAGGGGTCAACCTTAATTCCTAATGTTGCTAAGTTAGTTGCCATTCTTTTCACCCTTTAATTCAAAATAAGCCGACCAAGTTACAAGTTCGACTACACTAAAATCCATCACTTCGCTAATAGATTTCTGTAAACGGTCTGCCAAATGACAATAAAACATTAAGTCGTTATCCGACTTTAAGACTTTTTTACATCATCTACCGTTGGCTCATCACTAGCAATTTCTTCAACAATGCGACTAACAACTTCAGGGTCATAGGCTCTCATCATTTCGTTTAATTCGTGTGAACGCCATATAGCCTTTCCATCTTCATCTAACGCTCTCATAATCAAAGACATATAGACTGATTCAATCTGTTTGTCTTGTGAATATAATTTAAGGATTTGGGTTTGTTGCTTTCCAGTAATAGCACCTTTATAGTAAATCTTACCATCCCATTCAGGAACATCAATAGACAACAACTCGCCCGATAACTTCGCCTTGAAATGAGCCGAAGCGTTTTCCTTAATACCCACTATACATCACCCCAAGTCACAGCACCAGTTGCTTCAAAACTTACTGTTGTTTCAACCATACCATCTAAAGTAGTTGATATACCTTTCTCAGTAATTAAAGCAGTTAATGTTGCGTAATTGTCACCGGTAGTAGCACCTTCAGGATATAGATTTAAAGTAACACTAGCACCAACTGTCATAGCACCTTGACCGCTTGTATCTGTTTCATCCCAAAACGCAGTCATTGAACCACTAGCAGTAGTTAAACCTACTTGCTTAGTTCTTGCTGAATCACCCATTGTAGTATCATCAATAGTTTCAGCAGTTTCACTTAAACTAAAGTCCTTGATTTCTGCGATTGTATTAGAACCGACTTTTGCGATTCCTTCCGAGCCTTTATGATTAGCCATTTTTATTTCTCCTTATTATTTTTCTTAGTTTCAGACTTCTCAGCCCAGCCATTCGCCTTCATTTCTTCAATCTTTGAAGGGTGTGGCGTTACACCATCTTTACCACCATTAGGCGGATATAAAATTACTTGCTTTTTCATTCATCTCTCCAATATGGAATATTAACATTAATCTGATGAAACTTGTCATCAGCACCTACAGTAACAATACTCGCTACATCACAAACAACATCATTAAAACTAACACCATCAAATATAGCACTTATTGTATCAGCATAACCTCTAATTGTGTGAGTGCCTGAATTGACTGGTGCGAATATCTGAATACTAATAACTCCTGTGTGCCTCTTTAAGCCGTTAATTGCTCTATACCCACTAGTGCCGTTAAGAATATTAAATCTCACCCATTCCGCATTATTTGGCGTATCAAAATCAGCATTACCCCAAGCGATAGTAGTTGTAGTCCAATTAGTATTAAACCTTCCTTCAATATTAGTCCTTTCACTAGCAAAACTCATAATAGACTCGCCCTTACTTCATTAACTGTTATATCAACCATTCCAGCACTTGCTTGTTTACTTGAGCCATTCTCTAGGGTATTAATATATGGCAATGAATTAGTAATATAAATAGGCTTTTCACCATCACCTTTTTTAAGACTGACACCTTTCTTTCCTTTAGCCATTACATTGACTTTAGTGTTCTTTTTACCAACTGATAGATTCCAATTACCTTTAGCACGACCTGTATCAACTGGTGTCTTAGCAGTAATACCATCATATAATTCTAATGCCACTTTACGAATAACAGTATCAAGTTCTAAGTCTGTACGCTTAGAAAATCTTTTTAAATCTTTTCCAAATGATGCTACGCTCATCCTACCCTCGTCAATATCAATGTATAAGAAGCCAAAGCAGGGTCAGATAATATACTGTTAATTGCGTATATCGCTGAATCTCTAGTTATGGTGTCATTAGTATCAGGCGTTACCGCTAAATCTCTACTAGCAAATATCATTGATAAATCACCAGTGAATTGAGTGCTTACATCATTAGCATCTACCTTTCCACCTAATGGGCTTAATACAGCCTTTAATGAATAAGTAGTAGTAGTATGAGCCACAGCACCAGTTGTAACATTATACGAACCAGTAGTCCTAGCGTTATAGGTAATAGTTTCTGCTAAGTCACCTACAGTAACAATAGCCGACTCTACAATCTTTCCTATTGATGCCTTTAATCCCATTAAGTTCTAACTACTGCTACCGTACCAAACTTAGCACGAGCATTAATAGTTCCCCAGCCTCTTAGCATTTCTTGAACAATAGAAGGCATAACACCAGCAGTATCAGTCTTATCAAAGGCTAATGAGATAGAGCCTACAGTCAAACTAGATAAACCCTTACCATCAGCATTACCAGTTGAGTTACTTGCTAATAAATGACGAGCAAATTCAATAGTAGCGTTCTTAACTGGTTCAGGTACGATTGTTGATGATACTGAATAACCGTCATCTAGAACATCACTCCTTCCCCACGCTAAAGCCTGTGAATCGGTGGTTTTAGTTCCAGACCAGTCTATTTTTTCATCTAATATACGAGTAGCCATTTTAAGGGCTTTCTCTTTATTGGCAGTAGTAGCACCTGTCCAATCAGTAGCGTATAAATGGTTATCGTGATATGTATCACCCTCTGCTACTGTAGCGTAACTATCAGCACTAGCACCATTAGCGGTTGCGTCAATTGCCATTATCTATATCCAGCGTCTTTGAATTTTGCTACATTGTTAATATGAACATTAGCCTTTAAGCCATCTTCTCTTGTCATTTCAACAAACTTACTTGGAGTTGCTTTTTTGACTACCTTTTTAATAGTCTTTTTAATACTTTCTTTTGGCATTTTATTCTCCGTTTTTAAATTAGGTGGGGTGGTCATAACTCCGCCCCAATTTGATATGATATTAAATATTAACCCATTAATAGAGCAATATTGTCAGACTTCCAAGCCTTAGTACCCCAAGTAGCGGCAACTTCAATCATCTGCTTACGGTAACCCTTGTAAACACGAATCTCGAACACTAAACCTGAATGTGTGTCTTGTACTAACATAGCATCATCTGCTGAGTCACCACCATTAGGAACAGCAGGTGCTCTCATTCCTAACTCAATAGCATTTTGGTTAAACATCACATTACCTGTGTAACTTGCACCAGTAGCAATAGTTTCGTTATCAGCAATGATTGCTTGACCACCCGGTGAGTTAAGAACAAGTGAAGACGAAGTAGTCTGATTAGCAACAACATAGTTAGCACTTGAGCCTGAGAATGAAACAACATCACCAGCCGCACAATCAGTAGTTTGAGTGCCATCTACAGTAATTGTAGTATCGCCAACTGCAGTAACACCATTAACCACGTGGTCATCAGAACCCACAGTAGTATGTGCTACAACTTGAGCAGACTCTTTAATCATAACACCTTGTAAATCTAACAAAGTACCTTGACGCAACATAACATCTGAACCTGCTTGATTTACGCTTTGTAAAGAAGATAAGTTACGAAGATTAGTACCAGCCAAAGTATTCATCACTAGAGATAAACGACCATCATTAGTAGCACCACCATTGTCAACAATAATTTGTCTTGCCTGAGCAATAGTATTAAAGTTTGAAGCGAATGGAGTAGTACCAGCAGTACCAACAGCACGAGAAGCACCTTGATAAGCGGCAGTAGCCAAGTCTGATTCAATAGCATTAGTTAGGGTACGCATTGCTTGAGCAATTTGGTCGCCATAAACTGTTTCATAACCTGAACCATTATTTAGATGTTTGACATCTTCACCAGTCATTGGAATTTGAACTGCTTTAGCAGAACTCAAAGTCATAGTTGAACTTGTGATAGTTTGGTCATCACCTTGTGGGATTGTCATTGATTCAGTAATGTTATTAGCGGTTGCTGAAGCAGTGATAAACGAACGAATAGTATCGCCCTTTGCGGCTCTTTCTGAACCTGCGTTGATAGTAACTGAAGGGATAAAACCTACTAATTCACGACCAACTGTGTCTGCGGCTTTATAAATATCACCGGCTAGATTTGTTAAAGTATTTGCCATTATATTGACTCCTTATTTAATTTTAAATATTAGAGAGTCAAATGCCCCCTAATTGTTGTATCTACGCTGTAGAAAATTAGGCAACACCGTTGCTTGATTAACATCATAGCATAAAACAAAGTCGTGTCAAATACTAAATACAAAAAAAACCCTTCAATGAAGAAGGGCTAAAAAACTAACTTGAGGAGAGAGTATTTTTATTTATCTACAACTTTACCACCATCAATAGCGAATTTACTTCTGTCTTGTTGTGACATACTATTGAATACATCTCTTGATACTGTATTGCTTGTTCCATTAAAACTAGAACCGTGTTGTGAGCCACTACCAGTAGAAGCATTGAATAAATGAGGTGCTGATTCTGTTAATCCTTTAACCCATTCATTAACACTCATAGGGTCGCTATTACCATTACCAAAGATTATGTTTCCATCTTTATCGTGAGGTACAGCCTGACCTTCTTTAACTGAGAAGATAGATTGTGAGCGTAATACAACATCATCAATAGCAGTATCAACCACACCAGCCTTAATTGCTGAATCTCTTACTGCGTTATCAATCAATAAATGTTCTAACTTCTTAGTCAGACTTGATTGCTCACCCTTCATACCTTCAAGGGCATTATTATGTTCTTCTCTCATTGACTTGGTACGCTCTTCTAATAATTCATCAATCTTGCCTTCATCAATAAGTTTCTTATCTTTCAAATCTCTGGCTTGTTGAATCATATCGTTATATGAATCTAAATCAATGCCATTAAACTTGCTTTCAAGTTCTTCTTGTTTCTTTAATAGGGTTACATTGTTAGAACGGAATTCGTCTAACTTTGTTTTAAGACTTCCATACTCTTCTTCTGAATATGTTTTTGTTTCTACTACTGCTTCACTCATTTTATTCTCCGAATAATTAAATTGTCACTGACATCTTTATTTTACATAAACTGCGTTATTTTTAAAGGTTTAATTTTGTTTCTAATTGACCAAGCGTTAATGGGTTTCCACTACCACTCACCATATCTGTTAATCCTAACTTGCCTTCTTTCCATAACTTATGTTTACCAGCACCCAAAGTCTTAATTTGAAATGCCTCACCTTTAGTCTTTAACCAGCCTTCATAGTTTAACTTTCCACTAACTTGACCATCCATACTGGCTCTTGTTGACTTAGGTATCTCTTTAAACTTACCCTTAGCACCAAGTTCTTTCCAACTTTTAGTAATACCAACAACATCTGAACGACAATTCCAATGAGCAGTATATCCGGGAAAGGTTGTACCGTGTCCTATTGGGTTAAACTCAAAATCCCATTGAAGTCCATCTAACGCCATACATACATCAGAAGTTCTATCATCAAAGGTAGCCGACCATTCATAGCCTTTCATAATGTCATCATTCTCACGGTATGTATCTATCCTTGCCTGATTAGCAACTGTCTGTATGCTTGTCCTTACTAACGCTTCAGCACTTCTATAATTGCCACTTAGTACGCTGTCTTTATATCTTAGTGCTTTAGAGCCTCTTAACGCTCTTACTATATTGGGAGTGGTTTCACCTGACAACATACCTTGTCTGACGGTATCTGAAAACTTATCTTTCAATGCTACGCTTCTTCTTGCCCACCATTCTTTACTGGGAGCACCTTCAATAAGTGAATCTGACACAATAGACTTTAATGCTTGTTTACTCATACCTGTGCTTAACACCTCTACCTTAACTGATTTGTTAATAGCATTTACAGTTTGTGCTTCTGATATACCTGCTACCTTAACTAAATCATCATTCAGTTGAACCCTGATTCTAGCATAAGCAGTTTTAATTGTTTCTTGTGTCTGTTTGAGTAATGTCTGTAATCGTTTCTGTTTAAACCTTGTCATAGGCTTACCATTTAAGATGTTTGACTTCTCTAACTTTTTGATAAGGTCTTTCTCAAGGACTTTTAATTCCTTGACAATATCCTTCTTCATTTGAATTTCAAGGCGATTAAGGTCAACTGAATGACCAATAATCTTATCCTTTACTCTTTCATTAACGGTTTTAGACATCTAAATCAATACGACCTTTCTCATCTTCAATAGTAGTATCAGGTGCTAATATCTCACCTTTCTTCATATTGAATAAGAATGTATCGTGACTAATACCACCAGACTGCCAAGCACCCATTAATGAACTCATATCCTGAGCGTTAATCTTAGTATCTACAAAATCAGTATTCAAGTCCACAACAACTTCACCTGCTACGCCTTCCCATTCAGCCATAGTAATTAACGCTTGTTTGATTGCTCTCTCAACTGTCTTAACCACACCGACTAAAGTAGATGCTTCAGCGTTCTGTCTTAACCTGATGCTATCTGCTGATTCAATACCTGCTTTCTGAGATTGTAGTAGTTGAGCACCTAATGAAGCCATCATTGAACGCTTCTCTTCCATAGCCTTCTCTAAAGCCTGAAGTCCTTGACCACTAAATTCTAAATATCCAGCACGACTAGATGAATCTGGCAATATCCACGCTGAACCTGAACCAATCTTTAATTCACTATCAACATCAATACCAGTAACATAAGGCGTAGGTAAAGCCGTGAAATGCCTACCGTGTTCCAAGTCTGCCGATGTTCTATACATTGATATTCCAGTATCAGATAACGCCAACATAGGTGGTATGCTAGGGCTTAGATTAAACCCATCACCACTAATGCCAATGAATGGAATGTCAGTTAATTGTGTTCCCTTTCTAGTTGGTACAATCTCTTCTACAATTTGCCAACCAGCATCAAATTTCTGCCAAACATTAACAATGTAACTATTACCATCTTTGACTAATTCACGATATTGAATATCATAGTCTGACTGATACGGGTCGTCTTTGTTTATTCTGCGGTAATTCTCTTCAAGGATAATCCTATCATCAAGCCAGTTAGTAATCTGTTCTGTAGAATAACCAGTCAAGTAAGGTCTTTCATTATCTCTATCTACTAAAATACCCTGTCTGCCCATCAATAACTGTTCAGATAGCATATAAGAAATGAAGTCGTTTAACGATACACCAGTGTTGGTAATATCCCCTAATAACGCTTCAATCTTCTTCGGCACTTCAATAATAGGGTCAACTCTCATAACAGCACCAACTAACCCTCTAACTGTTCGTTCTATGCCGTTGTAATAAACTGCCCTTAGTTTGTATGAATCGTATTCATCATTTGATTGACCGCCCAATCTAGGCAAGTAACTCTCTCCTTCGCCTTTGATTGAATCACTGCCATTAAATGAATCTCTAATTCGTTGCCATTGTTCTTGTGTATTTACGAAATGTGGATGTCTTGACTCAATTCCCATTTTATGCTCCTATAACTCGTGCTATTCTTGGCTTACCCTTCTGCTTAATCATTGGCTGAAGTGCGTACCTTAATGCGTCTATGTAGTGATTATGATTATCTATTATTGTCGGTAATACATCTCCAGTAACTCTATCTGTCTTATAACTATATTTCACAAACTCTCCTGCGGTTTCCATACATCTTGTATGAATATGAACTATACCGAAACTTCGGATGAACTCAACACCATCTTCAACACTCCCTCCCCACTTGTGTACTGATTCCATTCTATATCCTTGTCTTTTAAGAAAACTGATACTCTCAGGCCGTGCTGAATCTGCTCTAATTATATGCCCTTTTGCTTCTGGTATGGTGTCTATTAGTCTGTAGGTGTTATCTAACTCAATTTGACGACCACCAGCATCATAATCAATATACAAATCACTATCCCTAACCCAGCATCTTAATATTACAGTTGGGTCTTGTGAAAATCCCCAATCTAATCCGTAATAGAATACTGTTTCAGGCGGTGCTTCAAAATCTTCAATGATAAATTTGTTTCTAAATATCTGCGAAACTGAGAATGTTTTACAATCTCCTTCCCAAATGTGTAAATACTCATCGTAATTAACTCGTCTTAGGTACTCTAATTCGGCTCTTAACTCTTCACTAAAGAAAGGATTTTCATCGTAATTAATCTTGCGTATATTGGTATCTGGTCTATTTGCTTTAACAAATCTTTCAAAGGTGGGGTCTGATTCTAGGTTCGGATTAAAACTAATCCATATCTCTGAACCTTTCTTACGAATAGTTGGAATAAGAATATCCCATGACTCATTACTAATCTTCTGTGCTTCCTCTACCCAACAAATATCAACACCTTCTAAAGACTTAATCTGCATAGGGTCGTGTCTAATACCGTGAAAAATAAACTCACTACCATTAACGCCATATACACCCTCTCTGGTGATTCGGTAAAACTTATCCAGTCCAAGCATATCAATACAGTTAGTCAGCAACTTGTGTACCGAGTCCTTCATGGAAGATTGTATTTCACGAGTACACAAGATACGTGTTCTCTTCTTAGAGGCAATAATTAATAAACATAGAGCGAAACTCCACGACTTACCAGCACCACGCCCACCGTAATAAACCTTGTATCTTTTTGGTTTGAATAACGGCTTATATGGTTTGGGTATTTGTACTAATCTACTCAATGAATTGGACTTGTAGGTTCATATCGCCATCAATTTCCATTTCTTGTCTTTCTATATATCCTCGTTCACGACCAACAGTTTTCAAAAAGAAAATAGTTGCAGTGATATTCCTAGAGTCTTTAATTTCTTTAAGTAATACAGATTCAGCCATATCTATCAAACTTTCACGAACATCATCAACCTCTTTTTTAAAGTCGTCAAATTCGTTCATCCAGTTATAGTATGTTTGTCTTGAAACATTCAATGATTTACAAGCATAAGTTACATTGCCTCCTGCTCTCTGAAGTGCTTTTATAAAGTCTTGTTGTTGTTCATCTCTACGCTCTGTTCTGTCGTATTTAGATTCTGATATACATTCGTTACAAATGTGGTTTTTCTTATCTTCTGTTTTTGAGTTTTTTCTGAAGTTGTTTAATTCTTTCTGTTCTCCACAGGATTTACAGATTTTCATAATTCATTATCTCGCGTTTTAAATAGAAACATTCAGCATACTTAGAACCAATCATCTTGCCTTGAAACCGTGCTTCAATCTCTATCCCTTCTGAACTTCTTAGTCCTTTCTCTTCCATCTTGTAAGAGTCAAACATAGCCATCTTGGTTTTTAAAGTTTCTTCATCCATAACCAAATAGGTATTTGGATTGAATCTTAGCGAGTCCGCATTTTCATACAAACCAGCACCGAATCCGTACATAATCCTTCTAGGGGTATAGTCTAGTATCGGTCTTGTCGCTATCTCAACCGCATTATATACCATCTTGTGTTCTTGGTGAGTGTCGTGAGGGTTGTGAGTAATAACAGTATCAGGTCTTTCATCACCAATAATGTAGGTTATTGCTTTTGCTAAATGCGGTAAATTATCGGAACGAAACGGTTCGTAATTCAAAGGTAGATATTGAAAATCGTACTTAACAGCATTATCAATAATGGCTTTAATTTGTGTGCTTCTTCCTGATATACAGGTGATAACCATAACACAATCATTCTGTTTAATATAACCACCGGCAATTAAAGCCTCATCATCTTCGTGGGCAACAATTATCAAAGTTTTAGTCATTTAAAATACTTTTAATTTCATCAACGCCTTGTTCAAATAAGGTATCCAATATCATCAGCATAGATGCGTCATCGTGAATGTTGTTGAATTTGTCATTATCAGTATCGTGCCAAATAACATCAGCACCAGAATTATCTTTAATGTAATCAGTCCAAAGATAGTTCTTGCCACCTATACCGCTCAAATATACATCACCTTTAAAGTGGGTTATTATTTCATCTAGTCTAAACGATTTTGCTGACTGTGAATTTGCGTCAGAGGCGAGTTCTAAATTGGTAGTAATATCAAACAGATACATCATTCTCATAATGTGCTTACAGAAATAATCCATAAACCATTCTGTTTTAGGGTCGAATACTAGGTGTTCTAAAATACATTCATCAAAAAAAGGCGAGTGTTTGTAATTAACACTAAGAACATCTCTATGTTTCTTGGCGAAATTCATATCTGATATTTTCAATTCCTTAAATGCCTTAACACCTTGTATTGGCATATTCAAATACTTAGGTGCTGTGGCTTGATAATTGTAATACTTGTTTCTTATTTCAAAAGCAGACTTGTTTACTTCTAAGTCATTACTTAGAACGAAAGTATCACACAAGTTAATCTTATCGAGATAAGTTATATTCGGGTATATTCTCGGCTGTGCTATGCTAATTACTTCCAAAGAAATCCTCCGTGAAGTCATCTAAATCACTGTCTTTTATTTGTGGTTTTCTGTAATCTTCCCAAGGGGTTTTAGTTTTCTTATACGCCTCTACCAACTCCTTGTATTCATCTTCTGCATAGTCATTAGTTTCTGTACTAGATTCAATCTTAATAGCCTCTTCAAAGAAATGCTCTACACCTCGACCCATCTTCTTTCCTTTGTGAGTATGCTTATCGTAAACATAGTCATATTTGTCTAGGTCTAGTACAAAACCATTCACTCTTTCAAAGGCTACAGTTGATACGAAGTGGTCTGCTATACGAGTTTTTTCACCTCTACACGCTTGTAGGATAATATTACCGAGTACCAATCTCCAAGCACCATTCTTTTTCTTGTACCATTTGTTCATTTCTTCGATATGTTGAGGGATTGAGTTAAGTAGTGCCGGATTTGCTATTCCACAATCTTCATAAACTATAACTTTAAGTCTATTTTGTGCGACATTGTATAATCCTGCTGCCTCCAGTTCATAGAAAACATATAAGGCTTCTTTCTCCTTGCTTCGTCTAATGAATTTTTGAAGTGCTGATACTAATTCGTAAGGACTAAATCCAAACGGGGTAGGTTGAGTCATTGGGTTACTTGTGTTCATTTTATTCTCCGTTTTTATTTGGTTAATTTTTTATCTTTGCTACGGTACATACTATACCTTTTGTTTCAGTTTTTTGCAGGTATTTTGAAATTATTTTTGAGTTCTTTTAACCATAGAAGTCGGTCTAATAGTTCCACTCTGATTCTTAACAAAATTAACATACTGACCCCACTTTTTCTTTACCCACTTCTGAGCACCCTCTTCATTCTTGCTAGTTCTAAAAGAATTACAACCACCCTCATTCAGTTCACCCTTAGATATACACAAATACCGCAATTCAATAATCATATATCGGTGCTTTAAGATGTATTCCATACAGAAATCAAAATCTTCGTAATAGTACATTCCTAGTTTGTATTTGCCCATCTTGTCGTTACGATGGATTAGAGCACCTTGAGGTAGCGAAAAACCAACCTTTACGGGGTCTGCTTGTGAATACTTGATGATGCTTGATGCAGTAGAGAATAGATACAAGTATGCTTCCATATCTTCCAACACCTGACAACCGTTAGAAATTGCTTGTTCAATTTGTTCAGTGCTTAAATCTCTAGGCCTGTTACCGACAAGACTTCTGAACCAGAATTTATCATCGTCAAATATTGCTGAATAACGTATATTGTTTTTCGTACATTCTCTAAAGATACTATTCATTACAGCACCGATACCTAGTGTTTCTTTGTGAGTGATAATATCGAGAGTCGCAAAAGGCTCATAATCCTTTAATTCATCTTCATTGATATAAAGTATAGCATTAGGAAACATTTCCTGAACCTTGTGAATACTAGCATTTCTACCTTTAGAAGGGATTATCGTCAAATAATCTCTATCCTTATAGTCGCTAAAGGTTTTTACTGTCATAATTCATCAAAACCCATTTGGTCGTCTTCAATCAATTTTATCAACTGTTTAGCATCTACCGCCCTAGTCCTTCCAGTCTTTTTATTGGCTACCATAGGTGCTGAAATTATTCTTTTTTCATTGAGTCCTAACTTACTGCTCAAGTAAAGAAAATCATCAACGCTTTTGAATACAACTAAAACGCAATCATAATGTTCATAAGGGTATAAATCCATTCCCTTAATATCAACTTCTGTCTTTTCTTCTTGCTCTTCTTCTTCACCTTCAAATATGTTAAACCTAAGTTCTTCTAAATTCGCCATATCGTATAATTCGGGGTCGTGACTAAGAATACCTTCCAAAATATCATTAATACCTTCTGTGAAATCACCAGTTATGGTGCTTGTGTTCATTAAAACATTGAGTTCTTTTTCCTTTTCTTCGTCTAAATCAACAACAAGGACATCAACCTTATCATATCCTTCTTCTTTTAACGCAACCAATCTTTGATGACCAGAAACCATATTCTTAGTTCTCTTGTTAAAAATTAGATTTTGAACATAACCAAACTTGTCAATGGATAGAGATAAACCTGATTTTGCCTCTTCGTCTATCTCTCTAGGATTGTAGTCTGCTGATTGACCTAACAAATAGTCAATATCAAATTCTTTGGTTTTAAGTTGTGCTTTTTTCATTAGAACGGAATATCGTCATCAAAAGTATCATTGGTTTCAGTAGGTGCTGGTGCTGATTGATTTTCAGACTGATACGGGTCTTTTACTTGACCGGTTAACATCTTACTACCATTCTTAGTTAATCGGTATTGTCCTGTTTCTTTATAAGTAGAAAACCATAATCCGATTTCCTTTTCAACGCCATCAACATTAATCTTAACTGTTAATATTGGCTGTCTTCCTTTTGCTTTTACACCTTCTTGACAAAACAATCCACTATCTACAAACGCTATTGCTGTATTGGTTTTATCGTAATCCATTTTTTTCTCCTGTTTATTTAGTTGAATTAGTGGTTACTTACGGCAACCAGTCGGACTTTTCCTCTTAACCTAACGATGACGGGGAGATACACCTTGAAAGGTAATATGATAACGCCACCGATTAGCACAACGGAAGTCACTCCCCGCTAATTCTTATTTGCCAAACAGTTTAATATGTCTATCTTGAACCTGCTTATAGTCGTGTTCTTCTGCCCACTCCCATATTTCAGTCGCTAGTTCCATATCTCCACTTTCTTTAGCCTCATCTAACTTAATAAAAGCATTGTTAATATGCCTATTTCTCTCTTGTGTTGGTGTTTCATTATACTGATTTCTTTTCTTTTTAGTTGGTTTTTCTGAAATATCTTCATTAGGTTTGCTGTTCTTAAAATCATCAGCCTCTTCCTCAGAATATAAGTCACCGTGTAAACCAATAAGTTTTAAAATCACTCTATCTTTTGCCCGTTTTTCAGCCATAGCATAAGGATACTTGTTCGTAGTATTGTATGGTGCTGATTCACCAAACGACCACTCAACCGAATCACCTAAAGTACCAGTAACTAAAACAACCGCTATTTTATCTTTAGCAAATGCTTCAATTACTTGTGGTGCTTCAAACACAACCCCCTTATAGACTGCTATCTTCTCTAACGACTTATGATTAATAACCAATGTGCCGTGACAATCCCATAAAGCATCTTTTCTAGTCATCCCACACTCTTTAAGTGCTTCAGCGACTTTTGGTGGTATGTTGTGTTTCATTATTCCGCCTCTACCGGAATTACGCTATTAGGTAAAGTCAAACCTAATTTAGACAATGAATTTTCAATCTCCCTTAGAGTTGTTGTTCCGACTCCTTTGAATATCTGTAAATCCACCCTTGTATAAGTCATCAAATCAGCAATGGTTTTCATATCAAAATTATTAAAGAAATTCCACGCTCTTTTGTTCAAACCTAAAATGTGTAAAGACTGTTGGTGTATATCATCCGCCTTTTGTTCAAAGACTTCTTTTACCTTCGATTCTTTAACCAGCCAAGGTATAGAGTTTAGTTTATCTTTCAGTTCTACTAAATCATTAAATTCTAAATCTAGGCAATCATTCCCATCACATACACTCATTGTAAATTGTATCATTACTTTTCTCCTTCTGTTTTATAAAGTGCAACATGACAAGGCTCACCGAATCTATTTTGAACATCTTTTCGTTCAGTAATTATTGCCATTCCTTCCTTTCTTAAATTAAAGATAACTGCTGATAGTCTATAAATCCCCAACTCTGTCCAAGCAGTCAATGGGTCTATCTCACCTCTATCTTTAAGATAATCTGATAATCTTATTTCTTGTGTCATTTCCATATCTCCTTTTCATCCTCATACAAGGCGTTTAGTTTTTCTAAAACGGTCATCTTGTTTCCTTTCAAACCGTACTCTTCTTTTACAATGGAGTATGCCGACCTTCCTCTTTTCTTCATACCCAGTGTTTCAAGTTCTAATGCTTTGGCTAACGCCTTCATTCTATAAAGTGCTATTTGCCAAGGCTCTGTTAATGCGTTCATTTTTTATTCTCCCTTTTATTGTTATCAATAATAGATATAACCAACCACATAATCCATAACACTCCTAAACCAACTAATATCTCAAACATCTAAACCTGCCCTTTCTTCTTTGTACTGGTCATAACCACCATCATTATCAATGTCATCTGTAAAAACATCACAATGCTCTAAGCAAGATTTACATATATCGCCCATAATCACTTCATCACCGCAACAATCAGATACTTCTGCTTCTGACCAAATGTTCTCACCAAGCCCAGCCCTTTTGGCTAGGTTATCGTATTGTTCTTTAGTCATCAGTAACCACAACTCCTTAACCATTCGTTTTCTTGAGAAGGTGTCATATCGTCAGTTGACTCTTCATCGTGGTCAAAGTTATTAGGATTGTTTTTAAAAGCGTCATACTCTTTTTGAGTAATTTCAGGTACACCGTAAACGACCTTTCTATCTAATTTACCCATTTCAGCCTTGTATTCTTCCGAAGCCATTACTTGCTTGGTGTAATCCTTTT
>Ga0233443_1002054_pt1 | contig 16033 bp, 13 predicted proteins | sample SI_123_September_2_FD_182784 | JGI IMG/M metagenome (GOLD analysis project Ga0233443, IMG submission 182784) | Seawater microbial communities from Saanich Inlet, British Columbia, Canada - SI_123_September2016_200_MG | ecosystem: Environmental > Aquatic > Marine > Inlet | place: Canada: British... | reverse complement strand
CGGGTATTACGGAGTTGAATCTGTGTACCTTCTCCGCAATCTATTAAAAAAAACCGCTCACATACATTGAGTACATGAGCGGTTGGATATCTTTTAGAAGTAGGAAAAGCAGAGCTTGTCCCGAGGATTGTCAGTGAGAAAGTCACTTTCGTTCCCGTTTCTAAATCCTATTGGCCATTAAGCATTCCGACAGCTTCATCCATTGATTCAGCGATATTCAAAACTGTATGCAGTTGTGAAATTTTCACCAATCGTTCAACTTCAGGGTTCATGCCGGTAACGATAAATGTGCCATTAGCATTTTTACAAAGCCTGTTGGCTACGAGAATTGCACTTAATCCTGATGAATCGCAATACTGACATTGGCCAATATCCAGAATCATGTTTCGTTCTCCTTTCCCTGCAACCACAACCAGTTCTGACTTAAGTTCCGGTGCAACGGTAGTATCAAGCTTATCGTTTAAAACGGTAATTTGGGTATACTTTTCTTTTTGTTCAATCTTTACTTCCATCGAAGACTATTTTTTGTTATCTCTCTCTTCCAGCTTCTTTCTGGCTTCTTCTTCCATCTCAGATTTCAGAGCAGCAAGATCAGCAATATCACCCAAAGTAGTTTTCTCAAGATTGTCAGTTAAATTCTTAACTCCTTTCTTCGTACTACGCTCTTGTGATTTCTTCTGAGTTTGTTCTTCGCCTCTCTTTATATCTTCAAATATACGACTATGTGAGAGAATAATCTTCTTATTTGTCTTTGAAAATTCGATTACCTTGAATTCCAGTTTTTCATCAACCTTGGCTTGTGATCCATTCTCCTTCACAAGATGACGTGGAGTAGCGAATCCTTCAACACCATAAGGCAGAGCAATGATAGCTCCTTTGTCGAAAATCTCAACGATGGTTCCTTCGTGTACTGAATCTACGCTAAAGATAGTTTCAAAGACTTCCCAAGGATTCTCTTCAAGTTGTTTGTGACCAAGGCTTAGACGACGGTTTTCCTTGTCAATGTCAAGTACTACCACTTCAATCTCTTCACCAATTGCTGTAAATTCTGCAGGATGTTTGATTTTCTTAGTCCATGACAGGTCAGAAATGTGAATTAAACCATCAACACCTTCTTCAATCTCAACGAAAATACCAAAACCGGTGAAATTACGAACCTTAGCAGTGTGCTTGGTTGTAACGCCATAACGCTCTTCGATTTTCTCCCATGGATCAGCTTTCAGTTGCTTAATACCCAATGACATCTTACGCTCTTCGCGATCAAGTGTCAGGATAACGGCATCAACATCGTCACCTACTTTCATGAACTCTTGTGCACTGCGTAAGTGCTGACTCCATGACATTTCAGATACGTGGATAAGACCTTCAACACCGGTTGCAATCTCAACGAAGGCACCGTAATCAGCCATAACAACCACTTTACCGGTAACTTTGTCACCAATCTTAAGATTTTCGTCCAATGAATCCCATGGATGAGGAGTAAGTTGCTTAAGACCAAGTGCAATTCTCTTTTTAGAATCATCAAAGTCAAGGATCACAACATTCAATTTCTGATCTAACTCAACGATTTCTTCAGGATGATTTACACGACCCCATGAAAGGTCAGTTATATGAATCAATCCATCAACACCACCAAGGTCAATAAATACACCGTAGGTAGTAATATTCTTAACGGTACCTTCAAGTACCTGTCCTTTCTCTAATTTAGCAATAATCTCTTTCTTCTGCTGCTCAAGTTCTTCTTCAATAAGAGCTTTATGAGAAACAACAACATTTCTGAATTCCTGGTTGATCTTAACCACTTTGAATTCCATGGTCTTGTTTACATATGCATCATAATCGCGAATTGGCTTCACATCAATCTGTGATCCTGGTAAGAATGCTTCAATTCCGAATACATCGACGATCATACCACCTTTGGTACGACACTTAATGTAACCCTTAATGATTTCATCACCTTCGAGCGCCTGATTCACACGATCCCATGAACGAAGTGCTCTGGCTTTTTTGTGTGAAAGGATTAATTGTCCTGTTCTGTCTTCCTGACTCTCAACATATACCTCAACGGTATCGCCAGCCTTTAATTCAGGATTGTAACGGAACTCATTCAAGCTGATAACACCTTCCGATTTGTAACCAATATTGATTACAACTTCGCGCTTGTTCATAGTCACAACTTTACCATCAACAACTTCCAGTTCCTGGATAGTTGACAAGGTATCATTGTACATTCCAACAAGATCTTCACGTTCTTTAGATGAATAGCTGTCTTCGTCTGATGTAAAAGCATCCCAATCGAAATCTTCAACAGGAACATTCCTAATACCATGTGCAGTAGGAAGAACATCCGAATCTTCTTCTTTTTCTGCTACAACCGCTGGTATTTCTTCTTTTACAGCTTCAACTTTTTCTGCTACAACTTCAACTGTCTCTTCAACAACCACAACCTCTGCTACAGGCTCTTCAACTGTTTTTTCTTCTACAACTTCTTCAACCACTGCTACAGGCTCTTCGGCTGCTTTTTCTTCTACAACTTCTTCAACCTTTGCTGCAGGCTCTTCAGCTGCTTTTTCTTCTACAGCCTCGACCTTCTCAACAAGCTCTTCAGATTTAGCCTCAACTTCAGCCTTAACCTCCTCAACTGCTTCGGTTTTTACCTCAGCCGCCTCGTTTTTGTTTTCAACACCTTCTGCAAGATCAGTAGCTTGCTCGTTGACGGTGTTTTCTTTTTCTTTAACCATTTAAAAACTAATAAATTAATAAATTAGACATTATATTGTAAATCGGGTGCGAAAATAGAATTTTATTTTTAAAATCAAGCAGTTAAAGCTTTAATTTTCACTTAGAAGTGAATAATTGGAAGGCAGATATTCAGCAATTCTAAGTTATGAACTTAGCTCAAATAAAGAATGAGCCAGCTGGATAACTTAAACCTCTTGCTTATCTTCTTTAATATCAGGCTGTTTTAATTTAAATAAGGCCTTTAACTTAACATCCGGATCATTGCAGATAATAAATAGATTATCGTTTTCAGGAAGCCTCGCTAATTTTTCACTTTGCAGTTTCGGCGAGAAATAAACAAAACTCCATGATAACATAAGAATCATAGAAATAGGCATCTGACCAAGTATGCCGTTTCCATAGCTTGCAGCCATAATACCAAAGTATCCCGATATCAGTGCCAGCATAATGAATATTAGCTCAAGATCGTGTAAACGTTTCCACACCATCGCGGAAGATTTAATTAGAATGTAGAAGAGAATGAATAGATGAAGTAATAAACCAATCACCCCCATTTCAGCCCAAATTTTCACATACCAGCTATCTGTAGGAGTTTGAGCCAGGAAAGTATTGGGGCTAAAGCGAAGCCCCCAGTTTCCGGCAGATCCGATTCCTCCCCCAAACGGCCTGCTTGCCAGGTAAATTTTAAGCTTCTTCTGATTTTCTAAACGTACCTGCAGCGATGCATCATTGGGATCCAGAGCCGTACGCATCCGACGTATCTGATAGTTATCGTTGGCAATGGTTGTGAACTTGAGAAATCCGAATACCAGGATACCAAATATAACACCCACCGCAAATATTTTGAAGTTTCTGCTTAGCAGAAGAAACAGAATAAAACCCATTGCCGGCACCGCAAGCGCACCTCTGGTTCCTGATATAAACATCCCGATCAAATTGATCACAGAAAGTGCTCCAAAGAAGAGCCTTTTCCTGGTTCTTCCCGGCCCAATAGCAATGATTCCTGCAACTGTGGATCCCATGGCCATTAGTGCCCCGAATGTTCCCGCGTCATAAAAACTGAAGGCACGCAGCTTTCCGAAAAGAATATGGGTGATGTGACCACCCGCATCCAACCATCGTTGTTCAAAGGGATCCGGCCCGATGGATATCTGTTGAAAACCCTTTGCAAATGCAACCAGTGACAAGAGCATCCAAATTTTAAAAAAAAGATCCAGGTCTTTGAGCTTATTGAAAACAAGTGCTGCCAGTGGAATCACCATTATCTGATAAAAAGCAACGCCTCGCATGGCATAGAACCAGGCTGCCGGACTGACTGCTTCCGGATTCACCAATTCAAAAAATGCGTACCCCATCCAGATCAACGAAAGTGTTGTGAGATAGTATTTTGCAGGAGACCAGTCTGTCTCTTTCCAACCCAATAAGAATAAATTGCCCAATCCGATCAAGAGCAGGAAATCTGTTGCCAATCCCCATGGGACTGCCATATAACGGGCAAGCCCACTAACAAAGAATGAGAAACAGAAGGCTACGAGGATCGCAAGGCGTGGACTGCTAATAATCTTTACCATGGCAAAGACAATTCCCGGAAGTACAAGAAAGATAACTGCCAGAGAGATTCCTTTTTTGGCAATGAGAATTGCAACTATAAAAATGAAATAAAGGATTATACCGGCAACGATTGGTTTCCTGGCCAGACTATATCCTGTATCTCGAAAGGTTGCGCTCATTCAGGAACTAATTATCATTCCTCAAATTTCTGATCTCATTCTTTCGAATAAACTCCCATCCTACTTTTGGTATCTTCCAGAGTGTAATTGAAAGTTCCTTCCTGGTATAGTACATGCCAACCGCTACACCAATCAATACATTGATTATAGTTACCATAGCCACAGCTTCGAGCGATTTGAAATAATAGATGGCTATGATATCCCCTATAATATTGGCAAGTGCCATATAAATCACCTTAATGAGATTTGATTTGGGCTTATTAATACTATCGAGCGTAACACCTGTAAATCGGTCAACAACCAGAAAAAGGCCATAAATAAGAAATATTCTGAAAACATTTATTGGAACATCGATAGACGAATATTCTTTTCCTCCAAGGATGTAAATGAGGGGTTCTGCTGCAAAAAATAAGATGATCAACAGAGGAATAAAGAGCAGGGATAAAACACCCGAATATCTGTAGAATATGTTCCGTACTTCCTGATCGTTACCTTCACGACTTGCTTTCGACATTCTTGGTAAAGCAACAGCGACAAAACTTCTCAATGGAATTTCCAGCATCTCCACGAGCTTCAGAGGAATGGCGTAAATAGCTGCCTCAGCCGAGGTCATCATCATTCCAAGTAATATTGTATCAGAGCTTTTGAGAAGATTACTACCTAACAAAGTGCCAAGAGTAAACTTGCCAAAGTTAAGAAGGGTTTTAATCGTCTGTTTGGTATACTTCATTAAATACTGAATGCCTGACCAGCCAACGCTTATGCCTAAAAGTGAACCAAGCAGGTTTGAGCCCATGTGTGCATAAACAACATATTCTACGGGTAACTTCCAGATGAATATATTACCGACGAGGAATAAAATAAAACTACCCATTGTCAAACCACGAAGAAGGATTATTGAACCAAATGCTCTTCTGGCTTGTAAAATCGACAAGCTATTGTTAAAAGGTAGGATTACGATTGAAAGCAATGGATACCAAAGGAAGAAAAGCTTAAATCCGTACCTGTCCATTCCATCCGCAAAAAAATATCCGAGAACAAAGATGATAATGGCAAATATACCGGTATTCATCAGACTTATTGCCCAGCCGGAACCGATAACTGTGGCAGACTCCTCGCTTGTCTTAGCTCCTGCAAGAAATCGAACCATTGGTGTCCGGCTGATTCCAATTCGGATCATTTCAACGAAAGTAACTGCATTGAGATAAAGAATCCAATCACCAAAGCCTATTTTATCAAAGGAACGGGCAAGAATAAAAATGGAAGAAAAGCTAAGAACGGCAAATACCATGTTTCCAAACAAGGATAAAAAATTGTCGTTGCTTACAATACTCTTAATTCTTCCTATCATTCGCTTGTTATGAATATGAATTAGATCACCTCGTCGGACCAGAAATCGAATGTAATGATTCTCTTGGCTAATCTACGTTTCTTACTTCTCTGTTTAGGAATTTCACCGATCATGGTATCGAGGTAATCCAGTCTTGAACCATTTAACAAAACAGTTGGCTGATGTGTAACCGTGTTTGTAAACATGGTTAACGATTCAGTATCGGCACGGCTCCAAACGCGGTTAGCACGGCAAACAAAAACAGAATAATCAGCCTGCATCACCAGCGATGCCGGGAACTCTTTATTTAGCAAGGATGGCAGGAGTACAAATACATAGTCATATTCATCAACCGGGAGTTCATCCACCTGCATAAGGTCTCCAAAGCTCTTTAAATCAAAGAAATCGTTGTTAACCTCGTAAGCATATTTATCAATACAATCGATTCGTTGTACACCTTCGGTATCCTTTGGATCGGCTTTAACACCGGGAAACAATTTACTCTGAGATATATTTTCAACTCTGGATTTGAGGGATCTGATAATCTTTGACTTTCTCATCCCAGAATTGCCATCCTCATTAGAGTTAATATAAGGTTGAAAGATCAGAACTTTATTGCCCGCCATTCTAAGCTTCTCAGCCAACAAACTGGCAAGATATTCTTTCCCCTCACTGTCTCTGGTGCTGGAGAAATTTATTTGGAAAGGGCCACTTTCTTCTCTTCCCGATTTGATGGAAGCAAGTTTAATTCTCTGTATGATAATCTCAATCAAACGATTGGACACAAACTGGAAATCAATAGATGAGTTCGAATCCTTTGGTACTTTCGGGAATACTCCAAGCAATGAAAGCTTTGTAAAATCTTTAGCCCTGTCCGGGGTTTTTATGGTAGAGTCGAGAAACTCAAGTAGTATTATTGCCGCTGAAACCAACACCATACCAATGATGAAACCAACAATCCAAAGAATCTTGGTCATGCTTGATCTTGGTTTCAATGGAAACACAGGCTGATCAAGAACTCGGATATTGGAAGAAAGTTCAATATTTTGCTGTTTCAACTTACTTTGATTCAAACTATGCAGATTATTCAAATACTCTTTTTCTGCAATCTCAATCTCTCTTTCGATTTTGGAAAGTTCAGAACCAATGGGAGCAAAAGTTTTGTACTTTTCATCAAAATCTTTCTTCTGTCCTTCAATTACAACAGCTCTTGCTTCAGCTTCCTCAACCAGCACCGCATTCTCCAACCAATGTTTAAGAAGCTCTTTTAAAGGAATTCCTGTTGTAGATTTGCCATAGGTATCCAGCTTTTCGACATCTTCTCTTAAACCAATCTTGAGCATTTCTGCTTCCTGGTTCCACTCATCCATCTGAGAACTACTACCTTTGTTGTATACCTGAGCCATGGCTATTTTTGAAGATAGATCTGAAAGTCTCTTCCTTTTATCCAGTATTTTATCACTTTGAAGCGAAATGCTAGTTTTTATGGAAACACGACTTTCGAGTTCTGCCAAAGCTGCCTTTGAAGCTGCCAGCGACATGATCTGCTCCTGATAGTCTTTGTCTAACTTCTCTTTTTGATCAGCTATAAATTTGGTTTGTTCATAATAGTTGATGATATGGTGCTTCTTCTTAAAGGTCAATAAATCATCTTCTGCCTCGTTTAAGCGTTCATGAGATTCCTTTACTCTTTCCTCGAAATATCCAACTACCGTATGTGTTTGCCCTGATTGTAATCCGGTATATTTTCGAAGGAAGACCTCTGTGAGTTTTTCCAGCGACTGTTGAACTATTCGGGCATGAGTTCCGGAATACTCCAGGCTGATCAGGTCGCTGTTCTGAATTCGGCGAATACTTGTTTTCGCTATTTTTTCCAGTCCATAAAAATCATGATCGGAATGGAGGAGCGTATAAATCTCATTGCTTTCTCCGGTATTTGAAAAGTTCCAGATATTTTTCACAGTATTTTCAACGGAATAGACATCCACCAACTTTTTTCTGATGCTATCGGGGATTAATTCGTCAAGATGTCCCCATCTGTCCTGCCCTGTTTCATCTGCGATCATATGAACGGCCAGCAGACGAATCAATGCTTCTTCCTGAGTTTCCCTACTTTTAATCAGGTTAATAAGATTATCGAACTTGGCATTGGTTCCAAAGAGATCGTACTTTTGATTGGCGCCTGACTCGATATTAAAACCTGTGGCAATACCTGTATAAATGATAGTTGAGCTATCATAAATCTTCGGTGAGTTGCGTGTCAGGAAATAGATGGTTGCTCCCATCAGGAGTCCCCCTGCCACGATCAGGTACCTGTTCTTAACTAATATCCTTAACAGAATGATTAAATTCATTCTAATGCTTTTTTCAATTCATCAATTTTCAACCCAACAGCCTCTTCCAAAAGAAAGTACTTAGTTCCGAAATCCATTTTTGCTGTTTCATATTCACCCGACGATTTAGCAATCATCTCGATGATCTTTGAATATTCCGAGACAGCCAGTTCTCCTTCCAGGAATTGTTTTTCCGCAAGATTAAAGTGTAGCAACTTGGCCTGTTGGGTTTCACTTTTAATGGCCAGCATTCGCTGAGCCAGCATCACATCATTATAAAGTAAGGTCACTTCCCTTTTAATAAGCAAGGCAATCTCATCCCGCTGGGCTGAAGCATATTCATATTTGGCAATTGCGATAGAAGTTTGTCGTTTTCGCTGAGCCAGGTCATACAATGAAATTCGCAAACCTGCACCTACCTGAAAAAGATTAACCTGTTGAGATGTGCCTGATGCACTTGTCGCCTGAGCAGGATTCACACCATCAATTAAGATAATATTATCGGTTGTTCCGTACTTATATTCAGTTATACCATAGATGTTCTTCGACCAGTTATGCTTGACTCCCTCCTTTTCAAGCTGACTAATTTCCAGCAATGCTTCGTACTGTTTGAGCAAGGGAGAGTTAACCAGAGCAGAATCTATGAGCGCAGTTAAGGGCGGAAGCATGAATGATTCGTTCTGAAAAACGTCTTCAGCATCAATCTGCAATGCATCAATGTCCTGAGCTTTCAGCAGTTCCATTTCCTCAACTTGAGCAAAGCCGCTAAAAGACAGTACACTTATAATTCCAGAAAGAAAAATTAATCTAATTGACATTTCTCTGTATCGCACGAATATTGATTTCCGATTTGTAATAGGTAAAAATAAGAAATGTGAAAGGTCAGGCGTATCGCCCGATAGCTAAGTTATCAAACAAGTTATCAACACAATAAAACAGTAAACCCCGAACAATGTCCGGGGTTTAGCTATAAGAAAAATTTCACTACACTACACATCTTCGTCAGCAATTAACGCCAACGGAGTTTTTATTAATATTTTTATGTCTGTCCAAAGACTCATATTCTTAACATATTCAGTATCCAGCATTTTACGTTCATCTTCCGACATATTTGCCTGCCCTCGTTTGGAAACCTGCCATAATCCTGTAATACCGGCAGGTGCATTAAACCGTTCAATATAATTATCGCTGGTGAGCATCTCTGCTTCATAGAGAGGAATTGGACGATTTCCCACAATGGACATCTCTCCTTTCAGCACATTAAATAGCTGTGGTAATTCATCAATACTGGTCTTCCTTATGAACTTCCCTACTTTGGTTACACGTGGGTCATTCGCTATCTTAATGAAGATATCCTTCTTGTTCTTCCATATATTGTATTGATGTTCGCATACTTTCTTGCCCTCTTTGTATTGCAGGATTGTTGAACATTGTCCGTCCGGAGACTTAGCACACAAAGGACAGTCATAAACGGGTTCCTCTTCAATAAGCACATCTTCTGTCTTATATTGATTATTCGTTTTTGCCAGTTCATGAATCTTTTTATCAGCTCCAATATACATAGAGCGGAACTTATGAAATGGAAATATGTTATAACCAGCTCCAACCCGCTTTCCTGAATAGAAAACCGGCCCGAATGATTCAAGTTGCTGAGCAATAATTATAAGCAGAAATACAGGTGTAAGACAAAGTAAAATAATGCTTGCAAAAAAGATATCAAAAGTTCTTTTCCACAAGGGTGCTGAAACTTTTTTCCTCTTGTTTTCCAGGTAGGATTCAATGTTTCGCATTTGTTTATACCTTGTAAGAAAGCTCAGGCGAGTGTATATCTTTTCTGCACTTACCGGCTTAAAGAAAATATCATCAACTTTAGTCCTCCATGCCTCACCTTTTTCTTCGACAGAAAAGCTTTTATCAACAATAAAAAAAGGTATTCCCTGCAGTTTAATCCGACGCTGAACCTCCATACGTATTGAAAATCCGCTCATTCCCTGCAGCAGCAGTTCTGATATAATGGCATCCGGAGGATCATTTTCTTCAAGGTAGTTTATGGCAAGAAATCCATTCTCTTTATAAGTCATGTCGAACAGCCCGCTATCCAGAATAGCAAGTTTAAAATCCTTATCATTACCAATATAAAGGATGTTGAATTTCTTTTTATCTGTTCGTAGCTCTGATACTATCTTTGTGGACTTTTTTAATTCTAACACAGTTTCCATATAATTGACATTTAAATTAAAGGAGTTTTACTAAAAAGTTCTCCCCAACCCTATTTCTATTTTAACATCCAGCTCTTCCGGATTAAAGGGTTTAACAATAAAGTCGTTGGCTCCGGCCTTGAGGTATTTAATCCTTTCTGCACTTGTATCCAGGCTGCTCAGCATAATCACCGGCAATTCCTTAAAAAAACCACTTGACTTTACATTCTGAACGAATTCCATTCCGTTCATCTTTGGCATCTCTGCATCGCAAACAATCAGATCCGGCATATTACCATCCTGCAACCAAACCATCGCCTCCATACCATCAACTTTGGCGGTAACATCGTAAGTTTTACTTAAGAAACTTAATAGTAATGTACGGATAGACAGATCATCATCAATAACTAATATCTTCTTCTTCATTCTAATTTTGTTGTGTTCCGGTTTTTGAAACCTTCGCTAAGTTTATTCGTTACAAAGTGTGAAATTAAATGTTCATAACCTTTTACTAACAAAGGTCAAAAAAGTTGCGAAAAACTAAAAATAAGTATCTTTGAAAACCTATTTATTATGGAACAAATAGCGTATGCACCAGTAATTACAAAATTTATTAATAATAATACTATGAAGATTTCAATGATTGGATCAGGCTATGTTGGCCTGGTTTCCGGAACGTGTTTTTCAGAAACAGGAATTCAAGTTGTTTGCGTTGATGTTGATGAGAAAAAGATCGAGGGATTAAAGAATGGAGTTGTTCCTATCTATGAACCCGGATTGGATGTTATGATCGAAAGAAATGTGGAGAAAGAAAGACTGAATTTCACCACAAGTTTAAAAGAAAGTCTGGTAGATGCAGAAGCTGTATTTATCGCAGTAGGAACACCTCCTGATGAAGATGGTAGTGCTGATCTTCAATTTGTGCTTGGAGTAGCCAAAGAGATCGGAATGCATATGGAACAGTACCTTGTTATTGTAACAAAGAGTACAGTACCAATTGGAACAGCCAAAAAAGTTAAAGCTGCCATTCAGGGCGAGCTTGACAAACGTGGTGTTAAAATCGATTTTGACGTGGCTTCAAATCCGGAGTTTCTAAAAGAGGGTGACGCCATTGATGACTTCCTGAGACCAGACAGAATTGTAGTGGGTGTTGAATCTGAAAGAGCTGAAAAAGTAATGCGTAAGCTCTATAAGCCATTCTTAATGAACAATCATCCCCTGCTAATAATGGATATTCCATCTGCTGAGCTGACTAAGTATGCCGCTAATGCTATGCTGGCTACGAAGATCAGTTTCATGAACGACATCGCCAATCTTTGTGAGATTGTAGGTGCCGATGTATCAAATGTTAGAATTGGAATCGGAAGCGATTCTCGTATAGGAAGTAAATTCCTTTACGCCGGTGTAGGCTATGGTGGATCGTGTTTCCCAAAAGATGTTAAGGCTTTAATCAGAACTTCTGATGAGAACAATCACTCGCTCGAGATTCTGAAAGCTGTGGAAGATGTAAACGATCGTCAAAAATCAGTACTCTTCACAAAAGTAATGAAGCACTTCAAGGGAAACCTGAAAGGTAAGAAACTTGCCATGTGGGGACTGTCATTCAAACCTAATACCGATGATATGCGTGAAGCTCCTGCATTGGTTCTGATTGAGAAATTCCTTGCTGAAGGTGCTGAGGTTAAAGCTTATGACCCGGTTGCAGTGGATGAGGCAAAACGTCGTCTGGGAACAGATACCGTAACATTTGTTGATGATCAATATGAAGCATTAATCGATGCCGATGCACTTCTTATAGTAACTGAATGGTCTGAATTCAGAATGCCTAAATTCAAAATTGTTGAAAAACTTCTTAATCAAAAGGTGATTTTCGATGGTCGTAATATCTATGATCCGCTTGAAATTGCAGAACTGGGATTCGACTATTACTGTATCGGTCGTTGCTAACAATATTTAAGAGCTTGTCCAATGGAATTAGGATTCCGGACAAGCTCTCTTTTTTTATATCTACCGTTCAAATAATTAAGCAATTGAAACGAGTGTGATTGAATTTCTGACTGATTTTTCCGTTTGCGAATGAACATCATGCGATTGCATCTGACACTTTGAAAACTAAAACTATAAACAGATGAAAAAAATACTGGTAACTGGTGGAGCTGGCTTTATTGGTTCTCACCTTTGTGAAAGACTTTTAAATGAAGGCAATGAAGTTATCTGTTTGGATAACTATTTCACAGGAAGTAAGGAGAACATTGTACATTTAATGGATCATCCTTTTTTCGAATTGGTCAGGCATGATGTAACAATGCCATATTTTGTGGAAGTTGATGAGATTTATAATCTGGCCTGTCCGGCATCTCCTGTACATTACCAGTACAACGGAATTAAAACTGTCAAGACTTCCGTGGCCGGTGCTATAAACATGCTTGGGCTGGCAAAGCGAATCAAGGGCAAAATTCTCCAGGCTTCAACGAGTGAAGTATATGGCGATCCAATGATTCACCCTCAGGTTGAAGACTATTGGGGAAATGTGAATCCAATAGGAATCCGATCCTGTTATGATGAAGGAAAAAGATGCGCTGAAACCCTGTTTATGAACTATCATGACCAGAATGATGTGCGAATTAAAATTATCAGAATCTTTAATACCTATGGGCCTCGTATGCATCCAAATGATGGACGTGTAGTTTCCAATTTCATTGTACAGGCCCTGAATCATAAGGACATTACAATTTTTGGCAATGGAACCCAGACCAGAAGTTTTCAGTATGTAAGTGACTTGCTCGAAGGGATGATCAGAATGATGAACTCGAGAGAAGAATTTATTGGCCCTGTTAATATAGGTAATCCGGGAGAATTCACCATGCTTGAACTTGCCGAGATGGTAATCAAATTGACCGGGGCAAAATCAAAAATAATTCACCTACCTTTACCTCAGGATGATCCAAGCAAACGCCAACCAAATATTGAACTGGCTAAGAAGGAATTAAATGGCTGGGAACCAATTGTTCCCCTTGAAGAAGGATTGGGTCTTACGATCGAATACTTTAAGCAAAAATTAAACAAGTAAACATGAAAGGAATAATTCTAGCGGGTGGTTCAGGTACAAGATTGTATCCGATAACACAGAGCATTTCCAAACAAATAATACCGATCTACGATAAGCCAATGATATACTATCCTTTGTCGGTACTTATGCTTGCCGGCATACGGGAAATATTAATTATTTCCACTCCGCATGATATTGGCCTCTACAAAACGCTCTTAGGCGACGGTTCCCAATTGGGACTACAACTGGAATATGCTGTACAGCCATCTCCTGACGGACTGGCTCAGGCTTTTATCATTGGTGAGGAATTCATTGGTAATGACAGTGTTTGTCTTGTACTGGGTGACAACATATTCTATGGCTACAATTTTACCAGTATGCTCATGGATGCATCAAAAATGGAAGATGGTGCAACCGTTTTCGGCTACTATGTAAATGATCCGGAACGATACGGAGTAGCTGAATTTGATGATGACGGAACGGTGCTTAGTCTTGAAGAGAAGCCTGAGAATCCAAAGTCAAACTATGCTGTGACGGGACTCTATTTCTACTCCAACGATGTGGTAGAAAAAGCAAAGAACCTTAAACCTTCAAGCCGGGGAGAACTGGAAATTACCGACCTAAACAGATTGTATCTGGAAGAAAATAGATTGAAGGTAAAATTACTCGGCCGCGGACTGGCATGGCTAGATACAGGAACTCATGAAAGTTTGCTGGAAGCATCCAATTTTATTGCTACCATTGAACACCGTCAGGGATTAAAGGTTGCCTGTCTTGAGGAAATTGCATACAGTAAGGGATACATCGATAAAACGCAGCTAAAGAACCTGGCTGAACCTTTGAGAAAAAATCAATACGGTCAATACCTGCTTCAGATTGCTGATGGCAAGGTTAGGCCTATGTTATAATAATATAAAACTTACAGGCAGTCCAGGGGTAACAATCGAAAGAATTACACCTGGTTTGTTGTATTAATAAATTAAGATTTAGGATGAACATTGTTAAAACAGAAATCCCCGATCTGCTTATTATTGAACCAAGGGTTTTTAAAGATGAGCGTGGTTACTTCTATGAAAGTTACAGCGACAAAAAATTCAAAGAAGCAGGATTAGACTATAAATTTGTTCAGGATAATGAATCACAATCAAGCTATGGAGTGGTAAGAGGCCTGCACTATCAGCTGGCACCTTATGCTCAAACCAAGCTTATCAGAGTTATCAGTGGAAATATTCTTGATATTGCCGTAGATATTCGTGAAAACTCTCCCACCTTTGGGAAATGGCTCAGCTTTGAAATTTCCGGTGATAACAAGAAACAACTTCTCATTCCAAGAGGATTTGCCCATGGTTTTGTGGTATTGAGTAAAACTGCCGTTTTCCAATATAAGTGCGATAATCTGTATAATCCGGAATCTGAGAGAGGAATCTGCTACAACGATCCGGGTCTGAATATTGATTGGGGGCTCAATCCGGAGCATGCAATTGTATCAGCAAAGGACAAAATTCTTCCAGGTTTTGAAAATGCCGAAATGAATTTTGTCTACTAAAAAATAGTTACCATGAATAAAGTTTTGATTACCGGTGCTAACGGACAACTTGGTTCCGAAATCCGGAACCTATCCGCTGAATATCCTGATTTCCAATTCATTTATACGGATATAGATAATCTGGACATTACTGATAAAAAGGCCATTAACGAACTTTTTGAAGAGCACAATGGAATTGAGTATCTGATCAACTGCGCTGCATATACTGCTGTGGATAAAGCGGAAGAAGATACTGAACTTGCTAACAAAATTAACGTTGAAGCTGTAGCAAACCTGAGTGAAATATGTAACTCCTTCGGAACAAAAATGATTCATATTTCAACAGATTATGTTTTTGATGGAACCAACTACCAGCCATACAAAGAGAGCGATCCATGCTCTCCTAACTCAGCCTATGGCAGAACAAAACTAGATGGTGAATTGACATTTCAGGAATCAGGTGTTGAAGGTATAATAATCAGAACCTCCTGGTTATACTCCACCTATGGGCATAATTTTGTTAAAACAATATTAAGGTTGTCAAATGAGAGAGACCAGTTGGGAGTAATCTTCGACCAAATAGGAACCCCAACCTGGGCACACGATCTGGCAAAAGCAATTCTGGATATACTCAAATTTTCAGAACACGAACCAGATGCAATCAAAACAGGTATATATCACTATAGTAACGAAGGTGTTTGCTCCTGGTACGACTTTGCAACAGAAATTGCTGAATATGCCAGCCACGCGTGCGTCATTAATGCCATCGAGGGGAAAGAGTATCCTCTACCTGCCCCGCGCCCCTTTTATAGTGTATTGAATAAAAGTGCTATCAAAGCATCATTCGATATAAAAATCCCTCACTGGAAAAATAGTCTTCACCAGTGCATAGATTTAATTTTGGATTCATAATAATAAGACATTAAACATGGATAATACAGAACTGCTTAAAACGGTTAATGCCAAAGCACAGAGTTGGCTGGATGGTAATTTTAATAAAGAAACCAAGGATGAGATTCAAAATCTGATTGAGAATGATGAAGCTCAGCTGATTGAGAGTTTTTACAAAGATCTTGAGTTCGGTACCGGTGGTTTAAGAGGTATCATGGGCGTTGGAACCAATCGT
>Ga0233443_1002052_pt1 | contig 16039 bp, 12 predicted proteins | sample SI_123_September_2_FD_182784 | JGI IMG/M metagenome (GOLD analysis project Ga0233443, IMG submission 182784) | Seawater microbial communities from Saanich Inlet, British Columbia, Canada - SI_123_September2016_200_MG | ecosystem: Environmental > Aquatic > Marine > Inlet | place: Canada: British... | reverse complement strand
GCCAGAAGAAATAATTGTACCGGGATTTTGGCCATAGCTGAAGGTACCCAGTAATGGATAAGCAGTTGAAGATCCATCATAGATCCTCATATAGTCACTCGAGTTATACATTTGAAACTGAGTAAAACTGAACTGAATCCGGTTGCCACTATAAGAAATAAAGGTTTCCGTTTTGCTTTCGCTGTAGCCATAATTACCATTTGTTCCGCCCGTATCAGTAAATGAACCATCGCACACGTATCTGATTCCTGAACTGATAATATAATTGTTTTGAGGAGGTGTTACCGAAGTACATTCGATCCAGGCCTGCCATCCCCTGCTATTGCTTGTTTCATTCGATTTGAAATAAAAGGTCATACAATCGCCTGATGAGGTCAATGTTTCCAATTGAGATCCATTCACAAAAACTGCCAATACAGAAGCATTCACATCAAATCCGTCATAAACGAATAAACTATCGGAATTCTGGAGACCCCAGGTTGATTGATTAAAGGTGAACTGAAGCATTTCACCTGTCTGAGAGCAAAAGGTATGCGTTCGGTCTTCATAGTCAGGATAGTTGCCATGATTACCTCCATTATCGTAAAATACAGCAGAACATAAGCTGTCAACTCCTGAAAGCATGTTATAAACAGGTAATTGAGGTCCCGCACAACTAATACTTGCTGTCCAGCCGGAAGAAGTACCAGACGAGCTAAAGGTTCCCAGTAGTGGATGAGCTATGGAAGAACCATCGTAGATTCGCATATAATCACTAGAGTTATACATTTGAAATTGAGTAAAATCAAATTGAATCCGGTTACCATTGTAAGAAATAAAGGTTTCCGTTTTACTTTCACTATTTCCATAGTTGCTGTTTATTCCACCCGTATCAGTAAATGAACCATCACACACATATCTGATTCCTGAACTGATAATGTAGTTATTTTGCGGAGGAGTTACTGAAGTACATTCGATCCAGGCCTGCCAGCCCCTGCTATTGCCTGTTTCATTCGATTTGAAATAGAAGGTCATACAATCGCCTGATGAGGTCAATGTTTCCAATTGTGACCCATTCACAAAAACAGCTAGTGCAGGAGCATTCACATCAGAGCCGTCATAAACAAACAAGCTGTCGGAATTCTGGAGCCCCCAGGTTTGTTGATTAAAGGTAAACTGAAGCATCTCACCAGTCTGGGAGCAGAAGGTATGTGTTCGGTCTTCATAATCAGGATAGTTGCCATGATTACCGCCATGATCGTAAAATACAGCAGAACATATACTATCTACTCCTGAGAGCATATTGTAAACAGGCAGCTGAGGGCCATCACAGTTTAGGTTTGCTATCCAGCCGGATGAGGTACCGGATGAGCTTGAGTAAAAATAAAATGTAAGCGCATCACCACTTGAAGTTATGTTGCCCGGATTCTGGCCTGTGCTATAGCTTCCCAACAAAGGATAGGCTGATGAAGGACCATCATAAATCCGAAGGTAGTCTGATGAATTGTACATCTGAAACTGTGTAAAGTTTACCTGTAGCCGATTTGCGGTGTAGGAGGCAAATGTTTGGGTCTTCGAGCTGCTGTTGGGATAATTACTGCCTGTTCCACCCGGATCTGAAAATACACCTGAGCAAACATAGCGTACACCGGAGCTCATCAGATAGGTTTCGGCCGCAGGAGAAACGGAAGTACAGGAAATAAACACCTGCCAACCCTGCGACAATGAACTAATGTCTGAAGTAAATAGGAATGTAAGGCTATTTCCTGATGACGTTACTGTTTCCGGTATGGATCCGATAACAAAAGTAGCTAATGGTGCTGCCGCTGTGCTATTGCCATCGAATACTTTGAGAGTGTCGCCCGCCGCAAGGCCAAAGGCATTTTTATTAAAACCGGCTTCTATATAAAGGCCGGTAGAGGCATAAACAGTTTGCGTGAAAATTTGATTAGCCAGATAATTCGATCCGGGGCCTGCTGGATCGTACAATACTGCATTACATAGTGTAAGCGTATCGTTGCTCATGTTATAGGCAATTAAAGGCGCTGTGGTACAGGAGATAAGTGCGTGCCAACCTGAACTATTACCTGATGAACTTGAGTAGAATACAAAGGTAATGGTCTCTCCACTGGATTCAACCAATCCAGGTGACTGATTGTTGCTAAAGGAGCCTATTAAAGGATAGTTGCTTGTAGGGCCATCATAAATTCTTAGATAGTCTGAAGAATTATAAAGATTAAATGATTGAAAATTAAATTGAAGCCTGTTACCATTGCCTGAAACAAATGTTTTGGTCTGGTTCTGATAATTACCATAGTTTCCACCTGCTCCTCCGGAATCGTAGAAGCTGCCGGTACAACTCGTGTCTGCGGTGTTGTTCATGAGATAATCCTGAGCACTTAGCTGATTTGTGAAAAACAGAATAGTAACATTAAGGAGGATAAGTAGTCGTGTCGTCTTCATTTTAGAACTCTTCATGTTATGAAGAACAAAAATATTAGAAATTATTCTTTATTCATGGCTCTGAATATCATTTGTTCATAGTAATTGAATTCTGTACGTTTATTTCAATCATCTTACCGTGGTTCTCTTATTCAATTGGGAACTGAACTTAGCAAGAATAATCGCGGTGAAAGGTAGAGGTGATTATATATTCGATGGAAATAATGAGGCCTTTCACTGTTGAAATAAAAAATGTTTTCGGATAGCATTGCTTATGTGCTTGAGCCTTCACCGGTATTATTTTCGGTTTTATACAGATTATCATCAAGCAATAAGAATTAAATCAGAATTGCTAATAAAATGGAATTACCTTCGTTCAATCTAATGCAACCTTATGATAAGAACCAAATCCATCAGAAAAAAAGAAGAAATTGCGAATAGCTTGTCGCATGCAATCGGTGTTCCATTGGCAGTTGCAGGTTTGGTTTTATTGGTTGTTTATGGTGCCATCTATGGTAACGCATGGCATGTGGTAAGCTATTCGATTTTTGGAGTTTCTTTAATTCTATTATACACAGCAAGTTCAGTATTTCACGGTGCCAGAAGAGTACGAATCAAATATCATCTCAATAAATTCGATCATTCCGCTATCTACATACTGATTGCCGGATCATACACCCCCATCGCACTCATCTCATTAAATGGTACATGGGGATGGATTCTTTTTGGACTCATTTGGGGATTTGCCATTCTGGGAATTATTTATAAAATCTTCTTTTACAGTGCTAAATTGCGCTGGCTTTCCACGGCTTTCTATGTAATGATGGGTTGGTTGGTGATAATTGCCATCAATCAGGTGCTCACTTTTGTTCCGGAAAAGTCATTATGGTTCTTATTGGCTGGCGGTCTTAGCTACTCGCTTGGAGCTGTCTTCTACTCTATTCGTAAAGTGCCTTACTTCCATTTTGTATTTCACCTGTTCATTTTAGGCGGAAGTATTTGCCACTTCTTTTCTTTTTTATTCCTGCTGAATTTTTAGGAAGCCTTAAGTCTCAAAGCACATAGATTGAAGTTCAGTGATATAAAATCAACTGTGCATGGTTCACTACTTATTTTTAAGCAATAAAAAAACCTGCCACTCCTTGTGACAGGTCTCTTACGTAGTTCCGTAACCGCCGGAGATTCCCGGCGGCTTTCCTTTCGGAACTACGAAACGGGATTTTAATCCTGCAATTTGCTGACAACTTTACGGGAAGTGATCTTAAATGTTTCAAAAAATATTCAGGATGTTTTACTGCCTTGATGTTCAGCAATTATCTCTTCCAAAATATTCATTACCGCTGCAACCAGTATGGCACAGGATTTAAAATATTTGATATTAGTTCTATCCAGAAGCTCCAGTTCGAAATCAACATCGTGCTGATAGTGAGTAAGAACACCGCAACTCAGATCACCCAGTTCGTTATGACATCTCATAATTAACCGGGCTGTCATTTCTTTCTTATCCTCAATTGACAAACTCTGATCGTAGTTGTCAATAACTTTAAGTGCGCCAATGATTGCTCCACAAGTTCGTCTGTTGCCCAGGATTTTATAGAGTACATCGGTTATTTTCAAGGAGTTACTACTGTCAACATGGTAGATTTCGGTAACAGCTTTATGACAACTCATACCATCCTGGTATAAGTTTAAACAATCGATTACCCTTTGTGGTAAAGAAGACATAGCCAAATATTAATTGTTAATTATTATTTTTTGGACCTTTTCTTCTTCTTTTTGGAATATCCGGCATCCTTCAAATAATCGTCGAAGTAGATGCTTACTTTGTCCATCAAATGAATCCTGTCGTATCCGCGTACATTATGTTCGTGATTAGGATAGATAAAATAGTCAAGCTGAACATTGTTTTTGATACACTCATTCATAAATGCCTGACTATGCTGCCATACTACAACCGGATCCTGTGCACCGTGTACCATTAACAATTTACCTTTCAACTTTTTTGCATCTGGTATCAATGAAGCTTTCTCATAACCTTCTTCATTTTCTTCAGGTGTGTCCATGTAGCGCTCGCCATACATAATCTCATAGTAGCTCCAATCGATTACTGGGCCGCCTGCCGCACCAACCTTAAATACTTCCGGATAGTTTGTCATTAACGAAGTTGTCATAAAGCCGCCATAACTCCAGCCATGAACACCAATTCGATCCATATCTACATAACCGAGCGTTTCAAGATACTCTACTCCTTTCATTTGATCTGCCATCTCAACTTCACCAATATTGCGATGAATGACATTTTCAAACTCAAGTCCTCTGTGTGCTGAGCCACGGTTATCCACAGTTAGCATAACATAACCCTTCTGAGCCATGTAATAGTTCCATAAGCGGGCACCACCCAGCCATGTATTGGTAACCATTTGTGCATGCGGGCCGCCATAGACGTAAATGATTGCAGGGTATTTCTTCTTTGGTTTGAAATCTACAGGCTTAATTATCCGGCAGTGCAGGTCGGTAATACCATCTGCAGCTTTTATGGTAAACAGGTTCATTTCACCTACTGTATATCCAGCCATTGGATCAGCTGATCTTTTAAGCTCGCGGATTAATTCACCATTTGTTGACACAAGGTTGTAAACCTGAGGCACCTCCACTGAATTGAAGTCGTCAAGCATATAATTAAAATTACTACTAAGCCTGCCTCTGTGAGTTCCTGCTTCCTGCGTAATTCTGGTTAATTTTAGTGAGCCCATGTCCAGGCGATAAATATGTCGTTCCAGCGGACTTTCTTTGGTAGCCTCTAGGTATAGATGAGCTTTCTCTTTGTGGAAGGCCTGTATGTTTGTTACTTCCCAATCTCCTTTGGTGAGTTGCATAATAACTTTGCCTTCCGTGTTGTACAAATAGAGATGGTTGTAACCACTCCTCTCCGATTGCCAGATGAACTGATCATCTCTCCCTTCAAGAAAATAGAGTGAATGTTCCGGTTCTACGTATTTCTCATGCTTCTCCTGGAAAAGTGTTTTGACCAATTCTCCCGATTCCGCATCATATTTATTCATTTTCAAGTGATTCTGGCCTCGGTTAAGCAGTCCGATAAAAACATTCTTTTCATCGGGGCTCCAGGTAATGCAGGTAAGGTACTGCTCTACCGGTTCGCCTGTTTTGATGTAGGTAATTTTTCCAGATTCTTTGTCATAAACGCCCAGTGTTACATGATGACTAGCCATGCCCGCCATTGGGTAACGAATGTTCTTAATTTCCGCAATTCGTGTAGTTACATCGACCAATGGGTACATGGAAACCATTGTTTCATCCATTCGGTAAAATGCCAACTTATTCCCTTTCGGTGACCAAAACAGTCCTCCCTTAATTCCGAACTCGTTTCGATGCACTGATTCACCATAGACAATTCCTTCTTTTCCATCAGTGCTTAGCTGAATCGTATCACCATTATTTTTAATGACAAACAAATTATGATCTTTGGTGAAAGCATAATCATCGGCCGAAGATTTAGTGAGATTTGCACCTGAGGGGCTCACTTTTCCTTTGGTGAATTTTTTCGTGTCCAGGTGATAAAACACCTCGAGACTCTTGATCTTAAAACTTATAGTAGCATCATCTTTCCATGAGAATGATGGAATATATTTCAGCGAATCCTGATCGATATTACCTATTCCTGCATTAAGCTGGTCTAAAGTAAATAGTTCTTTCTCCTTATCTGTGCTAACAGATTGCTGAACAACAGCGTTTCCCTTGATATAGGTGAATTGATCTGTATCAGCTTGCCACTGTAGATTTCGGTAGTAAGATGGATACAAGTGTCTGAATTGGCCAATTATGGCATCTGAGATGGATAATTGTTTTTTCTGAGAAAGTCCGGGGAAGGCAAGAATAACAATTAATCCCAGGAATAATAAGCGCTTCATATAATTTACTATTAATGTGTGACTATTACTTTTGTGTTTAAAATATATCTACAAAACTAATTATAGTTGATTCTTGTTCGACAAGAATGACATGTTATTCATCATTCTTTTCTTCGACAAAGAGATAATTGAAGGTCAGCAGAGCATTAAAGAATGCATAGAACATTACTCCTTTCTGTGTATGCAGCATGGATTCTGTGAGAAAACCCATGGACACCAACACAATCAAATAGGCAGCAAGGAATTTTTTGCGTCTCATGGCGATGACAAAGACGATTATGAAATTGGCAAGCAGAATGGCCAAACCGGGCAATCCTACTTGCAGAGCAGTTTCAAGATATTGATTATGAAAATTATAATTCAGGTTATATACCTTGTACAGTCCTTTTTTTAAATAAATATCCTTTCTGAAATGATCCACATCTCCCAAACCATATCCAAAGGGTAGAGATTCCGGCAAAAGTTCAATGCCCGCCTTCCACATATCCTGTCGGGATGTTTCTTCATAGTTGCTTAGTCTTTCCAGCGATGTACTTTTAGGCAGATCGATGGAGGTCAACAGGAATATTGCGGCAAGGGCTACGAAAATGCTTGTCAGACTCCATTTTCGAATCATCTTAAGAGAACGTAAATAAACCATAAGCACTATTACCGCTACCATCGACAGTAATGGCATCCGTGATGCAAGCAGAAAGAGTGAAAGAAGCAAGAATGCCAATAAGAGTAGCTTAGCACCTAACAGCACAGTTTTTTCAGGCCTGCGATAACTGAGTGACCAAATTACAATGGTAGCACTGAAGGCGACGGTTAGCCCGAAATATGTTCTGTGTATTCCCAATACTTCATGAAAATGATGTACACCAAAAGCACCGGTGCGATTAAGGAGAAAATAGCCGTAAGCTGCATTGACATAGCAGATAAGTAATGCAATTGAAATTGTAGTAACAAAAAGCCATAACATGAATCTGAAACGTTTAGGCTTTAGAGGTCGGCTTGATCCAAGAATCAATGGAAGAATCAACAAACCCAATTTTCTTTCGAGTTGCTGAAAGCCAAGCTGCAGATCATCTGTATAAAATATGCCAATAGCATGGATAAAATAAAGTGAAATGAATAACCAGATCATCCGGTTCTCTTTAATTCGGGAAAGTTTGCGTGTAAAATCACCCTCTGCTATCCAATTAATTAAGAGAAGAATCAATGCATAAATATTCACATGCATCCATAACAGGTAGGATCCAATGAAGAGACTTAATCCAAACAGGAAAATGGCACGATGCACTTTCTGTCTTCTTGTTTGAACATTCAAAGGATCATCTACTAGGCTAGCCATGGTTTATGAGTTCATGAATAACTTTTTTTATACGACCGAGATCCTGCTCATCCATTTGTGTTCCTGATGGCAGGCAGAGACCAAATTCAAACAACTCGTCACTAACACCATTACTAAAACACAGATATTCTTCAAACACAGGTTGTTGATGCATTGGTTTCCATAGTGGCCGGCTCTCGATATTATCCTCTTCAAAGGCCATCATCAGTTCATGTGAACTGAATCCTGATTTACTTTTATCAACAGTAATGGTGGTCAGCCAATAGTTAGAATAATAAGCATCCGGTTCAGTCAGGAATTCAACACCATCTACCGCTTCAAACTGTTCGCGGTAAAATTGATTGATCTCTCTGCATCTCTGTACGTGTTCATCAACAACCTCCAGCTGACCTCTGCCTACTCCCGCTATGATGTTGCTCATCCGATAATTATAGCCTACTTCCTTATGAAGATAGTGAAGTTCATTCTCGCGTGATTGCATGGAAAGGAACCTGGCTTTCTCGACCAACTCCTTTTCTGGAGATAAAAGTGCACCTCCGCTGGACGTTGTAATTATTTTATTTCCATTGAACGAGAGGACAGCCATTCTGCCAAAATTACCAAGGTGTATATTCTTATATTTAGAACCCAAAGCTTCCGCCGCATCCTCGATAATCGGAATATTGTACTTCTCCGAAATCCTAATAATTTCTTCTATCTGGGCGGGCATTCCATAAAGATGAACTAAAATAATGGCCTTGGGCGTCGTTCCGGCTTTCATTCTACTTACAATCGCCTTCTCCAGTAAAACAGGATCCATATTCCAGGTTAACCTTTCGGAATCAATAAAAACGGGGTTTGCGCCGCAATAGATAATTGGATTGACTGAACCTGAGAAGGTAAAGCTTGAAACCAGCACTTCATCATCCTTTTTCACTCCAAGGAGCAGTAATGCAAGATGTATTGCTGCTGTGCCAGTGCTTAAGGCAGCCACATGATTTATTCCTGTATAGTTTGAAAGTTCCAGTTCGAAACCATCAACATTTGGGCCCAATGGTGCTATCCAATTGGTGTCGAAAGCTTCCTGTACATATTTCATCTCATTTCCACCCATGTGTGGTGGAGACAGATAGATTCTCTTCTTCATTTAATCCTGATTATTGTATCCCATTATTCTGGCAGGATTCCCTGCTACAATAGCAAAGTCCGGCACATCCTTGGTTACAACTGCACCTGCACCGACAGTTGCCCATTTTCCAATCCTGAGAAATGGTAATATCACAGCGTGTGTTCCTATCATCGCTCCCTCTCCTATGCTTATTCCTGCGCCCACGGTTGCTTTTGGTGCTATGTGTACAAAATCCTCAACAATGCTCTCGTGACTGATACTGCATAAGGTATTGACAATTGCATGATCACCAATCCTGACATGCGCCTCAATAGCGGCAAGGTAATTTATCAGAACACCTTTACCAATTGTTGCATTTCCTGCTACAACTGCCGAAGGATGAATGAGTGTTCCTGCCTCGTGCTTGATGGTGTCTGCCAGCTTCTTACGGGTACTATTGTCCCCAATACCAAATATTACCTGGTCATCTGTGTGGAACTCAGCATTGTACTTTCCCAACACTGGATAAGCATCAACAGATTTAAGTTTGGGATTGTCATCAAAGATTCCATTCACACTTAAGCCAAGGTCTTTACAAGCCTCAATCAGCACAAGCGAATGTCCTCCTCCTCCGTATATCAGCATATCTCTAGTTATTTCCGGTAAATTTCTCCATGGTTATATCATCCGATGCATTGACATCACCAAAGGAGAAATTTTTTATAAGCGTTAAAAATAGTATTTTAATGTCAAGCCAAAAAGTACAGTTATTAACGTACCATACATCCAGTTCAAACTTTTTATTCCAACTTATGGCATTGCGCCCGTTCACCTGAGCCCAACCTGTTATTCCCGGTTTGAGCTCATGCCTTCTCTTCTGTAATTCATTATACAGCGGAAGGTATTCCATTAAAAGTGGCCTTGGGCCGACTAAACTTATTTCTCCCTTCAATACATTGAACAACTGGGGCAACTCATCCAATGAAGTTTTACGCAGGAAGTGACCAAATCTGCTTATGCGATACTTATCGGGCAACAGAGCGCCATTTGTATCACATTTATCATTCATGGTTTTAAATTTATAGGTATTGAAAGCTAAGCCATGTTTTCCGGGCCGCTTTTGTACAAATAAAATTCTGCCATTGTTTAGCAGTGACAGAACAATCGAAATGAGAATAATAATTGGTAGAGTAACAATTAATCCAATAAATGCAGTAATGAAGTCCAATATATTTTTGATGAATCTACGGTACATATTTCCGGAGTTGTGTTTCATATTCCTGCTTCCATAATTCCCAAACCAGTTTCTGATCGTATTTTCCTGCAACCAGTTCTCTGGCATTGTCACCTAATTCGCGGCTTAAGCCTCTGTTCACAACGAATTTCTCCATGGCAGCAGTAAGCGAGATTTTATCTTTTTTTGGAATGATCAGGCCATTTTTCCCATCTTCAATTATTTCATTAGAACCATTTATGTTTGTCACTATAGAAGGTAAATTGAAACTCGAAGCCTGCAGAACAACATTTGGAAATCCCTCCCGATAGCTGGGAAAAACAAAAACATCACTGATAGCCAAATATGGCCTTACATCCTCCTGATATCCTGTCTGGATAATGGCCTGATTCGACCGCATGGTTTGCTCTATTCCCTGAGCTAACTCCGATTCAATATTACCAACCATGAAAAGCCTGATTTGAGGGAAGGTTTTTGATAGTTCAGAAAATGCATCCACAAGCTCGGTAATCCCTTTATCAATAACAATTCTTCCAATAAAGCAAAAGACCAGATGCTCATCCGAGATCCCGTATCTGTTATGCAATAAACGCCCTTCTTTCATAACAGATTCCGTTCTTGAAAAATAACTCAGATTAATTCCATTGGTACTCCCGCTGCCAATCACTCTTAGTTTCGATTCATGCACCAGATGATTCTTAAGCATGTAATCGCGCAGCTTGTAGGAATTAGAGTAGATTGTTGTGGCAGTCCGGCCTACCAGCTTCTCAACACTTTTCAACAGTTTGAATCTGAAACCGCTTGTTTCCATTAATGGTAAACCAGCTACTGTATGCATACGAATTTTCACACCTGCTAATCTCGCCGCCAGCATCGACACCAGGCCTGCTTTCGGAGTATGGCTATGGACGATGTCAGGTTTCTCTTTCATAAAGAAGAGCGCAAGTCTGATGATTGCAATCAGATCTCTAAGGGGCGTAATACTTCGTGTCATGTTAATCCGGTGTACCTTGATCCCTTGTTCTTGCTCAATCAGCTCTATTTCCTTCCCGTTTGAAGAAACACCTATAACATCGTGGTATCGTGCCATATAGGCAAGTTGACCGCCAAGAAGTTTATGCAGCGATAAAGGAATTGTTGTTATCCTGATAAGCTTTGCCACTAGTTCAGACTATTTTCAAATATGGTTAAGTACCGCTCCAAAACATGTTGAAGTGAGTAATGATCTTCTACCGCTTTTCTGTTCTTTTCGCCAATAGCTGATGCAAGAGCGGAATCGTTCAGAAGCATGCTGAGATACTTATACCAATCGTTGCTGGTATTTGCATGAAAACCATTCTGTTTATGCTTAACAAGCTCACCGTTTGCACCAACAGGACTTGTAACAACCGGTTTACCACAAGCCATGTACTGAATCGATTTAAAGGCACATTTTCCTCTTGCAAAAGGGCTATCAATTAAAGGTGAGATTCCCACTGCAAATTTTCTAATTTCCTCAACTTCATTTTGCTGATTCCAGCTTATGACGTTTGTATATGGTTTTAATACGGCTGGCAGGCTGGCTCTGTTAAATCCTATTAAATTCAATAGTGCTTCCTGTTCAGGCAATACACGTTCCAATGCCTCAAAAGTCACCTTAAGATAATCTGAGGTATAGAATGATCCGATCCAGCCAACTACCTTAGCTGCTGCTTTATCTTTTTTAATTGGATATTTATCCAGATTAACCACTGTTGGAATCAGATAGACATTTGCATTGTACTGTTTGCAGAATTGATACAAGTAGTTGCTTCCTGTGACAATAGCACTGGCATTGCTGACAATATTGGGAACCTTAGATCCCAGAAATGTGCGGACCAAAGAGCTTTTATGTAAATCGTAATTATGGAAAATCGCATCATCAAAATCCAGGATATATTTTACTTTTTGCCTTAGCAGCAGATTCTCAATAATCGGCGGGAAATATGGGATTAATTCTTTTTCAATGAAGAGAAGATCGTATTTCCCAGCTTTGTATATCAATGAAATTCTACCGAATATGGCTTCAATGTAAGAGATTTTGGTGCTTCTCTTACTTTGATTGATGTCGCTGATATGTTTCTCGTCGAAAAAAGGTAGCACATCACATTGAAATCCTCTTTCTCTGAAATACGGCAGGAACTGATGCGTTCTGTATCGGCTGCTGGCTCCTGCTTCGTTGTATTTTGGGAGAAAGAGAATTTTCATACTATTGCCCTGGATTCTTTCGTGCGTTTGTTTGGATGATCAAAATTACCAATAAATAAACAATTGAACCAATGATGGTTGTATAGGCCGCAACGGGAAGTCCGTATTTAGGGATAAACAATATGTTACCGCTTACATTAATAACAAGAGCCGCTAATACAGCAAACATCATTGATATAGTCTTCTTTCTAAGTTCCAGTGGTTTCTGAATCAGCACACTGATGGTCCAGAGAAATGCTCCTATAAATATGGGAATCACCAGCGACTCTACTTCAGGATTGCTAAGACCAATGAATTTTTCAACAATAAAACCTTTAAGTAAGTAGACCGGGAAAAGTGCAAACAGAAATACAACTATTTCGATGAGTACAACATTTCGAATGATCCTCATGGATTTGTTACGGTCACCTTCGTTAAACAACTTAATTACTCTTGGTTGCAATGCCAGTAATATTGGCCCGAAAGTAAAGGTCATTAATCGGGAGAAAGTATCATAAATCGCTGTGTACTCTCCCACTGACTTGAAATCCATGAAATATTTAATGATGTATCGATCCGAAAGATTAAGAAGATTTGCAGCGATTAACCAAAATCCTATGGGAAGTCCATACTTTATTATTTCACGAATTTCAGCTTTGTGCTGAAATCTGGCTCTGAATATCGATTTGACAGTATGTGGAGACCTTCTCTTTACCCTTAATATGATGGCACCAGCGAAATAGGCCAGAATATTTGCCAGTAAAAGCATTATTAAGGCTGAATCAGCTGATTTGAGCTTAAAAATGAAATAACCAAGTATAAGCGAAGACAAGAAAACCACAACTCGCAGTGTATCAGCTAATACAGCTTTTCGCACCATGAATTTGGTTTGGCCAGCCGAAAGCCTGAATGAGAATACCGAGAGTGTAAGCAGTACAATATTGAAAATCAATACCAGAATAATGTCAAAGTGCAGCATAAGTAAGACCAGATCACCTGCGATTATCACGAATAAATTACACAGGAGCAACAATCTGAACATCGCATATTCAAATTTCTCTGGTTCTTCCTTCATCGTATAGAATCGCATAAACGACTGGTTGATCCATCCGGTGAGAAGCGTATTGATAAGAAGAATAGCCGAAATAACCAGAGAATATTCTCCGTATATGGATTCACCATAAAACCTTATTAACAAAGGGATTGACAGGAATATTAGCAGTCCGGGGATAAGTTTTCCTAAGAAGTATAAGCCCGACTCTTTTACAATTTGAAGGTTATTATTTAGCAATCCTCTTATCATCGTAAAGCTTTAATCAAATCCCGGTATTCAGATTTAAACGGCTCCCATTCAGGCAAATTAAAACTACTGTTGTGCCAAAGTAAGATAAATTCGCCATCGTATTTTCGAACCACATCCGATATCTTTTTGGCTGTGTAAATGAAATCCTGAGGATCAGGGTGGGTTTTTATTAAGGCAGAATCCATCAACGTGATCGGACGCTCTTCCAGATTAAGCCTTCTTCTCGCTCTCATATCATAAACCGCATAGGTACAACAGAGCCCGCTCCTGAAACCCCATCCAGATGACAAACCCAGACTGGAATCGCAGGGAAATCCCATCTCTTCATGAATCTTCCAGGTTACGCCCATTTTAAGTCGAAGATAATGCTGCCTCACAACATGAACTATATTGATATGATCTTTTAACCTGATTATCTCTTCGTATTGCTGGTTAATATCATCATAGCTTAAATAGCTTCCATGATAACATACGAGATGTGTACGGGCCATAATTTTCTTAATTGTTGCCCCAACTTCCTTATCCCTTATGGAATAATGAACATCAGGTTCATCAAGCTCACCAGGAATAAAATAAAATTCGGATGTCAAGTTAAACTCATCTGAGACGTCCATCAGGAAATCAAAAGTATCAAACGGATCTTGTTTGTTCATCAGATTCTGATAGAACTGCTTAAAATTCTTACGTTTCACAAGATCTCCGGCAAGCGCTCTGAATTTAGCTGATTTGGTAGGAAACCTTCTGAACATATCAACATCGTGGGTTACCTTGAAACGATAGTATTTCTTCCTCATGTCAACCAAACCATAGCGGGTGAAAATATCCCGAAAGAATTCCACGTATTCGTTAACGATCGGACGATGAATAAATCCAAGTTTTTTTGCCACCAGCTTATTCTCATCGAATCGATCGTGTTCATCCAGATTACCGTCTCTAAAATATTCCTCCCACCTGCTGAGCATGAAAAATCCGGTGGCAAGAATATCATTTCCAAAATACATCCCGTTCTCTTCCTCCCTAACAGTGCTATCTCCCCAAAGTCCAATTAGCTCATGCTTACTGGTTCCAAAATATTCTGTGTCGAATTTTGAATCAGGTAAATCTGATTTCTTGAATAGTCCTTTTTTTTCATCAAGATTTTTAAAGAATGCATCCTTAAGGACGATCCTTGGACCTGTATGAAGATCCAGAATCCAATCAACAGAAGGATCTGTTGTAGGGTGCATAAGAGCTGTCAATCCAAGCAGATCTCTGAAAATAAGATCCACTACATAGGCTCTTTCGGCTACAAAATTCTTATAGCAGGTTATGTGAATAGGTATCAAGAGTATGTACTTTTATTGTAAGTTATCCCAATACCACTCAACCGCTTTCTCTAATCCTGCACGTATTCCGTATTGGGGATTATATCCTAATAACTGTTTTGCTTTGTCAATTGAGGCCAATGAATGTTTAACATCACCGACACGTTCAGGTCCGTGAACAACCTGAAGTTTTAATATCTCAGAATCAAATTTACCTAAAAATTCTCTGAGAATTTCATAAAGTTGATTAAGATTTGTGTTTTCACCGTAGGCAACATTGAATACTGTATTTACCGCATCTTTATGATCGGCCATAGCTGCAAGCTGATTTATCTGAACAACGTTCTGAATATAGGTAAAGTCGCGGGAATGCGTACCATCACCATTAATAACCGGTGGCTCTTTGGCTATCAGAGACTGTACAAACTTTGGGATAACTGCGGCATAGGCACCATGGGGATCCTGTTTCTCTCCAAAGACATTAAAATAGCGTAATCCAATGGTCTCAATCTGGTATAGATCGGAAAATACATTAGCATACAATTCATTAACGTACTTGGTAATGGCATATGGTGAAAGTGGACTACCAATTATATCTTCATATTTTGGTAATCCCGGATGATTGCCATAAGTTGAAGAACTGGCGGCATAAATAAATCGTTGAATCCCTTCATCGCGCGTAGCGATAAGCATATTGAGAAAGCCCGAAATATTAACGGCATTGCTTGTAGCAGGGTCCTGAATAGATCTGGGAACCGATCCTAAAGCAGCCTGATGCAGCACATGCTTCACTCCCTTGACAGCCTTCTTACAATCTTCAATATTTCGTATATCGCCCGTGATAAGCTGAAAGGCCGGATTTTTCATGAACGGATCGATGTTCTCCTGTTTTCCGGTAGCAAAATTATCAAGGCAGACAACCTCGTTATTCTGAGACAGCAATGCTTCAACAAGGTTGGAGCCGATAAAACCGGCTCCACCTGTTATCAATACTTTACTATTCTCAATTATTTTCATTCAGTAAATTACTTTGCGTAATTAATGGCTCTGGTCTCTCTGATTACCGTAACCTTAATCTGGCCAGGGTAAGTCATCTCATCCTGTATTTTTTTAGCGATCTCGAATGACAGAGTTTCTGTATCTGTATCATTCATTTTTTCACTACCAACAATCACACGTAACTCACGGCCAGCCTGAATAGCATAGGTTTTGAGAACGCCAGG
>Ga0233443_1002047_pt1 | contig 16064 bp, 12 predicted proteins | sample SI_123_September_2_FD_182784 | JGI IMG/M metagenome (GOLD analysis project Ga0233443, IMG submission 182784) | Seawater microbial communities from Saanich Inlet, British Columbia, Canada - SI_123_September2016_200_MG | ecosystem: Environmental > Aquatic > Marine > Inlet | place: Canada: British... | reverse complement strand
GGCTTTGGTTGGCAATCCAAATTGCGGCAAAACAACTTTATTTAATATTGCCAGTGGATCGAAGGAGCACGTGGGAAACTATAGCGGCGTTACCATCGACTCCAAAATTGCAAAGTTTAAGTTTCAGGACTATACCTTCAATATTACCGATTTGCCGGGAACATACTCTCTGTCGGCCTATACTCCGGAAGAATTATTTGTCCGTGAACATATTCTGACCAGGGTTCCTGATATTGTTGTGAATGTTGTGGATGCTTCCAACCTTGAGCGTAATCTCTATCTGACAACCCAGTTGATTGACATGGACCTTCGGGTTGTAGTAGCCCTGAATATGTATGATGAACTGGAGAAGCGCGGTGCATCCTTCGATGCTGAGGCACTGGGCCGAATGCTGGGTGCTCCTTTTATTCCAACCATCGGAACCAGGGGAGTTGGTATGGATTTGTTGTTTGAAAAGATAATTGAGGTTTATGACAATAAAAGTCCTGAACTCAGGCATGTTCATATCAATTATGGTAAAACAGTAGAAAAGGGAATTCAGGAAGTTCAGGAATTAGTTCGTGAAAACAAGAATATCGAAGCGCAGTATTCACCCCGATACATTTCGGTCAAGCTGCTTGAAAAAGATAGTTCGATTGAAGGTTTGTTGAAAATGAAACCTAATTTTCAGCAAATTAAGGAGACAAGCAACCGGCAAATTGAGAATATAGAACAAATTTTTAGTGAGGATAGTGAAACCGCAATTACCGATGCGAGATATGGTTTTATTGCTGGTGCCTTAAAGGAAACTTATAAAGAAAACGCTGTTGTGAGACAGCGTAAATCTCATTTGATTGATAATTTCATCACACATAAATTGTTTGGCTTTCCGGTTTTTCTGTTTTTTATGTTCATCATGTTCTTTGCAACATTTCAGTTGGGTCAGTTTCCTATGACCTGGATTGAAAGTCTGGTTGCTTTTATTGGCGGAAGCATTGATAAGCTTATGGCGGAAGGCCCTTTCAAGGATTTGCTCATCGATGGTGTGATTGGTGGCGTAGGTGGAGTAATTGTCTTTCTGCCCAATATCCTGATCCTGTTTCTTTTTATCTCCTTCATGGAAGATACCGGTTATATGGCTCGGGCTGCCTTCATCATGGATAAACTGATGCACCGGATTGGTTTGCATGGAAAGTCATTTATCCCACTTATAATGGGTTTTGGCTGTAATGTACCGGCGATCATGTCGACCAGAACCATTGAGAACAAGAATGATAGAATTCTAACCATTCTCATCAATCCTTTTATGTCGTGTAGCGCCCGTTTACCGGTGTACATACTCATAATCGGAGCATTTTTTCCGGAGAATCCTTCATCGATGTTGTTTCTGGTATACATCATTGGGATATTTATGGCAATTGTGGTGGCCCGAATTTTTAAGAAAGCCTTCTTTAGTTCCGACGAGGCGCCGTTTGTAATGGAATTACCTCCCTATAGAATGCCAACTCTGAAGGGTACAATCAGACACATGTGGGACAAAGGTTTTCAATATCTCAAGAAGATGGGAGGGATCATTCTTGTAGGTTCCATTATTATCTGGGCGCTTGGCTATTATCCAAGAACTGTGGATTATTCACAGGATTATGTGCAACAGGCAGAGTTGCTTCAGCAAGAGCTGAAAGTAACGGACAATGCAGATGCAAAACTTCAGATGCGTGCTGAACTTGATTTTGTGAAGCAGGAAATGAAAATGGAACAGCAGGAATTTTCATACATCGGGCGGATTGGGAAGTTTATTCAGCCCGCTATGGAACCGCTTGGTTTCGACTGGAAAATAAGTGTTAGCCTGCTCGCCGGAGTTACCGCAAAAGAAATTGTAATCAGCACCATGGGTGTACTGTTCATGTCTGATGGCGATAATGGAGAGAATATAGGTTCTTTACAAGAGAAATTAAAGAATGAGCGGCATCAATATGGAGAGAGAAAAGGAGAGTATGTTTTTACACCGCTGGTTGCTTTTACTTTTTTAATGTTTATCCTGATCTACTTTCCCTGCATAGCGGTGATTGCTGCGGTTAAGAAGGAAGCCGGAAGCTGGAAATGGGCTGTTTTTACCATTGTGTATACAACTGCACTGGCCTGGATAGTTGCATTTATTGTGAACAAAACGGGCAGTATTTTATTTTAAGATTATGATACAGGAAATTCTTACCTATATGACCATTGTTTATGCCCTTGGCTATGTTGTCTTTAATGCGTATAATTTCTTTAAGCCAGTTCCAAAAGGTATGCACGATTGTTCTACTGGATGTAGTGCTTGTTCATTGAAAGAAGTACATCTTTCTGCCGAGATCAAAACCCGGCATTATCGAAAGATATAGTTCACAATTTCTTAGATCTAAAATCGACATTCGTTAATCGACATTCAACATTCAAAACAATTTCAGAACACATAGTTTATCTGATCAAATCCTCCGGTTAAGCAACCTGCTACTTTTCTTCTACATCTAAATTCAACAATCGTTAATCGACATTCAACATTCAAAATAATTTCAGAACACATAGTTTTTCTGATCAAAGCCTCCGGTTAAGCAACCTGCTACTTTTCTTCTACATCTAAAATCGACATTCGTTAATCGACATTCAACATTCAAAATAATTTCAGAACACATAGTTTATCTGATCAAATCCTCCGGTTAAGCAACTTGCTACTTTTCTTCTACATCTAAAATCGACAATCGTTAATCGACATTCATCATTCAAAATAATTTCAGAACACATAGTTTTTCTGATCAATGCCTCCGGTTAAGCAACCTGCTACTTTTCTTCTACATCTAAAATCGACATTCGTTAATCGACATTCATCATTCAAAATAATTTCAGAACACATAGTTTTTCTGATCAATGCCTCCGGTTAAGCAACTTGCTACTTTTCTTCTACATCTAAAATCGACATTCGTTAATCGACATTCATAATTCAAGCGAATTTCCAACAACTTAATATTCGTGATCGAAGCAATTCACTTATTCAAATTGCTTTCTCTCCTTAGAATTAAAAGTTAAATTGCTTGAATGTGGACGGATTTCCGCGGGAATCTGCGAAACCTAAAACTCACTAATTTCATTGTTCGATGATGGATTACCATAGAACTATTGAATGATGAATAATTGATTTCTCTAGGGTAAATACCGTAAATCATCAGGTTTATGAATTTTCTGTATTAATGTCTGGCTAATCATACAAGTGTTTGGTTACTGTTGAATTAACTTATGATTATCGTTAATAATACTTCTAAAAATAAATGCGTCGAATTTGTATTATTCGTAAATTGTACAAGCATTAAGAAGAATAACCTAACCAAAAACATTAAACGATGAAAAATTTGTTTCTCATTTTAATAGCTGTAAGCTTTACTTATGCGCTTTCGGCTCAAAGCGAACTTCCGGAATATGCTGCATCTGCTGACAAACTTGTTAAGAAAGTAAAGCTGGATATGCCGTTGGAGGGAAGAAAATACAAAAATGGAACAGGATTTAGCCTGAATCCAAAACTCTTGCCTGAAATGCCAAAAAAGGTAGCACTGGTCTCATTTTATAGTTTTGATCCCGGATTAACAAAGATTCAGAATTGGACAACTAGTAATTCCATGTACAAAACCTATCATACAAAGGTAACTAAGAGCAGTGCAAAAGGTTCTTCGGGAGAGCTCGCCGTTGGATTCTACCTTCAGTCAGTAGAAGAAATGGTAAGCGGTTTTAAGGATTTTGGCATGGATTTATTATTACCGGAACAATTTCTTGATTCACCTGCAAAACAAGCTGCTTACGATAACTTCAAAGTGGAACGGGCAAAGTTCAACGAATGGCTCGCAAATCTTGGCTCTGGCAGCCACGATGTGATATATGGCTATATGGATGGATTTAAAGTAATTGATGTTGTGAACGAACCATATGCCAACTATACAAAGACTGGTGGTCAGCTTTACACCAAAAGAGGAAATGTGTCTGATGCACAGGTTTGGGTGATGGATAAATGCGGAAAAATGGTGGCATCGATTGGAGGAGATTTATGTGAGAAGCTGGAGGTAGATGCAGTGGTAGTAGTTTATTTTACCATCTATTCACCAAAATCAGGAAAGGTAATGTTGCAAAATGTGAACATGCATATGTTTGGGCCTAACCCTACCAAACTGCCAGAAGGTAAGACTAAGAAATTCAACTACTTCAAAGGTAAATTCTACGTGGGAACGCGGCTTAATACTGAAACACTTATTTGGAATGTTAAAAAGAAGGATCCTTCCTCCAATGATCTAAACTTCAACGGTTTTGAAAATGTCATGAAGGCAATGACCGTGAGAATGGGAACCTATCTGCAGGAGGGAATCGCGAAAGGAAAAAAATAGGAAGTGATGAAGATGAGCCCGGTGTTTCTGCACCGGGTTTTTTTTATCCCTAAAACAGGCTAGCTTTATGGGATTGTTTCAAAGAATCCAAAATTATGAGAATAATTAAACTACTCCCGGTACTGCTGATTTTTTCTGCATGTGCTCAGAATTCTGCTTACCTGGGCGAAATTCAGGCTTATCAAAACGAATTGAATGAGCAGTTTACCGATCCTGAAGAATCACCGCTCACCAAAGAAGATCTGGCCGGTTTTGACGGACTTGTCTTTTTTCCCATAAACGATAAGTTTAAGGTAGATGCATCCTTCGAAAGAATAACAGATGAAGCACCATTTGAAATGCCTACAAGCACTGACCGTAAGCCAATATACCAGAAGTACGGAGCAGCAACTTTCAATTTGAACAATCAAAACTTTACCTTAAGCATCTATCAGAATCTGGCTTTGACAGAAACTCCCGGTTATGAAGAATATCTTTTTTTACCCTTTACCGATGCAAGCAATGGTGTTTCTACCTATGGTGGCGGAAGGTATATTGAACTCTCAATTCCCGATGGATATCAGATTGTGATTGATTTCAACAAAGCCTATAATCCATATTGTGCCTACAATTCTCGCTACTCATGTCCGATTCCTCCTAAAGAGAATGATTTGGATGTGGAGATATTGGCAGGGGTAATGGCTTACAAGGAGCACTAATTTCCGCTATTGATGGCACTGAAGTTCAGTCCTTATTAAGCCAGCTGCATCTTCCTCCATGGCCAGGATTTGCGATAAGATTTCGATCTGAGTACCAATTACATCCGTAGTCCACTCTTTTGTATCTGCATTAAATTTAGGTAAATTATTGTTGATGCTGCTCCTGAGTAAATCTGCTTCTTTAGTGTAAACTGAAATTAAGGAAGTACTTTCGTACAACAACCTTTTCATGGAGATTAGAAATGAAGCAGCAGCTAGTCTGCAATCCGTGAGATTGTACATCAGATTTAGATTTGATTCCCTGGTTTTTTCATCCAGGTATTGTTTTGAACTTTTAAGCTTCTTTAAAGCATTGATCCATCTGTATAAGCCGGATATACCGCTGAAATAATCTTCAAATGCACTGGTTTCAATGAGAGAGAGAGCGGCATTCAGTGCCTTATAAAGTACTTCCCTTTCCTCCGGTTTTTGATCTTTCTTTCCGATAAAGAATGAAAGCCATGGGGCATGTTCTGCCAGCGAATAATCAGAGCTCTCGTCGTAATAGGTCCTGCATAGTATCCCGGGCCTGTTCTTAAGGTATCCTGTGATGATTCCCCAATCCGGATTCTCTTTCAGATTAATGGCAACGATTGGGTAGCCACGATTTATTTCTTCCTTAATTCGTTGATACAAAGTTCTGATTTCATTAAAATTGGAATCATCAATTTTATGAAGTTCAGAGGAGTAAGCAATTAAATTGAATAGTAGTTTTGAAACATCGAAACCACAGTTTGGATCAGCGGCACTTGCACACCAATCAGCTTTATAATGAAATCGAAATGCAACCCCGGATATTCCCATCAGATATTCGTAACTATAGTTTTCGCCGAGAGCATTTAGTGCGAGCTGAGTGGAGCGGATAAAACTGTTGTCGGTGTTTTTTCCCCATTCAAGCTTTGGTATCTTATCGATGAAAACCCTGTCTTCGGCATGAATGATTCCTGATTTCATGACATACAATCTATTGATTAGCACTAGTACTTTAAAGCATGAGGATTATAAAGATACTGCTATTCAGAAGATCATCCCAATTGTGAATTAAGTCACTATAACAGTAGTTTATGAAGGAGGTACATTGACTGTCGTTTTGTGAAGCTCTCTGACAGCTTAGCTCATCTTCACTATTGTTTCAGAAATTTTGTCTGTAGCGCTGTTTGAGCAGATGCCAGTTTAACAAAATAAACGCCGGGTTTCAGATGACCAACCGAGCGTTCAATAACCCGGGTATCCCGTTTAATTTTTGAATGATCCACTTCCTTTCCAAGTGCGTCGACTATTGTTAAGGTGCCATCATCAGTAAGTTCATCATCAATGCGAATGCTAAGATATTCATTTGTAGGATTAGGATAAACCTTCAATATGTTTTTCTCAATACGATCCTGAAAGTTAGGAGTATTCCCGGCTAATTTGATGATGAAGAACTTCTGATTGTAAGGATCAGCATTAAAAGTAAAGTTGTCAATCTGAAATGTGTCCTGTGTTAAGCCAAGCAAATAAATAGCACCGCTGGCAGAAGTTTGCATATCGAAGTAAAATGCAGCCCCACTTCCCTCAAATGTTTTATAGGAAACCACTGATCCGGTGGTATCCAGTGTGAACACTGCTGGTGTTTTATCAAGATAAGCAGTCATTATTGTATCAATGATCGTAGTACCGTCCGGCCAGCTCACTGAATCGCCACGGATGGTTCCAGCGGCAATAATGTGATCGTTTATAGCCCCGAGACTGTTGTATCTGAAATGCTCCCAATTCATATTTCCGTTCTCATTGGGTGTTTGAAACAACCACTTAGTAGTACCGTCAGGATTGATAGCTGCAAAGTAATCATCAGTCATTCCAATGTATGCAGGCCCGTCAGCAATGAAACCGCCAATATCCGTAGAATCAGTTGCATTTCCAGCAAGATATGCTATACCCTTATTCAGAAACATCCTGCTCTGAGGACAGGTAAGATGATCGTGTTGAACAATGTATTCAATGGTCTTATCGCTGCTAATCTTAAACATAAACACATTGTAGAAGCCAATAGAATTAAATGTGTCGGTGTTAACAATTAATTCATTGCCAATACACGAGCCGGAGATAAAAAAGCTTCCATCGGGATCCGCTTCAAGATCTACAGCAAATCCAAGTCCTTCGATAGAAAATGAATCAATTACAAGGTTGTTGTTATCATAACTTAACAGATGATGTTCGTTGGAGCTGAAGTCTTTTTTCAGAACATGATAGCTGCCATCACTTCTGACCGTTGCATCAATAATTTCGTTAAAGGTTGTATTCCAGAGAATATTAAAATTCGGATCCATCTCCATAAGGAAATAATTGGAATTAAAACCACCCAGAGAACTACCGTCGTGGAAAGTAATAGAATCATAGAACTGGCCGCTCACCAATAAATTGTTATTCGGAAAAATTTGAATGTCAAATACAGCAACTTTACCTTCCCATAGAATTGTGTCGCTCACCAATACTCCGTCGGAATTATATCGGAGCAGAAAATAATCACCAAGCAAATATGGACTGTAGGACATACCATTCTCTTTGAGGCCCATTACAATGATATTCTCGTTATTATCGATGGCAATTCGTGATGCAAGCATGTATGGATTATAAGAGTTATTGCTTGGAATATTAACCAGCCATTGTGCATCCTGCCCGGTTGATATTAAGGTAAGAAGCAAGATGAACATAAACAATATTGGTTTTTTCATGGCTTAATTTTATGTGATAGCTGTATAGGATTAAATACTGTGTTTCAAACCTATAACAGTCGTTTCAACATAAAGCTAAACAGCAGGCCTGTGAATATGTTTGCCTAAATTGCTGATTTAATGAATAATTAACATGCGCAAATTGCGAACGAACTTGCTAATAGTAGAGAAATCGCTTTATTTTCTGGGTGGCAGTTTTCTCGAAAGGAATTGGCTGGTAGAGAACAACCTGTACCTGAGAGAATTTATTTAAACGTTCGTTGGCCCATGTTTGAAGTTCCTTGGCAAGCTCCTCAATAACGTGGTCGACATAATCACTTACTTCTTCCTTCAGGTGCAAATACTTGTCTTCCAGCTCAGTTTTGTTAAAATGAACCATAGCCACAAGTTTTCCTTTCTTTTCAAGAACCAGAGATTCAACCACATGTTTGAAGTTATTGATAACAGATTCAATCTCTTCAGGATATATATTTTCGCCGGTGCTTTTAACGATAACATTCTTAATCCGGCCACGGATGTGCAAATAATTGGAATTGTCGATATAACCAAGATCTCCGGTGCGAAACCAACCGTCCTCAGAAAGCACGTTTGCCGTTGCTTCAGGATCCTTGTAATAGCCTTTCATGATGTTCGGCCCTCTTGCAACGATCTCACCTTCGCCGGTTTTCGGATTTGCATTCTCAATCCTGACTTCAACCGATTGAATTGCAGGGCCCGTTGAACCAACACTTGTTTTGCCCGGAGTTGCTCCGGCAAGGAGAGGTGAGGTTTCAGTCAATCCATAACCAATTGCGTATGGGAATTTTGCTTCATTGAGGAAACGCTCCACAGTACCATCAAGCTTTGCACCACCAACACCATAAAATTTTAAAGCACCGCCAAAAGTTTGCATCAGTTTTTTACCAGCCACCTGATGAAGTTTTTTTCTGACAAAAGGAACTTTGTAGAGTGTACGTATTACACCACTTTTATCAAATTCGGGCTTGACCTTATTTCTGTAAACTTTTTCTATGATCATAGGAACCGTTAACATGATGGTTGGCCTGACTAGTTTCATGGCAGGTAGCAAAACAGCTGCAGTGGGTGGTTTTTGAAGATAGTGTATGGAAGCGCCACACATGTATGGTAAAATTAATCCAAGTGTATTTTCCAGGGTGTGAGAAAGAGGTAGGATAGATAGAAAACGATCGTCCTCCTCAATTGGCTGCAGGTTTCTACCTGAAATAGCATTGGATAGGATATTTTTATGGGTAAGCATAACACCCTTCGACTTACCGGTTGTTCCGGAAGTATAGATTATTGCAGCAATATCCTGTTCATCAATATCAGGGATACTGAATCCGGAAAGATTTTTCTTTTTGTTTTCCTTAATAAAGCTAAAATCATCAATCTTTATAATAGAAGTGACAAAATCATTTTGAAGTTTTTCTACCTTATTGATCTGGTTTTCAGAAATAAAGATTGCTTTTGCTTCAGAGTGATTCATTATATTTTCTACTTCACTTACAGTAAAATCAGGGAGAAGAGGAACTACAATTGCACCCATAAAGGTGATGGCAAAGTAGGCTATACCCCATTGTGGATTGTTTGCACATAAGATGGCAACCTTGTCACCTTTTTCAATTCCCTCTGCGCTTAATAATTCTGTGAGCGCTTTGATATTATTATCCACTTCTTGGTATGAAAATGCTTCTCCTCCAACAAATGAGGCAGCGTTATTAGCCGCATACTGTTTTAAAGATTTTCCGATGATCTCAGGAAATGTAAGTGTCATAAATTTCTCCCCTCCAGGTATAAAAATGGTGGCTGTAAATTCAACCTAATTTAGTAAAGCAAGAAAGGAATTCTTTTTTGTAAATCAAAATAGTTAGATATGCAGATGTGTTTGATAATCACCTGTATCCAAGATGTATCCGGTTTGAACAGCTTATAGAAAAATGACAAAGTTATGATTCAATCTGCTTATCACTTTCTTCCGTCTTTTTTAAATGAGCCAGCTCCCGTTTCATCACTTTAATCTGCTCTCGCAAATCTTTCACCCTAAACTCCCTGCCAATGAACAGATCGTTGTACTTTTCGAGCTTTTCATTTTGTTCCGACAGTTCATTATTCTTTTGTTCCAGCTCACTCGTTCTTTCTTTCACAAGCTCCTGCAGGTTCTTGTGAACCAATTCCAATTCCTTTTCTGCCCGCTTTCTGTCAGAAATGTTCCTCCATACTGTGTAATAGGTATCATGGCTTTCGTCTGGCAGATAGGTTAGGGCTACATCAAAGTAAATTTCATTTTTCATAGCATCAATGTGAATCCATTCGAAACGAAAATAACCCTGTTCTTTGGCCATAGCAATTTGTCTGGCTGCTTTTTTCCTGGAAGTCATACCATCCGGTTGGAACTCAGGTGAGAGTATGTCCGGAGGCATACCTTTTATATCTTCGATAGTGTCGTATTTAAGAACATCGACAGTTGCCTGATTGCAATCGACAAAAATACCATCCTGCAATATTAATATGGGATCACTTGATCGTTCATACAGGTTTCTGTATTTCTGTTCACTATATCTAAGCTTTTCTTCAATAAGTTCTTTCTGAGTAATATCACGAACCACTACAAGCACCAAATCTTCATTATCAATAGTAACGATTGATAGTTTATTTTCAACCTTAAAAAATGATTTGTCTTTTTTGACCTGGACCGCTTTAAAGGTGGCATACTTATTCTTCTTCAGATCTTCCCAGAACTTACCCATATCAGATCTGATTTCATAATCAGGATCCAGCTGATTAACGTTTAACTGAAGGAGCTCATCGTGCGTATAACCATACCATTTGCATGCAGTTTCGTTTACATCTACCAGAGAACCATCCAGGCGATGCAGAACGATGGCGTCCGCAGCAGATTGCATTACAGATCTGTATTTTTGTTCGTTTTTTTGAAATTCCTGTTGAACCTTTTTACTTGCTCTTATTTGTCGCTTAAGTTTTTGGGTTAGGTAGAGAAAAAATATTGAACTTGCACAAATCAGGACAAAAAGTCCTATAATCAGTACAATTGTCTCCGTTGACCATGTTTTGTCAATCATAGTTTAAATTTGAGTTTCTGCCTGATAAATGGTTGTTAATACACTGAGTAATATTCTTATAGTTTCTTTTCGAGTTCTTTTAATTTATCCTTCAATTCCTTAATTCTAAGTTCTCTGCCAACAAACAAGCTATTAAAGTGCTCCAGTTCAGCATTTTTATTAACCAGTTCCTGAGTTCTCTCCTTTACAATTTCCTCAAGGTGTATGCGATATTCATAGAGTTCCTCTTCAGCTTTTGTACGTTTCGTTATATCCCGGAAACTCCAGACTCTTCCGACAGGTTTGTTCTCAATGTATTGCGGAATGGAGAAACGTTCCACAACTTTTCCATTCATGAAGTGAAGAATGTCTATGCTCTCGTCATTTGGCTTCGAATACAGATCATGTACTTTGCTGATGAACTCATCCGGGTTTCTAAGCCGGCCTATAATATGTTTCATTGCAAAGTCCCTGTTTTCAGGTGCTACCAAGTCCTGTTCTCTTCCAGTTTGTATGTATTGTTCAGGAAATTCCCATACCTCAATAAATTTGCGATTATAATCAACTATTCTACCTTCGAGATCAACCACCAGTATTCCATCTGTGGTTGAGTTGAGTGTAGCTTTCAACATTGATGCATAATTCCTGAGTTCAACTGTGCCCTTTTTTTGATCAGTTATATCGTCAAAAAGTGTGGCGAAATAACCTTTCATAGGTGAATATGCTTTAACAGAGTACCATTTTTCGAGTTCCGTACTATAATTTTCAAATTCTATTGGATTTCCGGTTTTTGCAACCTCTCCATAGCGTGATATCCAGTCGTCCGGATCGTCTTTCATCGCAGGGAAGACTTCCGTTACTTTCTTGCCAATAATCTTCCCGGCTTTTAATCCGGTAAGCGTTTCAAATGCTTCGTTCACTTCAATGAACTCATAATCGATGGCTACATTTTTATCGTTTAAGATAATCCGATGAAAAGCAAAACCTGTGACCATATTATCAAATAGAATTTTTAGCTTTTCTTCGGCGATTCCTGCTTTTTTAGTTCCATTACTATCGACAGGATCAATCTCTTCTATACGATCACACAATTCCTGGATCATGGCCGACAGATTCTTAATTGCTTCGTGATCTTCTTTCTTTTCCGCTACCTCCAAAAGCAAGCTTTTGACTTTTTTAAACAGTATGTGAGATTTTTTATCCATGTTATTCCCCATTAGTTCTATGCTGCAGAACCAATACATTAAGCCATTAATTTACATTAAAAATCAAATCTACCAAAAAGGATGTGTAGAGAATTTTAAGAAGGCCCGTTTAAATTTCGGAGAAGCTTATTCTTGAGTTTATTGAAGATCTGCTTTCCAGCTCGTTTTGAACAATCTGAATCATCTCTTATTCAGGCAATTCAGATAAACAAAATGTTGTTCGTAGAAATTTGAGTGGAAGAAAGTAGAACGAAAAGTAAAAATAATCCCGATAAAATGAGCGAAAGTGTATCGGGATTAAAGAATATTTTATAATTAAGTTTAACCGGGAAGCGGCATTGATTCATGAATTTCAATTTGACAGACATCATTCCAACCAAGGTGAGGATGACCATCCATTAGAGATTTTGCATTTTCCATTGATTCAGCCTGAAGAATCGAATAACCACATACCATCCGATTACTGTCTTCACTGCTTCCATCAGTTTTTAACATTTGTCCTCCCATTAGGGGAGTCCCAAGATCAACTAAACTGTCGCCACACTTAGCGGCCCATTCCATCCATGCTTTCATCCCTGCTTCCATCTCCTCCTGAGTGGATTCAGCTGTTTGTTTCATTGTTTCGATGGGGGCATGGTAGGTAACAATAAACTTTTTCATAATACATATTTTGCTTTGTTATTAGCTAACCGACGCAATTTGAGTTTGTTCAGATTTTTAACATTTAGGAAACACTAATCTATCCGCATTTAGGCGTTCAGGATTTCTGTTTTATTTGACGCTCTTTATTCACAATTGGCCAATAAGTTTGTTTGTCGATTTCGGATAATCGATAAACGAAATTTCAGAATAATCTTATATTTGTATAATATAATACCATTAGGTGTCATTTATGAATTTTTCAAGAACAACCGAATATGCCTTTAGAGTTTTTGCTTATATGGCTAAGGATGACAAAAGGTTGTACAGAGCAGTTGAGATTTATCAGGAGCTGCATATCCCATATCGTTACTTAAGGAAATTATTAACATCGCTGACCAAAAGTGAATTATTGAATAGCATTCAGGGCATGGCAGGAGGGTATATGTTATCCAGGGAGCTGAATCAAATTACCCTTTGGGATATATACATGGCAACGACCGTGAAAGAAGATCACCGGGATTGTTTTTTTGGATTTAGGGAGTGTGCATTGGATAATGTATGTTCTATGCACGATAAATGGTTCGACATCCAGGGTAATATTAAATCTGTGCTACAATCAACCGATCTGCAGGAGCTGAAGAGAAAAGGAAATTTTATTTCAACCGATAGTTTATTACGCACTAAAAATGATTAATTATGATTAATTCAGAAGTTGTTCTGCAAGGACAGACAATTGCATATACCAGCTATGCAATTGTTATTATTCTTTTAATGGGATGGTTTGGATTCCGAATATCCCGTGAAGGAAAAGGAAACAAGGTGAGTCATGCGCTCTTCTATTCATTCGTAGGTTTTCTGACTATACTGGGGGTGTCGTTGCACATCATCACTTACAACACAATCCCCTGGACAAAGTTGGATATCAATTACAGTGAACTGGTGCCGGACAAAACATTTGAAATTTCAGTGGCAAATCATGAGTTTATCCTACCCATGGATAAACTGGTGATAAATGAGGGTGATAAAACACTTTTCAGTGTTACATCCGAGGACCTAACTTATGGTTTTGGTTTGTTCAGGGCAGATCATTCGATGTTATTTCAGATGCAGGTTGTTCCCGGACATGAGAACAACATCATCTGGCAATTCAATCAAACAGGTGTTTATACCATTAGGTCAACGGAGTATTCCGGCCCTAAAGGGACTCACATGATTCTCGAGGATGTTGTTGAAGTGATCTCAAATTAATTTATGATAGTCAATAAAAAAAATACAGCTATGAGTTTTAAGAATACTTTTCTATACGGAGAACAAAGTTTATTTAAGCCTTCAGGTCTTACTCCCATGCAAAAACTGATTCTCAGGTTTGTTGTGGTTGGACTTTTATACTATGGATTCGCGGTAATTGAAGGCATGATTATGAGGATCTATCAAATAGAACCTATTGATGCAATTCCTGATTTCCAGTATTTTGCCATATTAACTGCACATCCGCTCGTTGGAATATTCGGATCAACCTATTCTATTGTGTTCGGGGCATTTCTCTTTCTGGTACCATTTTTAATGAAAAAACCACTTTGGAGTTATAAACTGGGCAACTGGACATTCCTGCTTATTACGTTTGGAACACTGATTTTCTGGTTAGCCGGATTTATAACACATTATGCACCGCTCTATACACTCTATTGGCCGCTTCCCGCAGATTTTACACAATTTAGTCCTATCGGAGGAACTTTTTTTGTTCTTGGAATAGCACTGGTTATGCTAGGTACGGTTTTCTTTGTAATCAATATTTTCAAAACAATAATGTATACACCGGAGGGCTGGGATAAACAACCCTCAGGTGCTCTTATCGCATCAGCGCTTGGTGTTTCAGGATTAAAGAACCTGTTTAAGAAGAAAGATAAGCGAAAAGAACATCTTGTATCCTTACCGGTCGCGGCTATAGCTCGTGGTACAGTAGATGCAGCTTTAAATGCCGGAATTATATTATTCACTGGAGTGTTGATTCTTGTGTACATGATTGGGCACTTGGCAGGATATGATTTAAAGGAAACATCCGTCGATGCACTCCTGTACAAAAACTGGTTCTGGTGGGGTTTGGATCTGATTGCTGATGGCCTGGTTTTAATCTTTGTAGCTGGAACATGGTATTTACTTGCTATGCTTATTACAGGTAAAAAACTATTTATGCAGAATATTGCGCGGGCAGCGCTGTTAGTTGAGTTAATCGTATCATGGACGGTATGGTCACATCACCTGCTGTCTGATCAGGCTCAACCAGTAATCCTGAAAATCGTGTCCGGCGAGCTTGTTACGGCCTTTGAGCTGATCACACAGGGTTTGGCATTCTTTGTTACCCTGGCAACCCTATGGGCAGCCAGACCATTAAAGATGACCAACGAACTCAAATTTTTATTGGGTGGTCTGCTTGGATTCGCATTGGCAGTTCCGGCCGGAATAATGCAGGCTGATATTGGCCTGAACAGGATACTTCATAATACCCAATGGATTGTTGGGCCTCACGTTCATGTGGCTGTACTGGTTGGTTTAACTATGACCTTATATTCAGCTATTTATCTCTTGTTTCCAATTGTTACCAACGGAGCCAAACTTTACAGTCAGAAGCTGGCGAATTTCCACTTTTGGGCTCATCTGATTGGTGGAATTGGTATGGGAGCATTTATGGGTATGGCCGGATTGGAAGGAATGTTGAGACGGACAATTTACCTTAATGGAGAATATACCTGGTATATGCTCATGGCAGGAATATGCGGAGCTTTATTGCTTCTGGCGTTTCTCGCATTCTTCATTAATATCGTATTGAGCGTTGGATTAAACGGTGTGATTGGAATCTTCACAAGATCAAAGTTACCTGTTGAGGAATTAACACCGAAAGAAGCTTAAGGACTAAATAGAGAGTGAGCTTGTCTCTAAAGTTAGCTTTTTTCTCATTCCGGGTTTGACGCGGAATCTCAATGCCATCTGTTTCAGTTTATTGAGGTTCGATCATTTGCAGGAATAAATTGCTGAAGGGGCTTCTCTTAAAGCCCCTTCAGTCTTTTCCACCGTGATGAAATTCTTAAGTATTAATGTATTCTCAGGATATGTTCATTAAATGATCAATGACCAATGGCCATATCATAGTAAATTCCAGCACCCGGCCCAAGTGGTAAACCGGCGTAAAGCCAAACAACCAGTAATAAAACCCATCCAATAAAGAATAGAATAGAGTACGGTAGCATAGTGGCTACCAATGTTCCAATGCCGGCTTTTTTGTCGTATTTTTCGAAGTAAACTATTATCAACGCAAAGAAACTCATCA
>Ga0233443_1002042_pt1 | contig 16114 bp, 19 predicted proteins | sample SI_123_September_2_FD_182784 | JGI IMG/M metagenome (GOLD analysis project Ga0233443, IMG submission 182784) | Seawater microbial communities from Saanich Inlet, British Columbia, Canada - SI_123_September2016_200_MG | ecosystem: Environmental > Aquatic > Marine > Inlet | place: Canada: British... | reverse complement strand
TGCTCTCCTAACGGTGTGGATAAGGCCTTGCCAAGTAATTGCTGCATATTTTGAGACTTTCTTTGGTCGGAGAATCTCAAAGTATGAATCACTTCAGGGCTTTATCCTATTAAGTCGGGTACTGTGCTCTTGTATAGAAGAATAGCTCCGTCCCGCAGTTCCCAGACGTCCTCGTAGCTCCTGTATTTCTTTCTTGGATTTTCTGGCGTTGCCATCTAAGAGTGCTCTTTGGGTAAAAGGGTGGTAAAACCTTGAGGAACACCTTACAACAATATCAATAGGTTAGTAAACACTAGGTAAATGGCTTCTTGAAGATTTTTATGTTTGTTTTCAACAGCTTAAACTACAGTTCGGTGCCTCTCCTGGGCACCAACATTTCCGGAAACAATCCGGTCGTTGCGAAAATCCCCGCAAAAATTGTAATTATCCGTTTTTTTGTGTTTCATTGCCTGATTGGGGCATGTTTTAGTAACCTGCAACCAATCTCATTTGCACTTATCTATTTGTTTGCAGGACTACCATGACCATACATGTTCATCGCGGCGATTTGCCGGACGGAATAAGCTTCGGAACATCCGTTGCTGTCGACAGCGAAACCCTGGGCCTTAACCCTTTGAGGGATCGATTGTGTGTTGTGCAGCTTTCCGCAGGCGACGGTGATGCCCACCTGGTACAAATTCCCAAAGAAAATATCGACGCGCCAAATCTTTCAGCCTTGATGGCTGATGCCAGCGTTACCAAAATATTTCATTTTGCCCGTTTTGATATTGCCGCGATCAAACAATATCTGAACGTCGACACAACGCCTGTCTATTGCACCAAAATCGTCTCGAAACTGACCCGTACCTATACGGACAGACATGGTTTGAAAGACTTGTGCCGTGAATTGTTGGGCGTGGATTTGTCCAAACAGCAGCAATCTTCGGATTGGGCAGCTGAGGAGTTAAGCAAGGAGCAAAAGGCATATGCAGCGTCAGATGTTCTGCATCTGCATGCCTTGAAGGATATTCTGGATCAACGCCTTGTTCGTGAAAACCGGGTGCATTTGGCGGAAGCCGCCTTCAACTTTTTGCCAACACGCGCAGAACTGGATCTTTCCGGCTGGGACGAACAGGACATATTCCACCATTGATGCGTTTCCGTTAAAAACAGAAACGCTCCAATCTGGCCAAGATTATGTGACCAGTATCTGATCTGCCTTTTATTTATCGGGAAAAACCCCGATACTGGCACATATTTATTTTACCCGTAAAACCGATCCAGCCAGCGGGATGGAAAACTGAACATGACAGCCGAACAACCCGTCAGTCCCCGGACAGACACCAGCAATAACAGCCATGATGATTTGGCGTCCGCCCGACGCGTTCTCAGGCTGGAGGCGGAAGCTCTTGTCATGCTGGGCCAATCCCTGGGCGATGACCTGATCGCCGCAGTAGACATACTGTCCAGCGCCAAAGGCCGGGTAATTATCAGCGGCATGGGCAAAAGCGGCCACATTGGCCGTAAAATCGCGGCGACAATGGCCTCAACCGGCACCCCCGCAAGTTATGTGCACCCTGCAGAAGCCAGCCATGGTGATCTGGGCATGATCACACCTGATGACGCCGTTTTAATCCTGTCCAATTCAGGCAACACGCCTGAACTTGGTGATATTGTGGCTTACACACGGCGTTATCGTATTCCACTGATTGCCATTGTCGGGCGCGACAGCAGCACCCTGGGCAATGCGGCTGATGTCGCACTGATCCTGCCGCCGGCACCGGAGGCTTGCCCGATGGGCCTGGCCCCAACAACATCGACAACACTGGCCCTTGCCCTGGGCGATGCCTTGTCAGTTGCCCTGCTGGAGCGAAAAGGTTTTTCGCCGGATCAGTTCCAGGTTCTGCACCCTGGTGGCCAACTGGGCAAATCCCTGGTCAAGGTTGAAGACATCATGCACGCAGGGGACAATGTTCCTCTGGCAGGACCCGATATCAAGATGTCAGACGTAATCATCGAAATGTCCAGCAAAAGCTTTGGCTGTGTTGGCATCGTCGATCAGGGCGAGCTGGCTGGCGTCATTACAGATGGCGATCTCAGACGTCATATGTCCGGGGATATGCTGTCCATGTCTGCCAGTGAAGTCATGACCGCTAGTCCTAAAACCATTCGCCTTGGTGCGCTGGCTGCCGAGGCCGTCGGGTTAATGAACGAAAAGAACATCACATCGTTGTTTGTAACCAAAGCAGGAGGCGACGACAGTCAGGTCGTTGCCGGTATCATCCATCTTCATGATTGTCTTCGTGCCGGGATTGTCTAGCGCATGTGCCCGGCCAGGCCAGACCCGATATGAGCACCACAGACCACCCGGGGCTGAGCCCTGATCAAAAGCGACAATCAACGCTTGATCGCCTGAGGCCGGTCCGGGGCACTCTCGATGGGGTTGGCACACGCTACAGCCGAACCGTCAATTTGCTGAAATATGGCTTGCCTGTTGTCGCGTTGCTGGTCGTGCTTGTTGTCATCGGCTGGCCGGGCGTGCAGCGGGAAACTGAAGGTTTTCGCCTGACATTTTCATCGTTTGTCCAGGACCAGGACGGTGCACCGGGAATGCTGAACGCCCGTTTTGTCGGGTCGGACAAGGCAAATCGTCCTTTTGTTATCACAGCTGAATCAGCCCGGCAAAATCCGAAGCATGAAGGTTTTGTGCGCCTGAATAACTTGCAGGCTGATTTAACCCTGAGCAATGGGGTCTGGCTGACCATGACGGCCAGTCAGGGTGATTATAACAGTGACGTTCGATCATTATTACTGGCAGCACCCGTCGATATATTTTCCGACGTCGGATATGAGTTTCACGCGGGCGATACAACAGTTAACCTGAAAGAAAACGAAGCCCGTAGCGACCAACCCGTGAACGGTCAGGGCGCGTTTGGAAATATCCAGGCGAATTCGTTTGTCATGTCCGAAAGCGGCCAACGCATGAAATTTATTGGCGACGTGAAAATGCTTCTGATGCCGAAGCGGAGGTCTGGCCAGTGAGGTTGGAAATTGGCGCTCCAGGAACAACAGTTCCCTTATCCCGCTTGCTGGTGTATTCGTCAGACGATAAATCAGGTTTTTTAGTGCCTCCTTCGGGTCACTGGCTTATGATTGGTATATGAACGTGTCCAAAGTTGTTATCCCCCTGAATTTCAAAGCCGCACTGGTGCTGCTGGGTATGCTGGTTCCTTTCTGGACCGGTGCATCTGTTACTCATGCGCAAAGCGCCGTGACGACACAACATGACTCCAGCCAGCCCATAGAAATTACGGCAGACCAACTTGAGGTTCAGCAAGAAAAACAGCTGGCAACTTTTAGCGGTAATGTGCAGGCCATACAGGGTGAAATACGCTTGCAGGCAGCCAGTTTGCAGGTTCATTACCGGGCCCGGGATGGCGATGCGGATGTTGAAGGTGCCATTTCGCGGATCATGGCAAAAGGCGAAGTCTTTTTTTCCTCCCCGGGGCAGACAGCCAAGGGTGACAGCGGAGTTTATGACGTCGACAAAAGCCTGATTACGCTGGAGGGCAAGGTCGTCCTGACACGCGAGGATAATGTTATTCGTGGCAGCCGATTGGTCTTGAACCTTGCCACTGGAAGGAGCAAGGTATCAGGAGCGCCTTCGGGCAGTGGCGGTCGCGTCCGCGGTCTGTTTGTGCCGAACAAAAAAGTAAAAAAGTAGCCTGACAATCCGGTAGATTCCGGCAGGTAATCCGTAAACATTTCGATGGTGGCTAGTTAAGTCAGAATGACGACAGAAAATGACAATTCCGGGCTGCCTGCGAGTGAGGGCCCTCGACTGGTAAGTGAAAATACCGGTTTGCAGGCGCTACAGATCGGCAAGAGCTTCAAAAAGCGGCCGGTTTTGCGTGATATCAGCCTCGGTGTCCAACGCGGCGAGGCTGTGGGTTTGCTCGGCCCGAACGGCGCCGGAAAAACGACCTGCTTTTACATCATTACCGGTTTAATTGGCGCCGACCACGGCACAATATCTCTGGATGGTCATGATATTACAGACTTGCCCATGTATCGCCGGGCGCGACTGGGTGTCGGATATTTGCCACAGGAAGCTTCAATTTTCCGGGGACTTTCTGTTGAAAACAATTTGCGGGCGGTTCTGGAAGTTGTCGAACCGGTCCGGGATGTCCGTGAAGCTATTCTGGATGATTTACTGGCTGAGTTTTCCATCTCCCACCTCAGACGGGCACCGGCGATGGCACTTTCAGGTGGTGAACGGCGACGGGTAGAAATTGCCAGAGCTCTTGCATCACGCCCCAGTTTCATGCTTTTGGATGAACCATTGGCCGGTATTGACCCGATCGCTGTTGGCGACATCCGCGATCTTGTTTCGCACCTCAAGGACCGGGGCATTGGTGTGTTGATTACGGATCACAATGTTCGTGAAACCCTCGATATCATCGACCGGGCCTACATAATTCATGAGGGCAGGGTTTTGATGGAAGGTGCGCCCGAAGAAATAGTTGCGCACGAAGATGTTCGCCGCGTGTATCTGGGCGAACGGTTTAGTCTATAGGCTTAAATCGCATGGTATTGTCGCCGAAAGTTGAACTTCGTCAGGGCCAGCAACTGGTCATGACGCCCCAATTGCAGCAGGCCATCAAGCTGCTGCAGTTCAACAACATGGAACTTACTGAATATGTTGAGGGCGAGCTTGAAAAAAATCCCTTGCTGGAAATTGTCGATCCGGACGCACCCCAAAGGGGCGACAGTGACGGGAACGAAGGCAACCAGCCTGAAGGGGAAACTGTTAACACAACGGCGCAGGCTGATGGTACCGGTGACACTGAAATACGTGACAGTGTAGATCTTTCGTCGGGAGAGAGTATTCCGGAAACGAATGATGCACCCCTGGATGTTGCCGACGGTGATATGTACGAGCCGGATGCGCCGGAAGTCGGACCACAGAACGACTATACCGATCAAGGCTCAAACGAACTGAGCATGAGCGGCTCACAGATGTCCAGCACTGGTGGCAGCAGTGATTTCGCCGGCAATGATTTCGGAATTGATCAGAATATTGCTGAAGAAATTTCACTGGCAGACCACTTGCGTGAACAGTTAAACGTCGATGTTGAGAATGCCGTTGATCGCATGATCGGCATTCATTTGATTGATCTGGTCAATGAAGCTGGATACCTGGTGGGCGACATCGAACAGATCGCCGAAATGGTGGGTTGTCCGGTTGAACAGGTCGAGGCGTCATTGGAGCGGTTGCAAAAGTTCGACCCGCCAGGTGTCTTTGCCCGCAGCTTGCCCGAGTGCCTAGGAATTCAGCTCCGCGAACTGGACCGGTTCGACCCGGCGATGGAAACGTTCCTCGAAAACCTGGAGCTTGTTGCGCGCCACGAGACGGCGCAGCTGGCCAAGATCTGCGGTGTTGATGCCGAAGACATCAATGACATGATTTTTGAGATCAAGGATTTGAATCCGAAGCCCGGCCTCGCCTTTGGCAGCGAAGTTGTGCAGCCAGTTGTGCCCGACGTATTTGTAAGGCCAAACCCTGGCGGGGGCTGGCTGGTCGAATTGAACAGTGAAACATTGCCACGCGTGTTGGTAAACATGCGCTATCATGCCCAGATCAAGGGCACCGCCATGCGGGAAGAAGACAAGGCTTATATTACGGATCGTCTTAATTCAGCGAACTGGCTGGTCAAGTCTCTGGATCAGCGGGCCAATACAATATTGCGCGTTGCTACAGAACTTGTTCGCCAACAGGATAATTTCCTGGTCAAAGGTGTGCGCTATTTGAAGCCACTGAATTTACGCGATATCGCAGACGTCATCGAAATGCACGAGAGCACCGTCAGCCGTGTTACGGCCAATAAATATATTGCGACCCCGCGCGGTATTTATCCGATGAAGTACTTCTTCACCGCAGCCATTGCTTCTAACTCTGGCGGGGAGGCGCACTCTGCAGAATCGGTTCGCGACAGAATTCGTGAATTAATCGACAATGAACTGCCCACAAAGATATTGTCAGATGACAAGATCGTCACCTTATTAAAGGGACAGGGTCTGGATATCGCCCGGCGAACTGTCGCCAAATACCGTGAAGCCCTGAGAATACCGTCGTCTGTGGAGCGACGACGTCAGAAAAAGGCAAAAGCCTGAAGTCTGTTTTATCGTAGCCCAATTACGGAGATGTGCCGGCAAATTCGTGAATTGGAAGTAAAAACTGAGTAAAATCAATGTTATACGGGTAGTGGTTGACAGCAGCCAGTGGCGGACCTATTTTCCGCGCACCCTGAGATCAGGGTCCCAAATGACAGATTGATTTTTTCCACCGGCTTGGGGTGTTTTCGGAATAGACGGAAACACTGTGGTGCGTTCGCCACGGGACGAGCGCGGATTACAAATGTATCAGTGATTTCGTCACAAGCGGGATCACACAAGTATCAAGGAACCGGGATTTACCCTATGCAGGTTACTGTTAAAGGAAAACAAATGGACGTAGGCGATAGCCTGCGTGGCCAGGTCGAAACGCGCCTTGAAGGCAGCGTCTCCAAATATTTTAATAATGCGATTGAAGCCAACGTCGTTTTTGCAAAAACCCGCAATGGCTTTAAGACTGATTGTGGTGTCCACATCGGATCAGGCATGACATTGCAATCCCATGGCGAAGGCAATGATGCCCATATTGCATTTGATACAGCCCTCGAACGTCTGGACAAACAACTGCGTCGCTACAAGCGCAGGATCAACGATCACCACAAGTCACCGCGTGGTAGTTCTACATTGGCCCAGAGTTATATCCTGGCGCCGGAAGACGAAAACACAGCTGAAAGCGAAGACGGCGCGCCGTTGATCATTGCCGAAGGCACAACGGATCTTCCTGAAATTACGGTTGGCGAAGCGGTTATGCGCATGGACCTGGCTGATGTGCCCGTATTCATGTTTCACAACAGTGCCCATGGCCGCCTGAACGTTGTTTACCGACGACCAGACGGTAACTACGGCTGGATTGATCCTTCTACCACCACCCTGGAAAACGGGAAATAAGATGGAAATCACAGATATCCTGAAGCCTGATTGTGTGCTTGCCAATTTCAAGGCAAGCAGCAAGAAACAAGCGCTGCAGGAACTGGCACAACGTGCTGCAGATGTGACAGGAGCCCAGGAGCGCGCAATATTTGACGTGCTTCTGGAGCGTGAACGTCTGGGAACGACCGGTGTTGGCAATGGTATTGCCATTCCGCACGGGAAACTGGCCCAGCTTGAGCAATTACAGGGCATGTTTGCCCGCCTGGAAACGCCAGTTGATTTTGAATCTATTGACGAACAACCGGTAGACCTGATTTTCCTGCTTCTGGCACCGGAAGAAGCTGGTGCAGATCACTTGAAGGCCCTGGCACGTGTGTCCCGATTGCTGCGCGACAAGAATATGTGTGAAAAATTACGTGGCACCGAAGAAGCCGACGCCCTTTTTGCCCTGCTGTCTGATTCGGCGCATTCAAACGCCGCCTGACAGGACCTGACACTTAACAGATCAGCACCATGAGCTCAGCCAGAAAATTTTCGGATGAGCCACACAATCTGCCAGCGCGCATGATAGCCCTTCGCTCCACCAGCGAGGCTTTGACAATCAAGACATTCAGAATTGTCAGATTTGCTTTTCTTGCAGCAATCATTTTTTTTCCGGCGTCACAGTCCTTTGCCGCCAACGAACCGCCCAAATTCATGTTGCCAGTGGATTGTGAAATCGGCGCGCATTGTTTTGTGCAAAACTATGTCGACCAGGCATCCGGCCCGGCGGTCGAGGACCACGCCTGTGGCAAGCTTTCCTATGACGGCCATAAAGGTACGGACATTCGTGTTGCCGATCTGGTCGAATTGACTAAAGGCGTTTCTGTTCTGGCTGCAGCCGACGGCCGGATCAAGGCAACACGGGACGGCATGCCGGATCGTGATTTTCGCGATGCGGGTCCGGAACATGTGAAAGACAGAGAATGTGGGAACGGTGTCATCATCGACCATGGCGGTGGCTGGCAAAGCAAGTACTGCCACATGCGAAGAGGCAGTATCCTGACGCCAAATGGCCATTTTGTTGTAGCAGGGCAGAAACTGGGAATGATGGGTCTGTCAGGTAAAACGTCCTTCCCGCATCTCCATTTCGAAATCACACGCGACAACAAATATATTGATCCATTTACAGGCCTGCACCAGCGCAAGACAGTTGGCTGTAATATCAGCCAGGGGATCGGTACACTTTGGAAGCCATCCGTGCTGGCAACGCTGAATTATAAATCCAGTGGTGTTATCAGCAGCGGTTTCGCGACAAAAAGACCAGATATCAAGAAAATTGAGAGAGGCGAATTCAAAATTTTGAAAACGTCCGTTGAGGTTCCGGTTTTGGTGTTCTGGGTACAAATTTACGGCATGCAGACCGGCGACAAAAGCGAGACCATCGTTAATTTACCCGACGGCTCTGTACTGGCTGGCAACCGCAAAATTCATGAGGGCACCCACAAAGCGCAATGGTACTCGTTTATTGGCAAGCGCCGTCCCGAAAATGGCTCCTGGCCCGTCGGCACATACAAAGGCCGCTACCGGCTAACCCGCAAGGCTACTGACGGCGTGTGGCGGGAAATATTCAGGGTTGAGCGAAAAATTGAGCTTGGGCCAACTGTAAAATAACCAAAGCAGCCCCGATAAAACTGATCCCGGCTTAATGAACACTCACAGGTGTGTAGTCGTGAGAAAGAGCTGCCGCGAAGGCAACTTCGCGATCGGCCAGAATTGCCAGTTCGGTTCCGTCTGCCGCATAGACGCCGTAGGCCTGATCACCATCAACAATGATCGATTTCACGTAGGCAATCGTCGGATCTTCCAAAACAGCCATTGCCGCTTCAAGATCGGGTGCGAGAGAAATTTTACTGTCTGTGTACATGTGTGTCACCTTAACCACTAAGTGTAAAAAATTCGTTATTCAAAGCGAATTCGGTTTTCGGAATCGCATCTGCATTGAAATCTGGTTCCAACCTCAAAATTCAAAAGCAGGGCGTTTTGAGCAAAACTCAAACCGCCTCGGCTTTCGCGACATTTATCGCACTCTTTTCTGCTTTTTTGCCGCTTTCGATATTAATCGTCCGGACAGGCGCCTCGATTTGTGGGCGCTCAAGCGATACATGCAAAAGTCCATTGTCCGTACGGGCACCAGTTACTTCTATGCCTTCTGCAAGGACGAAGGATCGTTGAAACTGACGTGAGGCAATGCCACGGTGCAAATACACACGTTCTGTATCTTCCTCTTCCTGTCGACGTCCGCGGATCACCAACTGGTTGTCTTCCACGGTAACCTGAAGATCGTCGAGGGAAAAACCGGCGACGGCGACGGTTATGCGGATACCGTTCTCACCAATTTGTTCAATATTATAAGGAGGATAGCCTTCGCCACCAGATTTGGCGACACGATCAAGCGTACGCTCGATTTGTTCAAAGCCTAGCAGCAAGGGACTGTTAAACAGGGAAACCCGGGACATATTTTGCGCCTCCTCCTCTGAGCGAGAGCGAATAAACCAATAAACGCGAGAGCGAATAAACCAATAAACGCGAGAGCGAATAAACCAATAAACGCGAGAGCGAATAAACCAATAAACGCGAGAGCGAATAAACCAATAAACGCGAGAGCGAATTAAACAACAAATCAAGACCGCAGTATCCGGAACTCCAGCCCCGAGATCGGGCACCATCGTCCATAACCTGGTCGTCATGCGGCCCGCTTGGCACCGCAGAGCTGATATTTAGTCACTTTAGCGCCAGAATCAAGATGGGACCGAAACAAGATTATTTGGCGCGTATCAGCGAAACACTTGATTTTCCGGTCAGCGCCAGACAAAAGAAGGGCAGAAAATTCCACAAGCCATTCAAGGATCCCCCAATATGAGTAATCTGAACGCAACAGACCTGACCATTGGCATCGTCGGTGCCGGCGCCATGGGCAGAGGGATCGCCCAGGTATCTATAACGGGTGGCATGCAGGCTTTGGTGTACGATGCCGCTAATGGGGCTGCTGCCAAGGCCGAGGAGTTTATCCACGGCATGCTGGACCGAAACGTCGACAAGGGCCGTATGGAAGCCGCTGATGCCGAGGCCGCAAAATCGCGCCTCAGTGTTGTCTCGACCCTTGAGGGTCTGGCGCCTTGTAATCTGGTTGTTGAAGCAATTGTCGAAAACATTGCGATCAAGCAGGAAGTATTTACGTCCCTTGAAAAAGTTGTTGCTGACGATGCGATAATTGCTTCCAACACATCGTCCATCCGGATTGCCTCAATTGCAGCGGCCTGCGAGCGCAAGGATCGCATTGCCGGACTTCATTTTTTCAACCCCGTTCCCCTGATGCGATTGGTCGAAGTTATTCGTGCCCCACACACCAGCGACAAGACAGCAGACACCCTGATTGAAATTGGCAAGTTCATGGGCCGCACGCCAGTTATTGCCAAAGATGGCCCCGGCTTTCTGGTGAACCTTGGCGGCCGCGCCTATACCACCGAAGCCATGCGCCTGTTGCACGAAGGAGTGGCATCTCCGGTGCAGATTGATGCTGTGATGAGGGACTGTTGCAATTTTCGCATGGGACCACTGGAACTTGCGGATCTCACCGGTATAGATGTGAATTTCCCGGTGAGCAAAATTATCCTGGAAGGCTATTTTGGCGACCAGCGCCTGGCAACCTCACCCATCCATGAAGCCATGCGGGAAGCAGGTTTGCTGGGCCGTAAAACCAAGGCAGGATTTTACACCTACGCCGATGACGGATCACAAAGCGGGGGTGGTACAGCTGCAGATCATGTCACGACTGCAGCCCCTGCAAATCGGGTTGTCATGATCGAGGAAGATGAAGAGCTGAAGGAACTGTTCGTTCAGGCCGGTGCAGAAGTGGTCGCTGTAGATGACGGCGAAAGCCCGATTGTCTGTGCGCCCATCGGTGAAGATTGTACATCTGCCGCCGTTCGCCTGAACGCAGATCATGCGCGACTGGTCGCCGTGGATACGCTGACACCTTATGACAAACGGATCACCATCATGACCACGCCTGGTGCCGACGTGGAAGCCCTTAATTCGGTTTCGGCCCGACTTGCCAGTACAGATATCAAGGTCACAGCCATCAATGATTCGTTTGGATTTATTGCGCCGCGTATCCGCGCCATGATAGCCAATCTGGGTTGCGAGATGGCCCAGACCGGTGTCGCTGGTCCCGAAGATATCGATACAGCCATGACCCTGGGTCTTAACTATCCCATCGGTCCCATGGCTTTGACGGACGCTATGGGTGCTGAAATAGTACTTGCTTTGCTGGATGCCTTTCACGGACTGACGGGCGATCCGCGTTACCGGCCGAGCCAGTGGTTACGCCGTCGTGCATTATTGGGCCTATCGGCGAGCACACTCTGACATAAAGCTCAGTCCATCAGACTTTGTACATAGGGCGGCAGCACAAATGCCGCCCTGTGAATTTCCGGCGTATAATATCTTGTCTTCAAATCAAGTGTTTCAAACCGGGATGTTACCTGTTCCAGATCGACCGAAGTGAGGTCTATGCTGGCACCGCCCCAGCCCAGGGCCATGAAGCCACCGACATAGCCCGGGACTGCAGCCAGATAAAAACCGCTGGCATCGAACAACCCCTTCCACCTTGACCGGGTGTTGATGATCTCTGCAGGCTGATGAAACGGGACCCCGTTTTGGGTTACAACGAGGCCACCATCATTCAAAATCCGGCGACAATGCCTATAGAATTCACGGCTGAACAAAACCTCCCCCGGCCCTTGTGGGTCGGTTGAATCAACGATGATCAGATCAAAGCCCTCAGCGCAATCAGCAACAAACCGAAAGCCGTCATCCACCTGCACAGTTGCTCGCGGATCCTCGAAGGCGTCGCCACATATTTCACGCAGGTGAAGCTTCGCAAGTTCAATCAGCTCCCCATCGATATCAACCATGGTGACATTGTCAACGGGGTGCTTGAGCACTTCTTCCAGCATGCCCCCATCGGCACCACCAATGATCAGCACGGATTTTACATTGCCGTGCGACAGCATGGGTACGTGAGCCAGCATCTCATGGTAGACAAATTCGTCCCTGGCAGAGGTTTGAAAAACATCATCCAGTGCCAGCACCCGGCCAAAGCCGGGGGTGTCAAAAATGACAACATCCTGAAAGGCCGTTTTCCCCTGATATACAAGATTCTCGATCAACAGTTTCTGACCGGATCCCTTGTGCAGGCGTTCAACGAACCAGTTATTCAAGGGACAGGACCGCGCAACATTTCCGTAACCCGGACATCTTCTGTGGAAAATCCCCGCTTGAATGCATCAATCGAATCATGCGGGTTACAGTCACCACACATAAAAATGTCCAGGGCAGCGTAGCCCGCCTTTGGCCAGGTGTGGATACTGATATGGGATTCAGCCAGGATGGCGACACCGGAAACACCTTCGGGTGAAAACCGGTGCAGATCTATGCTGAGAACAGTTGCCCCTGCGGCAACGGCCGCGTTGCGCAAAACAGTTTCAACATGGCTGGTGTCGTTCAGGTTTTGCCCATCGTACAAATCCACAAGCAAGTGGACACCAGCATATCGACGCCCTTCACGCTCAACGTAAAATTCAAGTGTCTCACGGGGTTCAACATCGGGCCTGCCCGGCGGGTTCAGATTTTCTTCCCGTGTATCCACAGGTGTCTCTTCTGATAAATCAGGATTGGGAAAAATCTTGTTCATAATTGTCTCCACCCCGCAATCATGATGCGAGTTTCGTTATTTCGCCTACATTCCTGTCAAACGCAAGCCTGTATCCGTCAGCAACTGCCAATATCGCTGTTTTCCACAACCAATCAAAATAGTGGCCAAATTCATAAATTAAGACTATATTAAGCATAAGAACCGAGGGCGAAGTATCGCCGGGCAACCAATTCTGGATCGAAACAGCACGTTTTAGACTGTAAATCCTGCTTCGTTGGTTGCGCCACAGCATGTGAGTTCGGTTCAGGACGGGATGAAAATCCGTCCGCAAGAAGCAGTATGCTCTGAAAATCTATCGCAGAAGGCTACCCGGAATGTGCCAGGAAATTGGCACAAACTTTCGTGCGCTTCAGCGTGTGTTTTGGCACGCGCAGAAGAATTGCGCCTGGGAAAGGCGCGCCTGTCACCGGCTTGCAAAGAGCCCGTGACCTGAGATGTGATGGAGCCGAGATTTGGTCAGTCTGATCAGCGATGCTGCCATGGTCAGCTTTCAGACACTCAACGCCCGTAGCAAGGTTGTTGAGAGCGCCCGCTTGCGCACTGAAAACGACCTGCGATTCGCTGTCAGCGAGAATGAGACAACCAAAACAACGTTGGATTCTGTTGAAACAGCCCTTGGCGTAAATGCCGGGCTGGTGGCCCGCAGAACAGTGCTTTCCGGTACAGATACAGCCCTGCAGGCTGGCCTGAGCGCAGCCGAGGGCCTGCGTGAAACGATCGTCGAACTGAGTGCTATCGCTATACAGGCCAAGGCCACAAACATTGATCAGGACACCAGGGACGAGTTGATCGAGCGTTTTGAAACGCTAAGGGAGCGTCTGCCCGGGCAGCTGTCTTTCGGGACGGCCAATGGTTTGAATTTTATCGACGAGAATCCACCTAATTTTGTCATCAAGGACACCGAAGGCAACAAGATCAGAATTGCGTCTGAAGACTTGTCGGAAGTGGGCCTCGGGATTAGCCAACTAAGTGTCACTCTGGAAAGTGAAGCCACTGCCAGTGCCACCGTGTTGGCTACGGCCCTAACAACCTTTGATTCCAGGCTGGCAACACTGCAATCAACCGCTGACCAGGTATCAAGCGCCCTGGCCACAGCGAACACTGCGACGGGGCATATACCCAACGGCGTTGCAGAATTGATTGATCCTGATATCACCCTGCAGAATGCAGAACTTCGTGCCATTGATATTCGCCAACGTCTCAGCACGACGGCGCTGGCCATTGCCAATGTGGATGGTTTCGCGCTCGTAGGAGTCGTCAGAAACGGCTCCCAAAGTATTAGCCAATCCCAATCCTGAGATTGAAAATCAAACTTGTAACAGATTTTTTCAGGACTTTTGTCTTTTGAACGATTTCTTCGGCACGGCAGCCTGCCTGGTTATTTTGTTGTTCAAACGAAAAAACCGGAACGTCAGAAATACTGAAGTTCCGGTTTTCGGTTGTTTGGTGGAGCCAGGCGGAAGCTGTTTCCAACAAGTAAATATGTTATTTATCAATGGCTTATGCTGTCTCTATTCTACAGACTGTACCCCCCATGTGTACCCTCGTCAATTCTCCTTCTGGTTTCGCCTGTAACAATACCAGGCTTCAATGCCCCGACTTCTCAGGCATCTTTAGGTTCATGAGGGGTTCCTCTTTATCATCGGCAATCCTCTGATCGTACAGTCCACAGTATTGCTGTTTGGTGACCACTTGCATGTTGATCCTTCTACAGTCAAACATGCTGCCGTTCTTATGGAAAACTACTTCGTTCCTCTTGGCATCCATGATCCATCGATCCACTGATTGTAATTGGTATCGCTTACCATCAGGACGCAGTCGGTTCATTTTAGGGCGTTGGTCACGCCCATAACTGGGTCGAACATCGATACCACGATCAATTAAGATTGAACCCACATCATAGTCCACGAGCAAGGGCCGTGTGTCTGCCCCCACTCGGATGCCTACAAATGGTCGATCTGCTGGTATGAAGTTAGTCATGCTGGTTTACTCCTTCCTCTGCTGCCATGAATGTCCTGAATGAATCAGGAAGACGTGCAAGATGGGCGTTGGCGCTATCTGAGGGGGTGACATCCAGTTCATCCAGAACACGCATCAGGACCAGCTTGCGGGACGCTATGAAAGACAGTGGTCTGTAAACTGTCTTGCCGTACTTTATTCGCTTCTTCATCACTATCCATTGCAGTTCATCAAATCCAAGACGCCATTTGTCGTTCAGATCAAACAGCACTTCATTGGCGACACTACCCATTGTAGGAAGCCCCTCGCAGCTTGTGAGTGACCACCTTCAGGTTTCGTTTGCGAAGGTCTCGACATTCCTTGTTGATCGTTGCGACGTGGGCGTTGTCAGGAGCATTGGTAACCAATCTGGCAATAGTGACCAATCGGTCATGGTGACGACACCTGACGTAGCTGGTCCCGCGACCATTGCCGTTAACTAGCCATTGGTCTGTTAGACCGCTGTCCATCAATCTGAAGAAGTCACGGTCATCTAAGATGGCTTTAGTACCATCTGGTAGTGGTACGACGATCAACGAATTGCCGTCAGGGCCAGTGATGGAATTAGGTGTTCGCTTGTGTTTGCCCCTGCGTATTGTCCGGTGAAGCCCTGTCACATCGTGGTCGTGTTCGATGCCATTGGGAATGAGTGGTAGTTGGAAGTTCATTGGTTTCGTTTCTCCATAGAACCATCACCACCAACAGGCACGACAAAGCTGACACCATGAGCGAACTCAGGTGGGCTGAAGTCGTAACCATTGGTTTGGATGGTTTATTTGATTGAGGGTTGATTGATAGATCGGTCACTAAAGACCATGACACTCACAGGACTGAGGAATGTCAGAGGGGAGACATCAGGCCACCAAGGCTGTAACTATTGTGAACTAAGGTGACGACCTTGGCTGGTTCTGATGTGGGCTAAGGTGGGGAGACATATGTAGGGGGATGTCATTCTATTAACCCCCAACATAGGTGGCAGCATCGGGTTCTGCCAAAGGCATCACTTCAGTCAGTCTAATGTGACGACTTTGGTGATCCGATATTGGCATTGGTCATGTCTGATGGGATGTTGATTAATGTCTCAATATCAAACATCAACTTGGGACAACACATCAGATCAACCAATGGACAAACGACAAAGGACACCGAAGTGACGCCTTTGGGTTCCTGATGTTGCTCAGTGGCTGGGCTGATGAGTGATGGATAGTGAGGGTGTTCAGAATTCCGTGTCACTGGCATAGTTTAAATATCCAACACGTCGTCTAATCTGCCTTCAAAATAGATTGAGAGTTGGGACAATGTCAAATTCCAGTTTTGCAGTGGCATCGTCCATTT
>Ga0233443_1002040_pt1 | contig 16120 bp, 10 predicted proteins | sample SI_123_September_2_FD_182784 | JGI IMG/M metagenome (GOLD analysis project Ga0233443, IMG submission 182784) | Seawater microbial communities from Saanich Inlet, British Columbia, Canada - SI_123_September2016_200_MG | ecosystem: Environmental > Aquatic > Marine > Inlet | place: Canada: British... | reverse complement strand
ATTCAATTACTGAAACACCAAAACGATAAAGCTGAAAACTATTTTAGAAAAGCCTGTCAATTAAACAATAAATTTGCTGAATCATTTAATAATTTAGGCATGGTTCTTCGAGACAAAGGTGAATACAATGAAGCACTGACCTGCTTTAATCACACCATCCATCTCGACCCAACACATACTAAAGCACATTATGGCAAAGCACTGATCCTATTATTAAAAGGCGAATTCAAACAAGGCCTAATAGAATATGAATGGCGTTGGAAACACGAAGACAATTCTCCTAGAAAATCAGACAAACCACTGTGGAATGGCGAAGACTTAAACCACCAAACATTATTTGTTTATACAGAACAAGGCTTTGGGGATGCCATACAATTTATTCGCCTCATTTCAAACATCAAAGAAAAGTACCCCGCCTGCCATCTTTTATTTGAATGCAAAAAACCATTATTTAGTTTATTTCAAACAGTTGCTGACATTAATGAGCTCTTCATTCAAGGACAAGCTATCAGCAACTATCATTATCATATTCCGCTACTGAGTATTTTAAGCATATTAGATATTACTTTTGAAACCATACCAACATTCAAACCCTATTTATTCTCAGCTCCACCCTATTCCATTCAACTCAATTTAAAAAAAGATCGTTTAAATGTTGGTTTTGTCTGGGCTGGAAACCCTCAACACATCAATGATTATAACCGTTCCAGCAATTTAAAAGCCTATTCAATACTATTTCAATACAAAAATATAGACTTTTATAGCTTGCAAAAAGGCATTAGAGCGAATGAAATCACACAATATTTAACATTAAGCAATGTACATGACTTATCACATCACATTAATTCTTTTGCCGATACTGCTGAGATAATCAGCCAATTAGACCTAATCATTTCAGTAGACACATCAACCACGCATTTATCTGCAGCTTTAAGCAAAAAGACCTGGCTATTATTGCCTTATATTCCAGAATGGAGATGGCTTGAGAATCGCTCCGATTCACCGTGGTACCCCAGCATTAAAATTTATAGACAATCAAGCATTAATAATTGGCAAGAATTATTGTATCAAGTAAAAAACCAACTCATTGAGTATGCAAATACTTCTCTTAGAAAACCATTGCAACCTAGGAGGCTGTCCGAAAATGTAGGTTTTCGTCAGAACAAGGCAAAATTTGGCGAAAAAGCACAGTTTACTGGTGTAAATGAGCATTTTGAGCCGAATTTTAACGCCGTTCTGGCGGAAAGATGCGTTTTCGGACAGCCTCCTAGCCCTCATAAAGTAATTCCGACAACAACAAAAAGCTACCTTGTTTCTGCACTACACCTGAGCTTAAGTGATACTCTATTTTACTATAGATACATTGCAGAACTTAAAAAACAATCCGAACAAATTATCATTGAGTGCAACAAAGTATTTCATGACTTATTCATCATCAATAACCTCCAGGTTTCAGCTCATCCACTTGAGCAATGTTATTTTGAGCAAACATTGATCATGGAAAAACTACCCCAATATTTCACTGGGCACCAGCTAAAACTTACCCCTCCCTATTTTCATATCGATCCACTTATACCCCAAAAAAGATACCCACTTCTGCCACACCAGTTAAATATTGGCATTGAAGATGATAATGATTTTTTTAAATCTTGTTATCCAATCATAAAAACCAGCCCACATTATTATTTTCATCAGTTAAGCACCGACAAATCATTTTTAACTATCCCAAATAGTAAAGCTGAGTTGAGTAGCTTGCCTACTCAAACCAAACTTATCCCCTTGCGGGATAAAGCTGAGTTGAGTAGCTTGCCTGCTCGAACGAAACTTATGCCCTTGAGGTATAAAAACACAACTCAATGCATCAATATCAATCAAAGCATGTTACTTAAAGCAATCCAAATAACCTCTTTAGATTTACTCATCACAGATAATTTAGCAACAGCTTATTTAACCGCTTCATTAGGCAAACCTGTTTGGCTGTTATTAAAACCAAACACAAAATTGCCTTCCCCAAAAATATCGACCTATCCTTCAATGCGGACTTTTAGACATATCAATAACCTACAAAATATAATCATGAAAATACTTACTTAAGCCTACACAAACATAAGTAGGTAACCATAATTATATTAACATTTTCACTCAATATTTTCTGCCCTTTGGCACTACTACTCTGACCGAATAGATCTCTATGCAATCAGAGTAGTAACACCAAAGATCAAAAAATCTTGAGCGAAAATTTTGTTAAGATAATTATGGCCACCTTCTTAAGACCCAAATAAGCAAAGTTTACTTATTTAAATTTTTATTCAATTAATCTTTTTTAATTAAATTTTGTCTGCTATAGTGCGGTGGTTTAATAAATTTTGTTGGTAAAAATAAAGCGTATTAAAAAGGCAATTAAATGCATAAAACAATTCAGAAAATCCTTCTACTTTCCTTGATATTGATTAATTTCCCTGCACTGACTTACGACACAACAACTTCCAAGACACCTATAGAACAAACAATAATCAAGCTTGCACAACCAATATCTGCAAATCAGGCGATGAAAAAAAACATCAATATTGATTTACTTTTAGCTGAAAATACACACACCCCCTCTTCTCATAAAACAAACCCTCACTGGGAATATCAGGGGAAAAATGGCCCTCGTAACTGGTCAAAAATCAAACCCGAATTTTCTAAATGCGGTGAAGGACTCAATCAATCTCCTATTGATATTCGGCCTGCCATTGAACCACGCAATCACTTCAACCGTTTCTCACTACCTTACAAAGCCAACAATAGAAGTTTACAACGGATTGAATTTCATTATTCTGCTGGACCAGGTATTTTGTTGAACAATGGCCATACTATTCAGTTCAATGTAGACAACTCTGATTTTGCTGACTACATGGTTTATGCAGGTGAAAGATACGAATTAATACAGTTTCATTTTCACGCCCCAAGCGAACATGTCGAAGATGGTCGTTATTATGATATGGAAATTCATTTAGTACACAAAAATCGCCACAATGAATTGGCGGTGGTTGGATTATTAGTCAGACGAGGTGGTCACAATCAGTTAATTGATGCACTATGGCATTCCATGCCAACCCAAAAAGGTCAAAAAAATACCATTAAATTTCCTATTAACGTTATTGACCTAATTCCATTCAATAGAGCTTATTATCACTATAACGGTTCACTAACAACGCCACCTTGTAGTGAAAAAGTCAAATGGTTTGTCATGAGAGATCAAATCTATGCTTCTTACAACCAAATCAACTATTATAAATCAATCATAAAAAACAACTCAAGACCACCACAAAAACTAAATGGCCGACGAATTATGGAGTCACGATAATAGCTCTAATTCTACTAAGGGACACAAAATAATAACGGGCATGAAATAACTTCCCGTTCTTGGCTTCATATTTGGTTTAAATTCAAATAATCTGATTGAACAAAAGCTCAGAATAGTCACTCTATTCTGAGCTTTTACAATTGAATATTTAGATGAAATTTATCGAATCTTATGCATCAGTCATTTGAAGATAAAGTGAAAGATGGAAAGTTATTTCTAAACACTAGTTTGCATTAGGGTTATAAATTATACTAGGAGGCTGTCCGAGAATGCAGGTTTTCTCCAAAACAAGGCAAAATTTAGCGAAAAAGCGCAGTTTACTGGTGTAAATGAGCATTTTGAGCCAAATTTTAACGCAGTTCTGGAGGAAAGATGCGTTTTCGGACAGCCTCCTAGTGAAAATCAGTGTTCATTAATGGTCCAAAATAATCCAAAAAAGGCATTAGGTAACACGCAATAAATAAACTACCTATATTGCGCAGAAATTTTGCTTGTCTTTTTTGTTACAAAAATAGGCGTGTAGTCACTCTACATAACTATTTTTGTAACAAAAAAGACGAACAAAAGAGCCAGTAAGATAGGTAGTTTATTTATTGCGAGTTGCCTTATATTCTTGTTTGCCTACTTAGGGGCGTACACGCCCCTTATTCAAATGATGAACCCAATATCATTTTTTATACGTATGCTTAGTAATGAAATAATTTGCCTCAATGTGTGCAGGTACTCTAATAATTACTTTTCTATAAGCTTTTTTTGCTTCACTGATATTACCTTGCCAAGCTTCTGCACGAGCCAAATAAACCAATGCAGTTGAATCAGTCGGGTATCTTTCAGCCACTTTTTTAGCATGTTTTGATAATTTCGCCCATTTTCTTGTACCTTCCTCAACCAGCATCAAACGTACATGTGCGGTGAAATTCCAAGGAGAATTAGCCAATACTTGATTAGCATAACGACGTGCCTGACGCCATCTTTTCTGAGCCATTAACGGTAATGTTATGCCCAATCTTGCATCAATCGTTCTGGGATTCAAATTAATGGCTTGCTTATAAGCTCTTATTGAGTCACTGTACTTACCTTGCATATAATTTAAATAAGCAAACCGCAATAAAGCATATTCCTTATTCCTACCACGAGTAGTATTACCTTCAATCACCGCTGCCGCTTGAGCATATTTACCTTTGTATTCCAACTGATAGGATTTTTTCCAAAGATTTGTGGCAGAGTGAACTGAAAATGATGATAATAATAGTAATGACAATAGTGATACGTTTAATCTAGTTAACATGATTTTTCCTTTACGATAAAATTAGAACATGACACCCTAATGGGTAAACCTTAAAACACTTGATTTTGACCTATTTTTTAACCCTAACGCACAAAAAAATGAAGTAAAGACTGCAATATTTTCATGCACTCTTGGTTAAAAAAAACATCAATTATTAAAAAAATATTGTTTATGCCTAATCTTTATTCCCAATTTTTCTTCAAACTCAAGTATAAGTATTGTTGTGTGTAAGCATTAACAACATTACTTGTTAGGTTTTCAAATTTTGACAAGCCTAAAATAGTTGTAATTTCATATTCATCCCTAATTTTCCAAGTCACTCCGAATGAAGCAGCACCTTTTTGAATATCTGCTAGGTTATAAACAGCCAGAGCATCATTATCAACAGCAAAAATACGCTTACCACCTAAAACACCAATAGAAAAATTATCAATGCCTAAAATAGCATTTGAACCCAACCAGTGAGTCCATTTAACATCAACCGATGAAAATGAATCCTCACCTTGCGACAAGTCTTTATCGCTTGATTTAATCAAGTAAGCTTTGATATTTAACCAATCTGTACTGTCATTAAAAGCAAAGCCAAATGTTGGTGCGAATTGTTTCACGGTCAAATTACTGTTATTTGGGTAATCTGATTTGGAAAATCCCACATCAAGATAGAGATCTTTTTTAAAATTTAAAAATGCCAATTTAGGTGCAATGACATCAACACCATCAGTTAACTTCGTTGTATCATCATTAGAAACACTGTGATAAACCAATTGAGTCGTTAATCGCCCTCCCAAAGCATCACTATAGATGTGGTACTGAAACCGACCCGCAAATGCAGTTTGTTTAATGTCTTCAATCGGATCTTTAAAATCCACATTAGAACCATTATAACCAACCGCAAAACTTACATTTTCCAAATAGTCTGCATTTAATAAAAAATTAGCCGACATCACGTCATTCCTGAAAGTAGAATCTGAATAGCTTCCCAGTACCCCACTAAGCGTGGTTGAAACATACCAGTCATCCCCAGCCATCACAGTATTCGTAGACATTGCCACCATCAAAGCACCTGATAGCAGTGTATTTTTAATTATTTCCATTTTTTCTTTACCTTTCTAGTTAATTTTCAAATTTAAAAAATTCTTTTCATCTTTTATTTCAGCATGTTTGTTCACATAACGATTCGCCTCGATATGAGCAGGGATCCTAACCAACACTTGCGAATAGGCCTCCCGCGCAGCGCGAACATCGCCTTGCCACATCGCTGCACGAGCCATGTACACAAAAACCCCCGATTGACTGGGATATCGTATTGCCACCTGCTTGCTATGCGACATCAATGCTTGCCAGTCTCGCATTGCTTCCTCTGCCATCATTAAACGAATGTGAGCAATATAGTTCCAAGGAGCGATACTGATGACTCGCTCAGCATATCGCCGAACCTCTCTCCATCTTTTTTGTACCATCAGCGGCAATGTAATTGCCAAGTTCACATCTAATGCCAATGGATTTATATCCATCAACTTTTTATACGTTACAATTGATTCGTTATAATCACCTTGAAGATAATAAGACAATGCTGTCTTATACAAACCATATTCTTCATCGGTTGACCTTACAACCTTCATTTGTTTTTTTATAACCGAAGCAATTTCCTGCTGCTTTCTTTTGGCTATTTCTTGATTATATTTATCCCACAATGACTCCGCCAATAATGATTGGCAAATCATTAAATTTATAAAAAGAATAATAAAACAAACAAGTTTCTGAATCATCAATTACCATTTCACTGTAAAATTTACATAAAAAAACTGTTGAGTATAAAAGTCTACCCGTTTTTCAGTTTGTAGCTCAGCTGTTTGAAGAATGCGACGTGTTTGAAAAATATCGTCACTACTATCAGTCGCGGTGCCATTGTTATCAAAAACATCATTAACAGCAACATCACTGGTGACAATCAAACTGGTATTTTTATAGACTGACTGCCCCCAAAGTAACATCACCTCATAATCACGCTTAATTTTCCAGGTTAATGCCACTGAAAAATTACTGACTTGTAAATCAGCTAAGTTACTCACTGACATCGCATCATTATCTACCGCAAACATTTTTTCACCCAGCATATAACCGACATGCAGACTGCTGACATTCAACAATGAATCATTTCCAAACCAATGGATCCATTTTAAATCCAATGCAAGTGCTTCTTTATTTTCAAAAATTGTGGTGGATGCATTTTTTGAAAATGAACCACTTGCTGTATATTGACTGGAAGAATTCAAAGTGAATGCATTATAAGTCGCAGTAGAAATCACATCGGATGAATTATTATTGCTCGTGGTAATTGCATCACTTAATTTAACGGCAACCAGCTTCAAGTCTAACCAGTCAAATCCTGAATTAAAAGCCACTCCCAAACTGGGTACTAATTGAGTCACTGAGATATCATTAGGATAACTTGATTGAGAAACATCCAGACTCATCAACAAAGAATCATCATATGTTTGATACGAAAACCTAGGAGCAATGACAGTGACATCATGGGTATTTTTAGTCAGATCATCATTGCTTACCGTGTGATACGCTATTTGAGACATTATTTTTCCAGAACTGTTGGTGAAATAATTATAGGTGAATTTTGTCGCAACAGAACTTTGTTTGATGTCGGCTTCAACACGTTGATCCAATGATTTTTCAAAATCAGAAAAAAAAGGTTTAAAATCAATATTATTGCCATTGAGTGCAACTAAAAAGCTCATTCTTTCCAGATAATCTGCTGACAACGTTAAACCCGTAGCAGTGACTCCGTTTTTAAATTGAGACTCTGAATACTCCCCGACCAATGCATTGACAGACGCAGTCATATACCATGTTTTTTCAGCCAAACACTCATAAGAAACAAAAAGTATCGCTATAAACATTAAACAAGAGTAAAAATAACCCCTTTTATAATAATTCTTGATCAATAGTTTACCCAAAATGCTTCTTCTTCAAAATTGACAAATGATTTATATCGTCTGACACCATAAGGCCATCTAAACTCAGTCGCTTTTAATGTTGGATTGTAAATGGAGGTGTAAATCGTACCAAATCCTTCTTGATAATTGTCAGTAAATAAAGGGGCATATTCAAAACTGTCGATGAAATTTTCTATGTTGATCAATGGATCATAAAGTTTATCAATCAAAAACTTTTTACGTTCATAAGATTTTGAAAAAATAGCATAGTTGGACAATTCAAAATCACCTTGATGGTTGACAGCCAATGGAATATGAGAAACTCGAGTCATTTGCCCAGGATTAATTTCAACCGTATTGACGGTGTAATTCGCATCAAATAAAGTCACATTGTAAGCCATGTGTGTCGGCACTTTTTGCAACACTGCAACGGCTTCTGAAGTGGTTTTACAAAATTCTAAAATATACCTTAAGATGATTGGAATACCGAACCCTTCTCCCCGATCACTGGCACCACCAAATGCCAGTGAGACAGATAAACCATGCTCATTCATGCCATCTAAAACACCCCACAAACAATCAGTGGATGCAATGACTTCGGTATCAAACCATTTGCTTTTAACAACTCGCATTTCAGACAAAGCCAAATCATAATCATAATTACGCACTAACACAGGATTATATTTTGCCCACACAGCCTGCGAACAACCACTGACATAAGGAGCGGGACAATAAAAACTGAGTAATCTAGATTCCAGATCATCTGCATCCGTTAATTCAATCAATGACATCCAGATACTTTCAAATTCTGGCATATATTCTTTAATGGCATTATGACAAGCTTGGTAATTAGGGCGATTAAACTCACCTTCTTTCAAAAACCATTTTTTATAGCCTTCAATAGAGCTCTTATAAAACGACAACCACTTTTCACTGGGTTGCTGTTCCTCAATGAATTGAACATATTTTGTATTATTCATTGAGGTCATCAGCCGATGTTTTTAAACTGGCTTGTTTGCCATAGCGTTGCGTCAGCTGAAATTCTTCATCTGTTAACTCTCGATATTTAACGGCTTGATTAACCGTAGCAATCAATGTTTCAGCAGCACGGGTTAATTTATTATGTTCATCTTGTAACAGTTGATTGGCAAATAAAATTAAAATATCTGCACTTTTATAGACATATTCATCTTGCTTCATGATTCGCAAAATATAGATTTCATCATCGGCTAAATTTCTTGCATTATCGGCATATCGAATAAAATTAAGTTGCTGATTTTCTATTTTGTAGACACCCGTTTTAGGAATTTCGGTAATGATTTTTAATTCATCACTGAGGTATTTGAAAATTAACTGACCAAAAGCCGAATGATTAAAAGTTTTAACTTGATGGTTAAATTCAGTAGGATCCAGCGTTAAATTAACGTCACTGTATTCCAACAAATGAAACAAATACAAAGGCATTACCTGATTACAAAATGATGACATATTGGTTAATGCACTAATTCCTGTGACACGAGGATTTAATTCACCTAAATAAACCTGAAGATTATTTCTGTCGGCAGCATCAATCAAATAATCGACTTCAAAATAACCACGATAACCACGTTCATACAAGGCATCACCGAATCGTTCAGTGTATTCAATCATGATTTTTTGAATATCATCGTCAAACATGCCAGGATTAACATCATTGCCGCACCACCCCCCTTTATAGGGTGTCAGATCAGGGTGTCCAATTATTTCAGTTAAAATCGGTCCAACATACGTTCCTTTTTTAGTCGCACAGGCTTCCATTGCCACTTGCAGGCATTGAATTCGCTTCATTATTTTAACCGTCTCTTCGGCTTCAATTTTATCGGCATGTTGTTGATAATCAGCTTCGTTAGAGATAAAAAAAGTGGTTTTACCTGAATCACCATAAGCTGTTTGAATCACTACTTCATCACCCAAATTGTTAGCAGACATACAATCTTTTAGTTGCTGATAGTTTTCAATTTTTTGTAGAGCATTAGGCACACTGGGAACATCGACACTATTTCCAATTTCAGTCGTGGTGATTTTATTATCAATACTTTTAACCAGTTTATTCGGTGGCATGATCAAATTCATGCCCAATGATTTTACCAATTTTTCCAGCTCAGGATCATAAAACAAGAAACACACATTGGCAGGATTTTTGGAATCACTGTGGTTTTTAATGTGCTCAACAATTTTTTTATTGCCCAGCAAATATTGATTAATTGCCTCAATATCATTAAACACGGGTGTTTCAGCTGATTCAGGAATGATGACACTGTTGTTTTGCTCATCATAACAATCAATAAAATTCACGTTAAACCATTGTTTGACCCAATCAGAAATAACCATCAAATTAAAATTGGTGGCACTGACAAAATAATAATTGGTTTCATTTTTTTGAAAATAATTTTTAATTTCTTGAATACTGTTCAGTGTTGGTTGACTCATTATTTTAGAAACTCCGCTGTAAAAATTTTTAACCCATGCTCTGAATGATAGCCATGAATTTCTTTAATTTGTATGTTTTGTAAATACAATAAAATGTCATAGGTAATTAACTGTCCTGGCACAATGATTGGAAACCCAGGAGGATAAGGCGTGATAAATCCTGCAGAAACTGGGTGAAGCCCATTCATCACTCGCTGAATGAGTTCGTTAGACAGCAACATATATTCAACATTGGCTGATTTTAACCCTGCATAATAGGCCGTACGCAATTCAACGGCCTGAAAATTATTAATATCACTGGATTGGAAAACCACAAATTTTTCATGATAATTTCGAGTTTGTGGCAAATTAGCAATGTACTTTTCAGGTTCTGTTCGACTTGGAGAATCATCCAGCATATTGGCAATGTGATGTAATGAATCCAGTAGATATTTGATATTTTTTGCGGTCACACCAATATTGATAATCAGCAAAATGGTATTGTGTGATGTTTTATTTACCTGAATATCATATTGCGTCATCAATAACTGTCTAAAATTAGGCCCATCAATACCTGTCGAACTGATATCCAGAGTAATTCTGGTTGGATCAACCACAAACAAAGTCTCTTTATAATACTCATTCAGTTCAGGGTAAAACATCAAAGAATTCGATGATTGATACTCATTAAGATAGTCTGCTGGCACCAACTCCTGATCATCCAACACTTTAAAATAACGATTTAAAACAGCCGATTCTTTAATTTCTTGACGCAAACACCAGGATTTCTTCAATGAGTTTTTAATTAAATTGTAGCCCTCTAAACTCATCTGTCTTCTTGCAAAATCGAGTGAAGCAATGATTTGATAATTGGGAGAGGTTGAAGTATGCGTTCGGTATGCCTCATAAAAGTCATCTTCCACAAAGTTTTCATCAAAAATATGCAACATGGAGGCTTGTCGAAAAGCGGTCAACGTTTTATGAATAGATTGGGTTGCATACGCTCTAATACTATAATTCGATGGATCGGGGTACAAATCATTGGTCAACAAAAAGCTGGGATCGTCAAGATCATGTTCAGCTTTCCACTGTTCATAAAATTGCTGATAAGTTTCATCCGTCCGCATTGCTTCCAGACTATTCGATACCGACATGGCTGTTTTATCACGGTATATCGGGTTAAAATAACCAAAAGAAAACCAAGCTTCATCCCAATGAAAGATGATATCTGGTTTAATCGCCAGAATATCCAACATATAACGACGCACATCGTAAATCACGCCATCGAATGTTGAATTGGTTAAGGTAATCTGCTTCACTCGATGCAATTGATTCTGACGCTTTAAATCCAGCAAGACCTGTTTGATTCTTTTCAACGTGACACAACCATAAAGGTCATACTGATTTAGTGGATAGGTTTCTAAAAAGATAGGTGTCGCACCCGACAATAAAATGGCATAGGGAATCGACTTATGGCAATCAGATGACACCAGAATAATATCATCGGGATGCAAATTTGCCTGCATTACAATTTTGTTGGCAGTGGTGGTTCCATTGGTTATAAAATAGGTGTTTTTAGAGCGAAATAATTTAGAGGCTTTATTCTGTGCTTGAGAAATTGAGCCTTTAGGATCCATGATTGAATCCATACCACCCAATGTCGACGATGTTTCAGCCGCAAAAATTCCCTGTCCATAAAAATCTGCAATATCATTAATCCAGTAGGATTCCTCGATCGATTGCCCTTGTGAAATAGGTAACGCATGAAACGCACCTTTGGGTCTTTTTGCATAAGAACGCAAGGCATCAAAAAATGGCGTCGAAAAACGTTGCTCAATGCCACTTAAAATATGATGATGGATATCGGCAAAGAAATTGCTACTTTGTGTATAAATAATTCGATCAAAAACTTTTTGCTGCTGTTCTGTTGCAAATGTTTCACTGATGTAGAAATGATCCAACTCACATCTAAACTGGCAAATATGGTTTTTCAAATCAATTGCATCATCATGAGAAGAAGGTATTTTATTTTCAAAAAATGATTTAAAACCTTGTGCAAAAAAGGACTGAAATTCGACCTGAGTTTTAAAATCGTCTAAATAAATACAAGTTTGTATGGTTGGATTGGACAGCACAGCAATGATGGCATCTTGATAGTTATCCACCACCACAATATCGTAAAGAAATTGGTCCTGAAACGTTTTGTAATTTGCCAAAGAATTTCGATACAATAATTCATATTCTGCAGGATTCGGATGAACAATTAAGACTTCAAAATAAGTTTTTAACTTCTTCCGTTTTTCAGCTTCAGCATAATGTGATGTCAATAAATGGCTTTGTGGTTTATCCAGATTATTTAAATTGGTATAAAACGGAACAAAGGCTTGAGCCCGATAGGATTCTTTTTCCAGCGCTTCTAATAAATTACCACATAATAATTTAAAGCACTGTAAATTTTCTCCCGTCAAATAATGACTCAACTGATAAAGCACTTCTTTACCAGGAAAAGCCCAATAAGATTCGATTTTAAAGGCTTCTATAAAATGATCATTTAATTCCTGAATATTTGAAGACAAAACATTTTGGTAAATGCTCCTCCACAATTCAAGACGGTAACTTTCTAAATCAAATGCAAGATTGTTTGAGTCCATAATTTTTATTTAGCCAATGACATTAAGGAACGCTAATCAAATAACTTTTACATCTCACTTCCATCTTTACGCTATCTCTGATTGATCTTTAATCGAAAAACTTCACATTAGAATAACTAGTGCTACAGCTTTTCTCAATCAGATCAATCAAATCTAACGCAAAGCTAAAACCGAGTTGTAAAAGTTATTTAATTAGCGTCCCTAAAACAGTTTTCGCGTTAACGTTTTCAGGATCAAGTATCAAGACTTCTTTGAATATTGCCTTGGCACGAAGATATTTTTTTTGTTGATTATTTAACAGCCCTAATTGAGTTAGGTACAAAGTATCGCCAGGGTATCTAATCAACATTTTGATGAGAATTTTCTCAGCTAAATCCAGTTTATTTAATTGTCGTAAAGCCACTGCCAATCTAAAATTGCCATAATAATTATAATAGTCGGTACTGATAACCTGATACCCGACCTTATTCACTGCTTCATAATTCTTTGCCAATAAATAAGAATACATCAAACCCAGTTTTGGTGAGATGGCATTAGGCAAAGCTTTAATGGCTTTTTTATAATGACTGATTGAGTTTCGGTATTGAGCATTCATCCGAAATAATTTACCCAGGCGATTATTGACGCCATAAGTTGCTTCATAGCGTTGATAAACCAATTGGATTGATTTAATGGCATCATTATAATTACCTGATTTTTCATAGGTATAAGACTTATAATACGCTTGAGATATTTGATCTTCACTCAGCTTGTTGACTAAACTAAAATCAGCCATTGAGGCTGAGCTAACAAATAATACCAACAATAAAAATGTTATTTTTTTCAACAGATTAACCCTCCAAAGGGTATTTAGAACATAATGCCCTTTGGGCAAAATAGCAAAATATTGAACCACGAATGAAGACAAATAAACACAAATACTCATTAGACATTATCCGTGTCTATCTATGTTCAGATATGGCTAAATTAATTACCATCATTGTAAAATATTGTACCAAACATCTAAATTTTCGACTGCAATACAAACCGATACTCAGCCACTTCTATTTCTTTAAATCGACTCAATGGATCTAACTTAATCAAGGTATCCAATTCAACTCCAAAAAATTTATTTATAACCTTACCTTTTACCGTGTTTTCATCAACATAATGATAATCAGCATGGGTACTGACAGCATCAGTTTTAAAAGAGTTGAGTAGACTCGCACTATTAGCCTGCACATAATTCAACACCAAATCATTATTAATGTTATCCGACCACTTCAATTGTGGTGCATAAGATAAAGGCATTGTTGATAACGCCAAATACATCAAAGACAAATAGGGATCATTGCCAGTGGTTCCATAAAAATAGAAGTTTCCATATTGCTTACCAAAATATAGCTTACCTTTGGCCGTTTTAAAGTAATAACTTAAATCATCTGCCATGGTTATCTGGAAAGTTAAATCAGCTTGTTTTTGGTCGTTCAAATAAACATCATAAGTAAACCTTTCATCCAGCACAAAGTTACTCAATTGATCATAATACAGATCAAACTGGCAATGAGTAATATCACTATGTACCTCTGGCAAACCTGATGAATGATAATTTCCAGACTGTTCATAATTGACAAAAACAAAAGGCATAGTGGCGGCAGTTACCGAAATACCATATTGTACTTGAATATGAATATGAGGTTGTGGCGATTGACCAGAATTACCACACAATCCCAAAACAGTTCCGACCTCAACAATCTGGCCTTCCACCACATAAATGGATTGATTGGCAAAATGAGCCAGTTTAACCATAAAACCACGGGCATCTTCAATGGTGATTTCATTGCCCCAATTATTCACAGTATCAACTGAACCGATAGAGTTATCAGCCAAATAATGAATCACTTTAACCACCCTACCCCTTACAGGTGATAACACTTCTTGACCAAAACAATAATAATCCGTTAATGACTTACCTTGATTACAATAGGTCTTTTTTTGTGAATCGCAGATAACAAAATCATAAGCGTAACGATAGATTCCCTTATGAGTCCAATCGCCATCAAATCCTTGCCAGCAATGCCAACGACCTTTAAAAGGCAAAGATAAGGCTGTATTTTCGGTCACATAGCGCCCTTGATTGGCTAAAAACGCATCAAGATTTTGTTCGGGTGTATTTTTATAAATTTTAGTTCGTAACGGATAATCCAATAAATTAAGCATATAAATAAAGGTCAAGGTGACAATGGTAAAGGGCAAGGTAAAAATAGGTAAACCATATTGAGACCAAAAGACATGACCCGCACTGGCGATGATGGTGGCAATGGCAACGCCTAAAAAGGCGATTGCATAACTTTTCAATGAAGGAATATTAAAAATTCCACCCAACGCCATGGCAATTAAAATGTAATTAAAACTACTCACATCCTTAGCCGCTGTTTCGATTGATCCTGTAAACAAACCATACAACACAATACCGAAACAAAATCCTGTCAATGACAAGGTAAAAAGAATTCGAGAATTGAGTAACAACAACAAGGCAATTAAGCACCCCGTCACCTCATTCGGCATAAAAATAATGGCTCCCAGTGCTTTAAAATAACCACTTAACCAAAAAGGTAAAAAACCAAGTTCTAACAAATGAGATTGAGAATAGAGTGAGACCACATACAAGTTTGTAAAACTAGATGCCGACAAATACACTAAAATACTGACGAGAATAAAAGGAATACTAAGCACTTGTAAACCAAATAATTGATAAAAAATATGGGCTATGACAATGGTAATAATGACCGTCAAACTACCCGCAATAAAGATCATCAATAAACTTAAAACTGAAATTTTAAACAAATAGCCTATTGCCAGACCAACCAGCAAAGCATTATAGGTAAAATAACCTGTTTTTAGAAAAGTAACTTGATAACCGAGCATTAAAGCAATGCTATAGGCAGATAAAACGGATAATAACCCAGACAGTCCTGCATTATAATTTATAAAGGTAATCAACAGCAGAATAAACCCTGAAAATAGCCCTTTGAGAAAGAAAATATCAGAATAACTATTCAGTAAGGTACTGACAATATTTTTAACTCGATGATTTGTCATTATAACTACAGAATTTTTTTTATTATTAAGTTATCAAGACTATAGTTTAATAATTTTAATTCTGTAAAAAATTAACGAAAAAGCAGAAAAAAGTTACTTTTTAATTTTTCTAATGTTGCGCTAGGAGGCTGTCCGAGAATGCAGATTTTCTTCAGAACAAGGCAAAATTTGGCGAAAAAGCGCAATTTACTGGTGTAAATGAGCATTTTGAGCTGAATTTTAACGCAGTTCTGGAGGAAAGATGCGTTTTCGGACAGCCTCCTAGGAGGCTGTCCGAAAATAGAGTTTGTGAAATTTACACCGCAACATATTGCGTTTTATTACTTGATAATACACTGTATATTGTGGTTAA
>Ga0233443_1002036_pt1 | contig 16141 bp, 19 predicted proteins | sample SI_123_September_2_FD_182784 | JGI IMG/M metagenome (GOLD analysis project Ga0233443, IMG submission 182784) | Seawater microbial communities from Saanich Inlet, British Columbia, Canada - SI_123_September2016_200_MG | ecosystem: Environmental > Aquatic > Marine > Inlet | place: Canada: British... | reverse complement strand
ATAACCAGGGAGCACTACTCTTGCTAATCTTGCCATAGATTAATTATAGCAGGATTGACAATTAAGTGTTGTGTCCCCTTAATTACTTCATTTAAGACAGCGTCAGAAGTCTCGTCTGCAATCGAGATAATTTCTCCCTGAACAGAGCCAAAACTTTCATCAATATCACACTCAAAATCTATACCCACTTTTGTCAAATGGTCTTTAAATTTGTCTGAGAGTGTTGGGGCGAAAAATATATAATCTAACATAATAATTTTATAAACCAATTTAGGATATTTTAATGCTAGATCAAAATGCTTTAGACACTTTATTTATTAATGCTAGAAGTCACAATGGTTGGTTAGACTCAGATGTATCTAATGAGCAAATTAACCAAATCTATGAGTTAATGAAATATGGCCCAACAGCCGCTAACAACTCGCCTGCTCGTATTACTTTCGTCAAATCAGCCACAGCCAAACAAAAGCTTAAAGCTCATCTTGATGAAGGTAATGTAGAAAAAGCCATGGCCGCACCTGTTATCGCTATTATTAGCTATGATATTGAATTTTATGAAAAATTGCCATTCTTATTCCCCCATGCTGATGCTCGTAGCTGGTACGCTGGCAATGATGCAAAAATCAAATCTGCTGGTGAAATGAATGCTACCTTACAAGGTGCATATTTTATGATGGCTGCTCGCTCAGTTGGTCTTGATTGTGGCCCTATGGGTGGCTTTAATAGTGATACTCTGGATAAAGAATTCTTTGCAGATGGCAAAACAAAATCAATATTTTTGTGCGCCATTGGACAAGGAGATAACACCAAGATTTTCCCAAGAAGTCCGCGTTTAAGCTTTGATGAGGCCTGCAATATTGTTTAGTCTATTCACTAAAAGCCATTAGTGAGCTTAGGCGTCATTCACCTGCTTTTAAAACTGTTGGTATTGATGTAAAAACAAAACGTGAATCTACTGGTAATGTTATTACTATCACCAGACTAAATGACTATCACAATCTTAAAATCGCTTCTTAAAAGATATCTAGGTTAATTTATCTACATTTGCTACATTGTGGGTGTAGCAAATATCTTTAAACAATGTAGCACCATAAAGCTAACTACATGCCAATAACATTGGCGCATATTACTTATGTATTTAATGTAGCTAATGCAGATTATTCGCCAAGAAAACTTTTATCTAAAGTAGATAAAAATAGGCTTAGAATTTTCGTCTAATGCCCACCGCTATAAAATTAGAACCAACCTTTTCAGGAGCAATTAAACCATACATACCAGACCTATGATGTAACCGTATTGGAACGCTCCATGCTCTTCTTTGTGTGGACAACTCCACCTCAAATGCTAAATAATTTTGTGTTTTATATCTTTTTCCATCAATAGATCCGCTTTCTGTATCTTCATACCAAGGCGTTCCCATTGCATGTGACATTCCAACACCAAAGGCAAAATTCGTATTTATAAAACCTATAGTATTAAAACCTTTACTTCTTGCAAGAATTGCAGAATGAACTTCATAATTGTCTTGCATTCCATGATGTTTGGATAGCTGAAGCTCAACTTCTGTTTTAAACCCTTTGTCGGACAAATATTTAGTTAGTATTGGAATGTTTGCTTGATCAGCGTAATTTATACCAACAAAATAACTTGGATCCATTTTTAAATCCTGTTCTACTGCTTTAGGAATAAATTCCAGTAGATTAAAGTCTCCACCTTTTGCTGTAAACACAGTGATACTTTGAGAATTAACAGTCAAAGGAGCAGACATGAGAATTATTAAAAAAATGTATTTCATTTATAAAAACTCATATTAACTTGAGTATTCTTTACCAGATAAACCCTAAACTTTTTATACAGGCCTTTATTCACTTGAAGATCCAAACTCCAAAAACCATCAAGATCTATACCTTTAGCTGTTAGCCCTTCTATATCATACATAGCTCTACCCAAGCAAATAACAGGTGTTTCGTGATATAGGGATGACAATCCAACAGTGCTATTAATTGTTATAGTACCAATAGCATTCTTCAGTAGTGTTGGCAGATGAACATCATGAACAACTTTCACTCTGTTAGAAATATTTAGCTCTTGTGATAAATCAGCAATAAACTTAGAGTAGTCAATTCGACCCCTATCCATTGGATGATGTTTAATAACAATACTTTTATCTTTTGGCGCATTCTTGGAAAATGACAAAAGAACATGTTTGATAAATACCTCAATAGAATCAAAATCACTATGGATTTTCAATTGAAAATCATCACGAGTCTGCAACGGAACAAAATAATACTTCTGTGATAAATCGCCACTAATTTGGTTAATGACATTAGCCTCTGTTAAAAGATACTTAAACTTACGCACAAAACTCCTTAAACCAACAAAAGCTTGTTTCATTACAGAAAAGTTTCTATGGTGTTTGTATTGAGGATACTGCTCCTTAAAAACACTAGATACAAAATAATAAATCATTGCTTGTAGCGCCATATTTGGATAGCTATTACCAAGATTGGCTACATTCTCTTCCAGATTTTTAAAATCATTTAGATTCAAACTTTCATAAAAACCTTTCTCTCGAGGTAGTGCACTATTTGCATTAACGCCATATTTCTCAACTGTTAAATAATTTGGACGAATATAACCTTCTTCAAATACATAAACCATAACGCCTAAATTACGAGCGATATCGATCACTTGCTGGTGATAAAAACGACAATCACCAAACAAAAATACAATGTCTATTGAATTTGATTGAACAAATTTTTCAAAATAGCTGGTCCAATTATTCTGACCATCTTTATAAGCATGATAGTTATTCTTAACAGAATAAAATTCATCTCCCTTATTAAAGCCTATATGAAAAACTTCATTATCTTTTGAAAAACCCAGTTGAAGTTTTTTAAAAAAACCACCCATTGGTCCTTGTAAAAACACAATGTTTTTAGCCTTTACATCGCCCAAAATATCTCGTAATTTTTCCATTAAAACCAGCTCAAAATCTTTTGCAACCTTCTACTGATAAAACTATGCAAGTTGTGCTGTGTGCGATATAAAAAACTACTGCTCATCCTATCTCGTTGATGTTTTAATCTATCAATCAATAATTCTGCTGCGCAATAATGACCAGAGTTTGGATCAATGTATCTTGGGTATAAAATTAGAGTTCCAGCGACTAGCTCCGGTAAGGAGAGCTTTCTAGTCCTTCTCCCGCAATCAAGTTTATCTTTAGTTAACCCCCAACCAGCGTAAAACGGCATGCCATAAGTAGCCACTGCCTTGCCTTGAAGTAGCGCTTCAAATCCAACTGTCGATGTCATTGTATGCACTTCATCAACCTTTGAAATTAATTCACCAATTCCAACGTCAACCAAATACAAATCGCTATATAGGTCAATATCAGCACCACTCACCTCGCCCACACGATTGCCACTAACCACATCAGGATGTGGTTTATAAACAATGATTGCATCAGAGTTTTCAGCTCGAACTTGCTTGAGTAATGACAGGTTGGTCATAGCATTTGCACCTAACTTTATTGAGGCATCATCTTCAACCTGCCCCACTACTAAAATTGATTTTTTTCCGCTAGGGATATTTATTGATACATCAATCGCATTGTTATATTTTGAAATACCCGAATTAACAATTACCTTTATTAGTTGAGTGGCTTCATTAATAATATGAGAATCAAATTGAGTAGAGTTTAATAGCTCCTCTAACCTGCTTGGTTGAGTTGGATCAAAATAGATACCTACATCATCGAATGCCAAAGAATATGGGCGTGTTAAATCTGATCCAAGCCCAATAGATCTAATAAAACCATCTTCCACCCTGGTAATTTTTATATTATTATCTTGGGCAAACTTTTCAACTTCTGGATGCTTACCTGCACCCCATATATAGACTTCACAATTTTTATCCATCCCTTTACGAATGGCTAGATTAATGTTTGATGAGAATATTGGATTAATAAAATTTATATTTTTCTTGTTAAATTGTTTCAGGAATGGCACAACAAATCCGTGCTTCCATCGTGAGAATCCAAACAAAAATATCTTCTTACTTGATTTCCTTTCAAACTCTCGATACCTAACAATGGTTTTAATCGTATCAATAATATCACTTGGTTTTTGAGTGTATGGGTTGAAGTACTTAGCATACAAAATATAGCTCGCTGCAAACATCTCCTCAACACTTAGCTTGCGTTTGCGTCGTGCGCACTTAACCCTGTCATCTGTTAAACCCCATCCTGCATAAAACGGCATACCAAAACATACGCACTCACACCCCACTATTAACGCCTCAAAACCCATCTGAGAGGTTTTGGTATACACTTTAGAAAAATGTTTTAATAGCGATATTGGGTTAACATCATCACTAATGATTTTGCATTTTGTTTTAAACGATTCAATGTCTATATCTGAGCCCTTTCTGCCATTTAGCACATCAGGATGTACTTTTAAATAAATCTCAGCGTTAGGATTTTCCTCAATTGCAGTATCAATTATTTCATTAGTATTGAACTGCTTTGCCAACCCATATTCAAGAGATAAATCTCCTTTGGTTTGGGTAATAATTAATACTTTATTACTTGTAGCGTTTGAAAAATAATCATCGTCAATATTGGGCGCATGGTTGTATTTACTAACTTGACTTTTCTTAATTAGATCAATTGCAAATGTTGATTTTTTTAATAAATCAGAGTTGGATTTAAAATCGTAATTATTTAATAAGTTTTCAAGCTTACAAAGGGCTGTTGCATCGTAATAAATGCCAATATCATCCTCTACTAATGAGAAAGATTGCGAACCCCCAAGACCAATTGAACGGATAAAGCCATCCTCTAGTAATACAAATTCACCATGAATTATCTCAGATAAAGAGACTGCTATTTTTCCAGAAAACTTCCTACCCCACCCTTTATAAAAACAACCCATCTTAAGTAAAATGTTGTAAATTATTAGAAACAATGAAAAACGGATTTAATAAAGATTTTTTTGTGTTGTAGCGCAATTCTTGTCCAGTATTAACATCAACAACCTTACCACCGGCCGAATTTACCACTGCATGTGCTGCTGCCGTATCCCACTCTGAAGTCAGCCCCAATCTTGGATAGATATGGGCAGCACCCTCTGCTACTAAGCATAGCTTTATGGAGCTTCCCATCGATACAATATTAATCTCACCTTCAAGCTTATCTACATATGATCTAAACTCATCAGATTGGTGTGATCGACTTCCAACTACATTCCATGTTTCATTAGCTTGACGCCGAATAGACTTAATGCTTACTCTACCCTTAGGTGTGATCTTTATTGCTGGCTTGTTAATTTCGCCCACCCATGTGGCATCTAAAACAGGCGCATAAACAACACCTAGAACTGGAGCGTTATTTTTAATTAATGCAATATTGACTGTGAATTCACCATTTTTTTTAATAAACTCTTTTGTCCCATCCAAAGGATCAATAAGCCAATACTCCTGCCAACTTTTTCTCTCTTGCCAGGCAATATTTGTAGACTCTTCAGATAAAATTGGAATATCAGGCGTTAACTCTCGCAACCTATTTACAATTAAGTTATGTGAAGCAAGGTCGGCCTTAGTCAGTGGACTACTATCAGATTTTAATTGTTGTTCAAAACTGTTTGTTTGATAAATATCAAAAATAAGTTTGCCTGCATCATGCGATAAATTTACAATATCTTCAATGTTGATCACGAATCAACCCTCGATCAGACAGAAAGCTCAGCACCGATTCAACTGATTCTTCTAGTGTTTGACTAGAGGTATTAATAGTTAACTCTGGCTTGGTCGGAGGTTCATATGGGGAGCTAATACCAGTAAAGTCCTTAATAACTCCTTGACGCGCCTTATTATACAGTCCTTTCACATCGCGCCCCTCACAGACCTCTATTGGGCAATCAACAAAAACCTCTAAAAAATCACCATGAGGAAACAAGTTTCTTACTTTTTTTCTATCATCTATAAATGGTGATATAAATGCTGTTAAGGTTATCAGCCCACTTTCAACAAATAACTTTGATAGCTCCCCAATACGACGCAAATTTTCTTTTCTATCTCCATCGCTAAAACTAAGATCAGAACACAGCCCATGGCGAACATTATCCCCATCAAGCACCATCGTTCTACATCCTAGCTGATAAAGACTTTCTTCAACGGAATGAGCTAAAGTAGACTTTCCAGATCCTGATAATCCAGTGAACCAAAGCACCATAGATTTATGTTGATTTTGTTGATTGCGTCGCTCACGAGTAACCGATGCACAATGCCATAAAATATTATTACTCATAGGACCGCCATCCATCTACATTTAGAACATCAACGACAGTAATAGGTAAAAATCCTATTTGGCCTAAAAAAATCTTCCCAAAAGGACTATATCCCATTTATTATTACCTTATCTTTGAATAATATATTTAACTCGTCTTTAGTTTTACATGTCACAAACCAATTCCTAGAACCTGGTTCAGTATTATTAGAAACTTGACTTATCAAGTGTAGGCTTTGTTGTTTTTCATTTATATAAAAACAATAATAGTCACCAGACAAAAAGAAATCATAAAGCTCGTTACCATCGGAACTCGGTAGTACTTCAATAATAATATCTGGCTTATGGAGAAATAATAATTTCTCAAATGCTTTCAATGCGACTAATTCATACCCCTCTATATCAATTTTCATAAGATCAAGAGTTGAAATTTCATTTTTCAATAAAAGATCCTCTAAGGTGGTGCTTTTTACATTTTTTTTAAGAGCGTAGTCTTTATTTCTATTGTTTGAAATTGAGCCTCCAGTAGATAAAACGCCATCTCCAGATCTCAATCGTAATTCAACGTATTGGTCATTATCTGAGACAGCGCTATTGAAAACTTTAATATTGCCAATATTGTTACACCTTATATTTACTAAAATTCTAGAATAATTCATATCAAATGCTTCAACTGCGTATATTTTAGATTTTGGATTACTAACTGCAGCGGATATTGCAAATATTCCAGTGTAAGAGCCTATATCAAAAGTTGTTCTCGATTTTTTACTTAGAATTGACCATATTTTTAATGTGGTTCTTTCATAAGAATTCATTCCATGCCAAAAATATTTTTGTGCCACCAGGTCGTCATTATTACTAAACATATTGAAAGTAGGCAAATCATTAATCTTTATCTCTATGTATCCAAAATATGGAAACTCTTTTGATAGGTTTGCATTTGGTTCGAGATTTAAAAAAATATTTGTAGAAGTTTTTAGCAATGAAGACATACAAACTGCTTTTTTATTTACATCTTTTAGATTCCAATTTATTGGCATAATTTAATACTCCTTTATTTCTTGTATTTTTTTAAAATTTAAATACGGCTTTAAAAATGATTTTTCACTTAGATTTATCAATTCAACAGAAGATTGACCAAGAGTTTTAGTAGAATTTACAATATTTTTAATTTGATAACTTAGAAAAGCATCTGGAATCTCTGAATTACCAACATCATATGAGCGAGCTTTATTTCCATAATAATTTAGATCCACGCCCAAAAGAAATATTCTTTTAGCGCCAAGATAAAATGCCACTTGAATGGCTAGCATTGTTGTAGTGCTAGAATGAAAGAAACCTCTTGCTAAATTACAAGAAAACCCGTCACGCCCAATTGCTTTGGTTGTGTATATATTTTTCTGGATTTTTTTAGGTAAATTCTTGACTATATCCTCTCTGAAGATAAAGCTCTTTGTATCAATAATTTTCTCAATATTGGAAAATTTTTGTTTATTTTCTATGAATCTTGCATCAGAAATAACGTAGTATTTAGAGGAAAAAAATTCTTCTAGCATAACTGTGCCATTCATCCCAATAACAACCTCCTTACTAAGGAAGGATAAGTCAAAATTCAATATTGAAGGGCCACCTCCAATGATAAATATGTCTTTATCTTTTTCTATATTTTTGATTTTTGTAATATTCATTTTTCATACACCCTGTTAAATACTTTAATCAATTGCATAGGGTTGCAATAATTTTTGAAATAACTTACAGATTCAATCTTAAGTTTATTGGTTAACTCTATATCTCCAGATAAGCCAACCAAAAAACTATAAATTGTATCTATATCATTGCGATGGAATGGGGGCACCTCCCCACTTACAGACCTGTAAGTTTCTTTTGCAAAATAATCCGCATTATTTACTACAATATTTCCGAATGCGAGACCCTCAAGGGACACCATATGAAAGCCACCTGTCTGAATCTCATCAATAGTAATATCAGAGTTTTTTCTTATCATATTTAGTTCAATAGGGGGGATTGCCTTAGGTGGCTTATAGAAATCAATCAGTTTTGATTTATGCATTAAAGATAACAACTCTTCAAGGCCCGGAGTGTGTTTATCGGTCCACCTTCCAGAATGCTTATGAGTGGGCGAGAATAAAACCTTTAACTTTTCACCTTTTGCTCTTTCTCGAATAGATGGCGGCTCTAAAATTAGGTTTGGCACAGGAATATAGCCTGGATAAAACCTAGACCAATGTTGAGCCACAGTTAAATGAACATCAAATACTGTATCGAATTCTCTTGGGTAATATAAAGGCCCTTCTCTAAGCGGAGAGTGCACTTGATAAATAAGTTTTGCAGAAGTATTTAAACTAACAATTAAGTCAAGCCATTTTTTTTCAATGTAATTATGAATATGAATTATATCGGCACAATTAATTTTATACTTAAAAAAATCAAGGTTCTCTTTACATATAAGAATAGTGTTATTTGAAAAAAATTTATATAACGGGGAGTTTTTTGGATAATCAGATGCCATAAAGCAAATAGAATCATCGCCTTGCATACGTTGAGTTAATGATATTTTTCCAGGGGAATCAACCAAAGGTGTTGAAGAAAAATGAACAATTTTAAGATCTGACATAAAATCTCCTACCATCTAAAAGAGAAAAATTAAAAAATTGTTTTAACTCGAGCCCTTTTTCTTGGTTTAATAAATTTGAATATGTATAAAAAATTTGCTCATTAACTGCGAGGTCTGTAATATTTTTTACAAACTCTGAATATTGATCCAATGAGTTTTTATCAGATGAAAACTTAAACCCTTTTTTAACTTTAATTAAGCCATCAAATTTGATCGTATCAAAACTAATAAGCTCTTTCTGGTGAAATCCATCAAACCCAACAATAGGCAGAAGGACCTCATACTCCCTTGAATGAAATTCTTGAACAATTTTTCGAATTAATAAGGGGATATCAGAAGGATTTCTAAAATACTCAACCTTTCTAACGCTCTTTATGTCAGAGTTTTTTGTTAATTTTCTTCCGGTAATTAAGCAGTCGAAATTAGCAAGTGAGAATTGATCAAAATTTTGCGGACTTGTTGCTACTGCCACAATACAAATATCTGGATTGCAAAATCTTAATGACTCTGCAAATCCAGGAATAGGGTCAAAAATAAAATAAAACTTACTAGAGCCTAATAAAATCTTATTTTCTCTATCTGTTTTAGTAACTATTCTCTTAACTACCTCCTTTAAATTTATATGACTATTCTCTTCTTCAAAAACCATATCCATAATAAAAACATTATTTTTGTGCAAATATTTAAAATCAGTAAAAGAGTTTGTTATATTGAATATATTTGATATAAATTTATTTTTATTTTTATTTATAACAAAACAAACTTTCATTTTTTCTGGGGAGTTGGATTTTACTTTATTAACTTTGACCCCATCCTGAGTTATTTTTCCTATATAGTTTGAATTACCCTCTTGTTTTGAGTTACCCTCTTGTTTTGAGTTACCCTCTTGTTTTGAGTTACCCTCTTGTTTTGAGTTACCCTCTTGTTTTGAGTTACCCTCTTGTTTTGAGTTGTGAGCAAATCTTTTATGCACATGCTTAGCATAAAAGTCTTTCCAAAAAAGCTCTCTATTGTTCAAAAATTTATTAATTTTTCCCATAATATTTATAATTTATTTGAAACTTGATCTAAATTTCTCATACTCTTGATCAAGCTTATGAAGTGTTTGTCGAATATCAGAGTCTAGAGTAATATTGGTTTTTGATATACGCTGGTTAATTTTTTTAAAATAAATGTCTTTATTATCCAACTCATCTGGATTGTGGCCGCAGTGTGATATGAGTTTATTTAACGAACTCTCAGGATCCTTAAAAAAATCTTCATAAAAATCCAAATAAAACTGATTCTTTGGAAAAAAACTCTTCCACATTTTGTAGGCATAAATTTGATTTATATTGTGTTTTTGATAACCTGAATAACTAATCAACTGCCTTCTTATTTGTTTATTGTCAATATTATCAAAAATTTTATGGTGTAGGCCAAAATGGCTATCAACAATATCAGATGGTTTTCTCATAATTTGAACAATAAGGGCATCAGGAAAGTATTTTTTTATAGCAAGAATAGTTGGCTGACTTAACAATGAATAACCATCAGTAATATCACATTTAGTGATTCCTTTTTGTGGTGAAAAAAATTCTAGATAATCATTTAAACTCAAATTAGGATGGGATGAACTATTGTCACTTACCCCCATAATCTTTCGATTCCAAAACCTTACTGGTTTTTTTACAGGCTGTTTAAATTTTGGGTGATGGCCAAGTGATTTAGCAAGCCATGTTGAGCCTGATCTGGATGATCCAATAAAAATTAAATTTCTAAACATTTTTATTCCAAATAAAATTTTGGTATCTACCTTGCATCGGAAAGGTTGTGTCAACTTCTTTAATTTTCTTAGCAATAGCATGCATAGTAAAACGCTTCTTATCAAGAATCACAGTTAATTTTGGACGATACTTAATTTCTGTTATTTTCCCCTTGCCAACGTCCCTTAAAAACACTCTTACTTCAAAACCATTAGCTCTATAAAAATCGAAATAAAAACAAGGACTCAAATTATAAAAACCATGCCCCCACCAATTAGCTGGATTCATATGGATAATATATCCATCCAGTTCGCACAACAACTTACAATTGTCAATTGCCTGTGCAATATTAAAACAGTGTTCTATAGTTCCATTATCTATAACAACTTGGTATTTTTTTTCTATATTTATAGGATTATTAAGATCTGCTAATATATCTGGATTTTCATAATTATTTGTATCCAAAACATGATTAACTTTAGATCCATATAACTTTTGCATAATTTCATTAAAATTTAACACTTTAGATTTGCTATTGAAAATTGCATCTATCTCAGAAATTTTGTCTGTCATTCTTGGATAGCCAAGACAAACTGATGATTTTATTGGCAATTCAATCTTATCCAACAACTCTTCTTTTAAAAATTTAAGGGTTACATTACTTAAGGCCATACGAACTCCAATTGTTAATATTTTTTGTAAATTTATTTATTTTTCTTATCAAACGGTAAAAAAAATTCTCTTTTGCAAAAAACTTTCCTTTTGAAAAAATAATATCTGCGAGCTCTTGAAAATATTTATCAACATTATCAGAGGAAAAAGTTTCGAAATAAGTATCTTTTTTATTAGAATAAAAAAAGGCTATGCTGCACTCTTTATATGTATTTGGAATCAACAGCTCTCTTTTGAACTCTTTGTTATTACTTATGGCGTCAATAAAATTATTAATATCAAAAGCTTTTATTACCTTTAAAAGACTATTTTCTGCATGTTGCTCACTAATGCCACAACTATTCCAAACTATTACTTTTTTGTTAAACTTCAAAGCCTCAGACGCAATCATTGAATATGATTCATATACACTTGGAACAATAAAACAATCAATGTCACCTCTGTATAAATTTGACAAAATAGGCATATTTTCACAAAATACAACATTTTTAAATTTACCAATTAAAAAATAACCCACCAGACTCTTATTAAAGATGTAAAAATTGATACTTTGACAACTTTTAATAATTTTAATAATAAAAGTCAAGCCTTTTAAGCCGGAAACTTTAGATGCGAAAGCTACATTATCAATGTTGTAAGAATTTTTAAATTTCACCTGGTTAACTGACTCTGAATTCATATTGGGAAATACATAACCGGATATTTTTTGTTTAAAAACTATTGATTCCATTTTTAAACTTAATACCGAAGGTGATGAGATAAAATCCCCCCTACTGAGGCAAAGTTTTTCTTCCTTATAGTATGTCTTCCTTCTGCTTGATAATTCTGATAGTAAGGAATCTGAACCATGTAGCCTTACATGAACCGGACATGAACATTCAACGTTATTAAGAAGGCCGTAAGAATGAGGTATCTCTATAATATCAAATTGACTTGTAAATTTTTTATCTAAATCGCACTCCAGCCTACTTTTAAAACAAGAAATTGACTCATTTTTATTTCTTTGAATTATTTCAACCAAGACTTCATGGCTTTTCAACTCACATCGAAAATTTTCATAATATCTACTCAACCCTGAAGTACTATTAGCACTAGGATTTATAAATAATATTTTTTTAAAATTAGAAAAATGCATTTAACTGTGAGAAAAACAGCTGAAATGCTTGTTAAGTTCAACTACATCAGTATTTCCTGCTAAAACCATATCACAGCCTTTAATATAAATTTTATTTACAGTGGTGTTGTCTGTCGCATCAAGACGCCTGGAAATATAACTGTGAACATGATTTAGAACACCCTTAAAAAGGCAGGGTGGAACCAAAAATAGGATTTTTACACCACTATCAGTTTTATCTTTCATATTTTTAATCCTATAATCCAACTAATACACCAGCACTCACTGCAATCTGATACAGAATTTGTGTAATGTCTTTGGTTATTTGTAAGTTTTTGCTGTCTACTTTTCCAAGAACTAAAATTGAATCGCCTGGGTTTATTTCGACACTGGCATTAGCAAATAGAGAGTTGTTGTAAGTCTTTACTTCTCCATTCTGCCTAATGATTAATATATTTTCTTCATCTGCACGGCTGGTTAATCCGCCACATTTCTCAATATAGCTGTTGATTGAAATACCCTTAACAAAGGTTAGGGCGGATGGGATTTTTACCTGCCCTTCAACAGTAATTACGTGACTTTTCTTGGGGATATGGATTACATCGCCATCTTCAAGAATGAATTTAGATAGGTCGCTCTTTGTATTAATAACTACACGCCCTTTTGGCTGAATATCCTTAGCTCTGTCAATAAAATCTAACACCAGCTTTGCCTCTTGCTTTCTGATGATGGCCTCGTCTGTTGTTGCAGAGCTTGCTGTTAGCATAGATTCTTCTAACTCTTTGAGGCTTGATGTGATTAAGTTCTTTTGTAATTTTGCAATACTTTTTCTAAAAACATGCACTTGGCCATTTGCAGACAACTCTGTAAATTGAATCTTATTCAATATATCTTTAAACGAGCTATTTCTATTAACTACAAAATTAGATGCACCATCATGCTCACCGCTAATAGTGACATGAATGTTTTTTTGATTATTATTGGATATAAATTCAACCTGATCTTTTGATAAGATCTTTTCATTAGCATCAGACAAACTATAGGTAAGAACTTCGCTTTGGAAATTATTAAATCTTCTAATCAGCACATCAGTAGCAGAAGGATTTGGCAGTGCTACTTTAATAACATTTGCAAGTGTTGTACTATTTTTGTTAAGCTCTATTTGCCCAATATTTGCAGCTTCACCATTTATGTTGATATAGTTATTCTTATAGCCAATATTAATAACATCGCCTGCTTTAAACGGGAATAAATCCAACTTACCAGATAATAGATAACTGTATAAATCTAGTGATTTGATGGTTTTTCCATGACGAAGGATATTGATATTTCTGTAAGAGCCTATTTTGCTAATGCCTTTTGCTTTATCGATAAATTGCAAGATTGAATCTGAAGGGAAGCCTTCATACAATCCTGGTTGCTTAGCCGCACCACTAACAAAAACAGTTACCGGTTGGTAAGTCTGTAAATTAGCATAGCCATAGACATTATCTTTGTAGAACTGACCAATTGCATCTTGCAATACTTTAGTGATCTGGCTATTTTTTTTACCAAGTAAATTTATCGCTCCTATCTTAGGAATAAATATATTGCCTTGCTTGTCGACTGTTAACTCTTGCTCTGCCTCAAATGCACCCCAAATCTTTAAATTAATTTTGTCATTAACATTGACAACATAATTGGGGTTGTATCCTGTTTGTGTAATATTTGCAAAGCTGCCGTTAAATAAGTTTGAGCCAAATACTGAATTACTACCTTTAGTGGCTTTGCTAATGGCACCTTCAGAAATCTCAACTGATGCGGCCAAACCAAAAGCAGAATAAACAAATAAAACTAGCAATAAGATTATCTTTTTCATTGATGGTCCTTAATAATATTAATAATGAGTCTTAAAATTCCGTACAACAATCCTAGTACAAGAAAAATTGTAAAGATAGCTCTTAATTTTTGTGGATGAGAGTAGTTGTAGGCTAGTGTTGGCTGAGTAATAATCAACATCACTTTGCTTTGCTTATATATCTCAACTTTTGCACTCTGCACTTGGAGTAATGTTTGTTTGTATAACTCCTGATGCATCTCAACTTTTGTTTTAAGCTGTGAATATTCAAATATATTCTTACTTGATTTATCTAAATTTCCATTGTCTATTTGCTTGGTTAATTTGTTAATTAAGCCTTCTGAAAATCTTATCTCTTGCTTGAGTTTTATGACCTCATAAGACTGTTCAGTTTGATATTGACTAATAGAATCTAGCTTATCTTGCCTCTTAAGTAGCTCAAATTTCTCATTAGATAGCGCTTCTTTTATATTTGGATTAGATTTAAATAAGAAATCTAAATCTTTGTAACGAGTTAAAAAATCTAAGTGTTTTTTTGCTAACAACGCATTGTATTTATTGAGCTGACCTTCTGCTTCATTAATCAAAAAACTGGTTATTTTTTGTGCAGTAATGGGATTGGTATGTAAAAATCCAATCGTCATAATTGAAGATATGTCATCAAAATTTAAAATTATGCGCTTATTAAACAATGACAAATAATCTTCACTTGTATTCCAAGAATAGTTACGCTGAAGAAAATCTTGAGAGGAGCTTGAATAGTGCTCAGACAATCCAAACTCTTTATCTAGCTTGTTAAACGCTTCAGCCGATGATAAATAAGCCTTAACTACCATTGCATCTTGAGTATTGCCACCAGAATCTCCAGAAATCATCGACATGATTGATGGACTCTGCGTTTCTTTATTGATGTTTTTTATTAGAATTGAACTGGTTGACTCAAACAAATGTGTCTGCAAAAAAAGTACATAAAAACTAGAGATAACAACTAGAGATATAAAGAATAATTGAATACTTTTAATCTTCATAATTAGTGCGTTTGGTAAACTTCAATGGCTTCTTCAACATTGTCAAAATATGTCAAATGGCCATCATGCAAATAAATTGCAACATCACAAAGATTTATAAGAGTCGGCATTGAGTGGCTTACTAGAATGATATGACTACTCTCAATCTTATTCATTAATGCTGATCTTGCTTTTTTTCGGAAACTTTTATCACCAACTGATAGTGCTTCATCAATAAGCAGATAATCAAAATCAAAGAATAAGCTTAAACCAAAACCTAGTCTTGATTTCATACCGCTTGAATAGGACTTTATTGGCATATCGAAATAATCACCAAGCTCGCTAAAATCTTCTACAAAATTAATTGCCTTAGCAATATCTGTGTCGTCTTTTCCATGTATTCTGCAAACAAATTTCACATTGTGCCTACCAGTCATACTGCCTTGAAAGCCACCAGATAACCTCATTGGCCAAGAGAATGATTTGTCGCTGTAAATTCTGCCCCTAGTTGGATAATCTATACCGCCAAGCATTCTAAGCAAGGTTGATTTGCCAGAGCCATTTAACCCAAGAATGGCAATATTTTTATCTGTAGGGATTTTGATCGATACATTGCTCAACACTGATTTCACACCATTATTTGTACGGTAAGTTTTTGACACACCTTCTAAAGTAATCATGAGGTTAAAATCACTTTATGAGTTCTCTGATACAAGAATAGCCCTGTAAATAACGGTATTACTGTCCAAAAAAACATATATTGGTAATCAACGTAGTGTGTATCTAATACTGAAAAATAACTACCATGTATAAGCTCCATAAAATGCAGCACCGGGTTATGCAAA
>Ga0233443_1002031_pt1 | contig 16176 bp, 8 predicted proteins | sample SI_123_September_2_FD_182784 | JGI IMG/M metagenome (GOLD analysis project Ga0233443, IMG submission 182784) | Seawater microbial communities from Saanich Inlet, British Columbia, Canada - SI_123_September2016_200_MG | ecosystem: Environmental > Aquatic > Marine > Inlet | place: Canada: British... | reverse complement strand
GGTTTCGCAGATAATAATCTTCCAATAAGCGAATTCTCAGATCCAAGTGGCGGCAGTTCTTACGATTATGCAAGAGAATGGCTTGAAAGTATCTTTGAGAATGACCTATATGCTGAATATTTTGTCCGGCGTTTTAACGATCATGTATACACCGCATTCCATCCCCGTCGGATTAATGAAAAGATCGATACGTTCAGGACACAAATAATCAATGAGATGACCTATCATGTGAACCGGTGGGCAGGCACAAGTTCAAACTATGGTGATGGTATCGAGAGCATGGAATTCTGGGAGGAAGAAATTATTGGTCTAAGGCGATTTACTGAAGAAAGACATATCTATATAATGGATGATCTTCAATCAAGTTTTAACCTGGGATCCATTCTGAATCTGAGTACCGCGGCCTATCCTGAAGAAGCCGGTAAAATTAAACTTAATCAATTTTATATCCCGGACTTACCATGGAATGGCCCTTGTTTCGAGCAAATTTCTTTTCAGCTATCAGCTGAATCAAATCCCGGATTTGATTTTGAAGGTTGGTCCCATATGGAATTGCACACACTAATTGCATTGATGGAAACCTGGAAATATCATGATCTGGGTCAGAATCTCGGAGTAAGCTGGACAGCTGTTGCCTATAATGATGATTCATGGTCATCGGGGCAGGCTGAACTTGGATATGGTGACGGTGATGAAACTACAGTGGTTTCTTACGGAGGGAATAGTCAGAATAAATACATCACTACTTATTTTCGTAAGCAATTTCTTTATACCGGAAACCAGGATTATTTGGGTTGTATCTTAAAAATCAGAAGGGATGACGGAGCAATTGTATATTTAAATGGAATTGAGATTGCCAGGAGCAATTTGTCTTCAGACAGCATTGATTTTGAAACTGAGGCCATCGAAGCAGTTGCCAGCGATGCTGAAGATCAATTGCTTGAATTTTTTGTTGAATATCCTATACTGTCTGACACCAATGTAATTGCAGTGGAAATACATCAGGTAAGCGGTGAAAGTTCTGATATTAGTTTTGATTTATCTTTTTCAGTACAGATACCATCTGATACAATTTTTTCAACTGCCGACACGCTGGATCTTAGCTTAACTCAGGATACAGGTTTCATTGCCAGATATATCCCCACAGGAGAGTGTATCTTACCTGGTTTAATCACAGTGGATACAACTCTAAGCTCCGATTGTTCTCCCTACTTAGCCAGCGGTAATCTTATTGTTCTTCCGGATGTAACACTCACTATTGATACTGGTGTTCAAATCTGGTTTCCAACAAACGCTCAATTCAAAATTCAGGGAGATTTGCAGGTAAACGGAACATTAACAGCTCCTGTTCTTTTTAGAGCAAATCATGATCATGGGGATCTGTCGTGGGGAAATGTTTATTTTGACCATTGCTCAGGAATTTCCAACCTGAATCACCTCGAAATAAAGGATGCCACCAGTGGTACACATCCCATACATGAGAGTGCGGCAATATCTGTAAGGAACAGTGAAGTTACTATGGATTACCTGATGCTCAATGAGAATTTCGCAGATCCAATCTATGGGCTCTATTCAGATATCACCCTAACGAATAGCAAAGTTCATTCAGATATTGCAGGAGACCTGATTAATGTTAAATACGGGTATTCAACCATTAGCAACTGTACTTTTCTGGGTAACGATCGGCCGGATACCGATGCAATAGATTATGACGGAGTAGTAAATGGTGTAATCTCAAATTCAAGCATTGAGGGATTTCGCGGTTTTAACAGCGATGGGATTGACCTTGGTGAAGAAAGTAGTAATATCCTTATTGAGAATTGTTTTATAAACGACATCACAGATAAAGGTATTTCCATTGGACAAAAATCCACAGCATTGATACGGAATAACACCATCGTCAACTGCAATCTGGGAGTAGGAATAAAAGACCAGAGTGAAGCAGTCATTGACCACCTTACGTCTTATTCGAATGTTATAGCGGTATCAGCATTTGAAAAGAATCCGGGATTTGGTGGTGCAGAAGTAGCCATTACAAATTCCATACTCTCCAATTCCAGCATAAGTCCAATGAAGCTCGATTCTTATTCAACCGGAATAGCAAATTATAACTTCTACGATTCAGATCTAATGACAGGTGCAAGCAATACATGGATGAATCCGCATTTTGTTAACCCGACAAATTATGATTTTCATTTACTACCAACATCCGGTGCTTTAAATGCCGGATCGGATGGAGCAAATCTCGGAACACTCAATCACCAATTTACGGCTTCCCCTAAAATCATGTTCTCGGATATTCAATATTTTCATCAGATTGTTCCAAATAAGGAATTCATTAAACTATACAATCCCGGACCGGATCCAATAGATTTAAGCGGATTTAGTATTTCAGGAGGCATTGAATTTATCTTTCCAGCCGGTTCAGGCCTCAACCCGAACGAGAAGGTTACCATAGTTCATGACAGCTCATTATTTTCTACCATGACTGGTGATATCTATGAATGGACATCCGGACAACTATCCAATCAGGGTGAGATGATCCTGCTCACTGACAGCAGTGGAATCGTCATTGATCATGTACTCTTCATACCTGCAGCACCCTGGCCTCTTTGTCAGAACCCGGACGATTACATAACGCTGTTTTCTCCGGATCTGGATAATCATTTTGGTTCCAGCTGGATGCTTTATGATCCCTTGTATGAGCCTCCTGTTACCGCAAACAATTGCGAATTACACCTATACCCGAATCCGGCCTCAAGCTATATTACCATTGTCTCCGGCAGCTTACTTAGGAACATTCAAGTTTATGACATGACCGGACGTCAGTTAATAAGCCATATCCCCAACTCATCTCACGCTAGTATCAAAATTTCAGAATTGAAAAGTGGTATCTACATCGTTATTGTCAATAATTTGGAAACTGTAAAATTTGTGAAGCATTAGGAGCAAGTACCATCAATCCTTCATGGAAAAATCGGACTTGTTGACCACCCTTTACCAGTTGCAAATTAGCCATTGAAATCAGATAAGATCAATTCTTTAAGAAACAAAGATTGTTAAAGTCAGTGTGAGCAATAAGAAACCGGGTGATGTTCAAGCTCATAGTGTGAGTTTAGGAGTGAGCAATTGGGAAAACAGCCAGATGAATGGAATGCTAAAATTCCGGGAATTAAAAAGAGGGTGGCACCTTCTCAATACTCAGTACTCACACGCTTGCTGTTTTTTGTGTGAGTGTCAGAGTGCGTATAGAGAAACAGCGAAAGATTTAAGCTCAAATCTCGCTCTCATTCACGCTGTTTATAGTAGCCCCAACAAGAATCGAACTTGTATCTACAGTTTAGGAAACTGCTATTCTATCCGTTGAACTATGGGGCCAACACTTTTTGCCGTGCAAAAATAGAAAAAAAATGGAGTTATAGGATATGGATTATATCTTGTAGCTTTGGGTTGTAAAATTTATAACTTATAAGCTTCAACATTAGTCATCTACCAAAATAAAATCATCTCATTATTAAGGCACTACCAAACTCAGATCTTTAATTGCTCTCTAACAATTCGAACAGCTCATCTAATTTCGGAGTAAGAATAATCTCAGTTCTACGATTCTTCTGACGGGCTTCTTTGCTTTTACCTGCATCAACAGGAATGTACTCGCCACGGCCGGAAGCTGTCAAACGTTTTGGATCAATCGTGCTATTTTGTGTAATGATACGAACGATGGTTGTAGCTCTTTTCACACTCAAATCCCAGTTATCAATGAGCTGCCCTTTTCCTTTGAACGGCACATCGTCCGTGTGTCCTTCGATCATAATATTAATGTCCTCGTTTTGTTCCAGAACTTTGGCCAGTTTTTGAATGGCAGACTTTCCTTTGGGATCGATTTCAGATTTTCCTGTTTTAAATAGCAGCTGTTCCTCAAGACTAACATAGACCTTTCCGTTCCGAACCTCAACACTTAGTCCATCCTGTTCAAACTGATACAAGGCTGCAGCAACTTTATCTTTCAATGCATTAACCGCCGAATCTTTCTTACTCAACATGTTTTCTAATTCAATCAGGCGTTTGTTACGCTCTTCCAACTCCGCATTTTTTTCTTCAAGAATCCGGTTATTGGCCTCAAGTTCTGCCTGTAACTCTTCCAGATTTTTCTTCTTTGCGTTCAGCTTTTGAGCCAGGAGGCTCAGTTCATCTTCGCGTTTTAGAAGATCAGCCTGCGCGGCCTGTAATTCGGATAAAAGTTTATTGGCTTCGGCAGCACTGCCCTTTGCCAGCGCTTCTTTACTTGCGGATAGTTCATTGTTCATATCCAGCGCACCCTGGTATAAATCTTCGAGCCTGCGAACACTTTTCCCCAACTGGAAAGTATCCTCCAGCAGTTCACTGTAGGTAGAACGTAATGACCGAAGTTCAGCGCCCATCTCCGTGGTATCAACCACCAATCTTTCATTCTGAATTTTTAGTTTATCACGCTCTTGTGAAAACTCTGATTTTTTTTGATCAGTCTCCTTAAACTGACTCATTGGAACACAGGATACGAAAGCCACGATGATGGCCAGAATGAATATATAGCTTGAATTCTTTCTCATAACTTTAACTTTATCAAATCTTAAGGGCAAAGATAAGCATTAATGATGCTGTGGATTTTCTTTGAGAAATGAAGTTATCAACCGAGATATTCAGCGAACTGGTGGCACCACTTAAGTGGTGCCACCAGTTCGTGGATTCATTTGAACCAATCCCTAATACATGTGTATCTAATAATTAAGTATTTTTGACTTTTGGATGATAAACCAGATCCTTAGATGGAGATAAAACCCGGCCCATTATTGAAAACCATCAATAGTCCTGATGACCTAAAGAAGCTCAGTACAGATGACCTGCTACAGGTATCCGAAGAGCTTAGACAGTTCATCATTGATTCAGTTTCCTGTAATCCGGGTCACTTTGGGGCCAGTCTTGGTGTTGTTGAACTAACAGTGGCTCTTCATTATGCATTCAAGACACCTTACGATAAACTCATCTGGGACGTTGGGCACCAGGCCTATGGCCATAAAATTCTAACGGGTCGGCGCGATCTTTTCCATACCAACCGGAAGTACAAAGGCATTAGTGGTTTCCCAAAAATGAAGGAAAGCGAGTATGACGCCTTTGGTGTTGGACATGCTTCTACCTCCATTTCCGCTGCATTGGGAATGGCAGTAGCCGCCAAGAAGAAAGATGAGGACAGACAGGTAGTTGCCATCATTGGAGATGGTTCCATGACCGGCGGACTTGCTTTTGAAGGTTTGAACAACGCTGGAATTGAGAATTCAAATCTGCTTGTCATCCTAAATGACAATCACATGGCCATTGATCCCAATGTTGGGGCCTTGAAGGATTATCTGTTGGACATAACAACTTCTTCCACCTACAACCGAATGAAGGAGGATATCTGGAAGATGTTGGGTAAGATGAGCAAACTGGGAAAGGAAACCCGGTCCATGGTGCAAAAACTTGAACAAGGATTAAAATCGGTTCTTCTGAAGCAGAGTAATTTGTTTGAAGCCATGAATTTCCGCTATTTTGGCCCTGTTGACGGCCACGATGTGGTTTATCTTGTTCATTTGATGGAGGACTTGAAAAAAATCCAGGGACCAAAACTTTTGCATGTCATCACGAAGAAAGGCAAAGGTTTCAGGCAGGCAGAAATCAATCAAACTACCTGGCACCATGCACCCGGTAAATTTGATAAAGATACAGGTGAGGTTTTTACTGTTGACGCTAATAAACCCAAACCACCAAGATACCAGGATGTATTTGGCCATACGCTTGTTGAACTGGCTGAAATGAATCCAAAAATCGTAGGTATAACACCTGCGATGCCCAGTGGTTCTTCTCTCAATATTATGATGGAAAAGATGCCTGACCGGGCCTTCGATGTTGGCATTGCCGAACAGCATGCGGTTACCTTTTCAGCAGGTATGGCCATCGACGGACTCATCCCTTTCTGTAATATTTATTCATCGTTCATGCAACGTGCTTATGATCAGGTAATCCATGATGTAGCACTTCAAAAACTGAATGTAGTCTTTTGCCTCGACCGTGGCGGACTGGTTGGAGCCGACGGAGCTACACATCATGGAGCCTATGATTTAGCCTATCTGCGAACAGTTCCTAATTTGGTGGTTTCTTCACCAATGGATGAAATGGAATTGCGCAATTTAATGTACACGGCGCAGCTTGAAAATCAGGGACCGTTTGCCATTAGATATCCACGTGGGAATGGAGTGCTATTGGAATGGCAAAAACCCATGTCGGGTACTAAAATTGGAACAGGCCGTAAAATGAAAGATGGCTCTGACATTGCCTTGCTAACAGTTGGGCCACTTGGTAATCGTGCACTTCGAATCTGTCTGAAACTAGAAAGCAATGCCATTAGTGCGGCCCACTACGATCTGCGTTTTATAAAACCACTGGACGAAAATCTGTTGCACGAAATCTTCCGGAAATTCAATAAAATAATATGTATTGAAGATGGAGCTATCAATGGTGGATTCGGATCAGCTGTATTGGAGTTTATGGCAGACAATAATTATCAGGCACGGATTAAACGACTTGGAATTCCCGATCGCTTTGTAGATCATGGTTCGCAGGCTGAACTTCACAAAGAGTGCGGATTCGACGCAGATGGAATTCGAAATGCAGTACTTTCATTGTTATCGTTAGAATAAATCAACACTTTTATTAGCTATAAATCTCACCTTGTTTGCTGGTCATCCTCTTCTTTTTTCTTCATTTTATAGGCTCCGTACCCGGCTGCTAAAGCAACGAGGAGTAAATTAGCTCCACCAACAGGTGCTCCACCTCCCGCCGGTGTCTGATCTCCACTATTACCATTGTTTGGTGGCCCCGGTTGAGCATTTATTGAAAGAGAGAGTGCGAAGATGAAGGTTATCGTTAAAATCAGTTTCGTGCGTATATTATTGTCGTTTTTCATATTTTCAATTTTTCGTTTTAACATCGGGAACAGAATGATTATGACCTGGTGTTTTACTACATACCAAGGACAACTTTTTGCGATACAATTCCATTATTAATTTGATAACTAATCTGGTAAATCCCTGGTGCAAGATTCGGGTAAAAGGTGCCCCTTCCATGTGATGCTACCGAACAATTGTAAGTGATCACTTCCTGCCCTGCCATATTTATCAGGTGTAATCTACCTTCAATATCTCCATTGGTTTGATTTTGCACAAACAAGGTTTTGGAACTTGTGTAGATTTTGATTCCTCTGTCGGCTTCCAATTCATCGCTATTTGTGATAAATGACTCAAAATTGATAAAAAAGCGATTCGAATATTGTCCGGTCTGAGTTAGGTAAAATGAGTAATTGGGAATCGTTGCGGTATTGGTCCAGGTGTTGTTGCTGTTATCGACCAAAAATATATCTACTGTTGAATCCAGATTTTCACGCACAAAATTATGAAAAGTGTAAGTTCCCGGTTGCCAGCAATCTAATCCCAGTTCAACGATTGGTATAACTCCATTTTCCAATTCGGGTAATGTTTGAATGACATATTCTCCGGAACCATCCGACACCAATCGTGAGTATAGCGCAAGGTTTGCATTTCCCTTGAACTTTTGGCTATCATATCCGGGATCCAGTCCGTTCGTTTTTCCGGATATGAATGCAAAGGTAATTTCGTTGTAATCGCCCAGGGGTCCTGTTACTCCCATACTGAAAATTGCTGTTTGATTGGATGTTTTATAGAACTCAGTACTTGCTGTTGCATCAGCATGTTTTTGAATTCCATGATTAAAGGTCAGAATCTCATTATTGCTGGCTGCCTTTACAAAAAAGGCCTGGGTCGGATTTAAAAACGTTGCGCTGTTAACTTCGTTGATGGTGGTATAATCGCTTCCGTCCCATAAATAAATGCCCACAAAACTGTCATCAAGAGCCATCGCATTATCCGAAAGAAAATTGTTTATGGCATCAGCATTTGAGTTTACAGCAATGGTGGATGAAAATGGATTGCCAACCAAATTCCAGCCCTCATTCCCGGTTCCTGAAGTTCTTGTAAGGTTTATTGCCTGGGTATTAGTGTTCAGCTCACCACTGAAGTTTTTCGTATAGTCATTATCATTATAAGCAACAGCATATCCCCGACTCACCGCAAACTCTGTTTCAAAAGTGCTATTCAAATTACCCGACGCATCTTTAATATTACACCAAAGATTATTAGGTTCATCAAATTTGTAAAAATCAACACCTGTTGATAATGGATTAGATGAGGTGTTTATAAACTCAGGACTGATTGCCTGACTAACTACCGGAGAAGCAACAAAATGATAATCACCAACCGACATAAATCTTTGTACCCGGGCATTCACCACGGAAGATGTCTGGATAAGCGAAGCGTTGTAAGTATTCGTACTTTTTACAACCAGAGCTGATGAACCGCCTGTATTGGTAACCGTTCCTGCAATAGTAGACTTTCCTGCAATGGAAAGTTCCCCTCCTGCTGCAATGCTTAAGGCCTCGCCCACCATTAAGTATCCATCAGAGCTTAAATTAACTTTTACACCGCTTGCGATCTTTACCTGCGCGCAAAGTTGCCCTGATAAAGCCATCATAATAATCGCTACACTCAATATTATATAATTTTTCATAATTGTAATTTTAAGTGAAATGATGACTATTACCTGGTGATCAGCTCTTCCAAATTCTCAATGCGCTTTTTCAACTCCTTGTTTTCTTCATCTAATTCCTGAACCGCTTTGACCAGTGGAACAACGAATTCCGCATATGATAAACCATACAAATCTTTTTCATGTTTTGGTTTATGAATTCCGCTAAATTCAAAGCTTGCATTGTTAGCAGCCTGTTCAACTTCCTGAGCAATAAAACCACTCATCTTAATTTTCTCGATGTCGTATTTACTTGGCAATTCCGATTCATCGCTAATGCCCAGCAACTGATTTTCTTTATCAAGATTAATATTGTAGGTTACCGGACGTAGTTTTGTAATAAAGTCAAGTCCTTTTACATCTTCAGTAACATTATCTTTTATTCTTCCATCAGAATAAGTTGTAAACGATACTTGTCCTTTAATTTCTGTAATACTGGTGTTGCCAAGATGTATCTGGTTATTACCATCTATGGATGCATTGTAACCAATGGCTACGGAGTTGGAATAGGTACCTGAGTTAAAAGCATTAAATCCCAGGGCTGTATTATAGTTGCCAGTAGTATTATTAAAAAGTGTCTGGCTACCAATTGCAGTGTTGTAATCGCCTGAGGTATTAGACTTTAATGAGGCATAACCAAAAGCAGAATTACTGCCTCCATCGGAGAATTCAAGTGCCTTGTATCCAAAAACAGAATTTGCCTGGCCTGATATATTTGTTGTAAAAGCTTCGTCACCAACCACCGTATTGTAGTTTGTTCCATTATCGTTTGTTCCAACCTGGTCACCAATAAAAATGCTTGTTATATCTGTTTTTGCATCGCTGAGGTCGTTTAGTTGAATTGCACCTGTTAGCGATTCCCAGCTTGCAACACCATTAGCATCAGAAGTTAGCACTTTACCTGCTCCAGGCGTTCCTCCGGTTATTTTAATGATACCATTAATATCAACTTGATTCGTTGAAAAATCACCTCCAATTAGTGGACTTGATGTGTTCGAATTATCAATAAAGAGTTTATTGTCATCATAATTGTAAAATCCTGCTTGATATCCTAAGAATACACATCCGGATATGTTGCTCCCCGTTGTGCCGTTTCCAGCTTGCATTCCTATTGCAGTATTGTTGTTTCCAACAGAGTTATTGAACAATGTGTTATAACCCACTCCTACATTATTATCACCGGTGGAATTCTTGCTTAGGCATTGAAAACCAAACGCAGAATTCTTTTCACCTTGAGTATTGGATTCTAAAGATTCATATCCATGAGCGCTGTTCCATGATCCAAGAGTGTTTGCAAGTAAAGCCTGATAACCTGTTACAGTATTGTAAATACCTGATGTATTATTGTACAATGAATTATGACCTATTGCTGTATTATAATTATAGCCATCGTCATTAAGCCCTGAACCTGTACCAAGAAAAACACTTGAACCATCATTAGTTCCATCGCTAAGATCATCAATTGAATTAGCTCCGGATGTCAGTGCTTCCCATGTTGCATTTCCACTTGCATCGGAGGTAAGCACTTTACCTGCTCCAGGCGTTCCTCCCGTAATCTTAATAGTTCCATTAATATCAACATTATTTGTTGAGAAATCACCACCTATGAGTGGTGTAGAACTTGAAGAATTATCAATATATAATTTGTTACTAAGCGTATTAAATTTCCCTGCTTCATAACCAAGGAAGACACACCCTGAGACGCTGTTTCCATAACTACCTTGTCCGGCAAATGCGCCAACAGCTGTATTCTCACTGCCCGTTTCGTTATATCCATTTGCAGCATACCCGAGGTTGGTATTTTCACCACCTGTAGTATTATCACCACCAGCTAGTGAGCCCATGGAAGTGTTCCAGATTCCGCTTGTGTTATCTTCCATGCTTTGATTTCCAATAGCTACGTTTGATCCTCCCGTGGTACTTGAATATAGTGTTTTGTATCCAAGTGCTGTATTCTGAGATCCTGAAGTATTTGAATAAAGACTATGATAGCCGGTCGAAGTATTATTATATCCGGTTGTGTTGGAGTATGCAGATTTTGAGCCAACAGCCGTATTTTTAGATGCATGAAATGAATGGCTTGCACCTGTCCCATTATTGTATAAAGCAGAATCGCCAATGGCAATCAGGTTAGAACGATTGGTATTGCTGTACAAGCTTTTAACACCGACAGCAACATTCGAATTTCCACTTGTATTAGCGTAAAGAGCTTCTGAACCTACTGCTTCGTTGTATTTACCCGAGGTATTGGAATACATACTTTTATAACCAACAACACTGTTGTCCGCACCCGTGGTATTGTTTCTCATTGCCGCATAACCCTGGGCTACATTCGCTGAACCAGAAGTATTTGCATACAAGCTTGAGATTCCTGTACCAGTATTAAAGTTATATCCGTCATCAGAATTTCCGGAACCGTTTCCCAGAAATATACTGTAATTAGCATCAGCTTTTGAATCGCTCAAATCATTGATCTCAGATACACCGGAACCAGAAGATATTTCTACCCAATCTGCAGACATATTACTAAAATACCAGAAACTCTCCGTGCTAGTGTCATAAACCAACAAGCCACTCTGTGTGGTTCCAATCAAGTTTCGTTCTGTTGTCGTAACCCGTGGAATCAAAACTCCTTTAGTTGTACTTGTTATATCCAGAATCGCAGATGGATCCGGATCAGCACCAGTTGTGTTAATGGCAACCTGTGCCTGAATGTTATTTACCAATAAGTAAATGAATAATCCTAAAATGTAAATTCGTTTCATAGCAATGTTTATTTAATGTTTATTTTTCTGCTGGATTTAATGTTATCGATAAGCATCTCAAGGCGATAGCTTCCGGCGGGCTGATTAAACTCAATCTGGAGAAAATTGGAGTCCTGTATTCCTTTTTCCAATATGATGACTCTTCCTGTTTTGTCCTTTAGTTGTATAGATCCCGCTCGAACAATCTTTTCGAATGAGACAAATATCTTTTTGTTGATAATGTGAATGACACTTTGATTCATGCGCTTATGATTTTCTCCCACAGAAGAAATGGAGCTTCGATTTTCTTCCGGACCGGTTGTTTAATCTGCTTTCACAGAGAATCAACGTTGTATCTATTAGAATCTTTGACATGCTTGTTTCTTGTGTTTGTTTTGTTTCAGCAAACATACTTCGGGAATAGATTTCAGGGAGGATTTACCGGTATACATTTAGTATGCATGTGCTGATTTTTTAGTATGCATTTGGTATGCAAACCATCGTTTTTATAATCGTTACTACCTGAAATTATGCATTTTATAATTACTACCTTTGCAGGATTCTAGTCATCAGCCAACTAAGGAGGTGGTATGCTTAGCGTTTTATTTATCTTTGAATAAAATGTAGTTGTAAACTAAGATTGTATACCATTATGAACAGAATTGCTTCCATCAGAATTGCTATTTTTTCTCTCTGTGTCGCCCTGTTGCCAATTTTATCCATAGCACAAATTGCCGATAAGGGATTTAACATTGACAGCTTAATAAAAGAAAGAGGGGCTCAGTCAGGAATTGAAAAATACCGAAGCACAGAATTAATCTATCAGGAGTTTCTAAAAACAGAAAGGAAGTCAGCTACACAGTATGCATTACAAATGCTGGAAGAAGCAAAAGAATTAAATGATCAGGAATTGTCAATCGCGGCCGGATTAAATCTTGCACATCATTATTGTCTGTTAACACGTTTCGAAAATTGCCTGAGTATATCGGACAGTTTATTAAAACTTCCATCATTAAAAGAGAAAGACCGTGCCGGTATAAACTACTATAAACTCCTGGCATTGTACAATCTGGGAGAATATAATGAAGTGATTAATTTAAGTTACGATGCCATTGCTTTGTGCAATAATTTGGCAGATTCTATATTGAAATCAGATATTATTATTGTTCTGAGCGGCGCTTATGTTGATAAAGGCGCTTACGAATTGGCTTTTGATGAAGGATTGAAAGCCCTTGATATTCTTGCCTTAGGCAATGATACCATTCGATGGGGCGAAGCGCTATTACACATTGGGATGCTACACATGAAACGTAAAGACCGGCCTTCGGCACGAGGATATTATTTTAAAGCACAGGCTTTGCTTGAAAATTTTGATAATACAAATGCTCACAATAAAATGCTGCGAAGTATCGCATCGTATTACTTTAAAACGAATAATCCGGATAGTGCTTTAATGTACTATGCTGTAGTTGAGAAATATGATTCAATTCATAATAAAGTGAAAGATCTTGCAGGGGACCACATGAACATCTCTCATGTATATTTTCGTCAACGAGACTTTAACACGGGATTTACATACCTGAGAAAAGCACAACGGGCCTTTCAGGACTTAGGATTAAAAGAAAATCTTATACATGTTGATGAATCTTTTGCGATTACTCATTTCAGACTTAAAAACTACGATTCGGCATTGCATTATGCCAATAACCTGTATAGGCATGCCAGGGAAACCGGGAACGGAAGGAAACTGGAATCTGCACTTTATTTAATGGCTGGTGCATACGATATGAAAGGTGAATACAGCAAGAGCCTGAATACCTACAAAGACCATATTCATGTTAAAGACAGTCTGGATGGACTGGCGGTAAAAGAGAAAATTATTGAACTGGAAAAGAAGTTTGAAAAAGTTCAAAACGAGAAAATAATTCAACAGTTGCAGCATGAAAAAGAAATTCAGAAGTCAAGGGAAAGAATGCTTATTGCTATACTGGCTGGAGGTACATTCGCTTTTCTGCTTATCCTTATGTTTCTAATTTATAAACGAAAGCTTGATAAAAAACTTAGAACTCAACAAAAGCTGGTTCTTGTTAAAGAGAAGGAGTTGGCCGAAACAAATCTGGAGAAAGCCAAACTTAAAGAAGAAGAGCTCAACAAAAATATTTTATATAAATCGAAACAGCTTAGCATGCATGCATTACACATGATGCAGAAAAACACCATCCTTCAGGATATCCAGGGTAGTATTAAAGAAATTTCGAGGAAGGTTGTAAGCGAAGACCGAAGCCAGCTTAAGAGTTTGAATGTGCAAATTAATCAAAGCTTACGGGCCGATAAAGATTGGGATTTGTTCAGAATGTATTTTCAGGATATTAATAGTAATTTTTATGAGCAGCTAAAGCAAACCAGCTCAGACCTGACCACACACGACCACCGCTTGTGTGCCCTCATCAAACTTAATATGAACAGTAAAGAAATGGCATCAGTTCTTAACGTTGCTCCAAATAGTATTAAAAGCTCCCGCTATCGTCTTAAGAAGAAACTGGGGCTGAATATTGAAGCTGACCTTGAAGAATTCATCAGGAGTATGAATTAACTTCTAAGTAAGAACATGAAACAGGATGTGTTGTCCGGATAGCTAGCTCTCCCGCCTTCCGGGCTTAACCCGGAATCTCAATGATATCTGTTCTTTTCATTGAGATTCCTGCCATCTCTGCCAATAGGCAGGTAAGAGTTGCTGAAGTGCTTATGGGACATCCTCTCTCAGTGCGGTCCTATTCTATTGTCTCCTTGTGTTTCTTCCACTTCACTAAACCATAGCCAATCCCTAAGGTAATCAGAAATCCAATTCCTCCGGTAAGCGGTGCTCCTCCACCTTCCGGTGTTTGATCTCCGTTCTGTCCATCGTTTGGTGGACCGGGTTGTGACCATCCATTCAAAGAACCCAGTGTGAGTAGTATGAGCGCAGAAAACATCAATATCCTTAATCGTATCTTACTTTTTTTCATTGTTCTGTACTTTTGGGTTCGTTAATGTAAAATGATTCGATGCGCAATGTTTAACTGCTCGGACTTCAACCTTACGAGATAGAAACCGGAACTAATGCCCGGATTGATTCGTTTACTTGTATATCCATTAACAGTAACTGATTCGCTGAAAAGTAACTGACCAGTCATATTGAAAATTTCCACAGTTCCGTTTATCTGATCACCACCTATATTTTGAATGGCTACTTCATCACCAGATGAAAAGATTGATACAGTCGTGGCTAATTGATCCAACTCCGTATTACCTGTAATAATTCCTCCAAAGTGAAGAGCAAATCTATTGCTTATTATACCGGGTTGTGCTATAGTAAATGTGTAAGTCGGGTTGTTGTTGAGGTTAATGAAAGAGTAGGTCTGCTTATCTTCCAGATACACCGTTTGACCCAACATATTTTCTGTCTGAACCGACCCGAATTCATAATTTCCGCTTTGCCAGACATCCAGACCAAGCTGAACCACCTGTGTTCCTGAGGTTGGTGGTAGAGTCTGAATAATGTAATGGCCTCCGTCATTATTCACCAGGTAAGAATAGAGCGCCAGGTTTGCATTGGCTTTATATTTTCTGGAATCATATCCCGGATCCTTTCCTTTGCTTGCTCCTTCCATGAAAGCAATCATGGTTTCATTAACATCACCTGCCGGACCGGTTATTCCAATCGTAAAGCGTGCTGGCTGGTTAACATTTTTATAGAAGGTAGCATTGTTATGCTTTTGAATAGCTGTGTTTACGAGAAATGAAGCTCCATTACTGGCAGCATTTACAAAAAATCCCTGCCCGGGTGAAAGGTAGGCGGCTGCACTTGCCTGATTAATCGTGCTATAATCACTACCTCCCCAAAGATATACTCCAATATATGAACTGTGAAGTGAGGAAGAGTTATCGCTTAGCAGATTATTACTTGCATCCGCATTGGTATTCACTGCAATACTGGCAGGGTATGGATTACCAACCAGGTTCCAGCCTTCATTACCAGTACTTGTAGTTCGGTCGAGGGTATGAGATTGATTACTGTAATTCAATGTACCTGTGAACGTTTTTGTATAATTATTATCGCTATAAGCCACAGCATAACCACGGTTAACTTCAAAATCTGTTTCAAACCCGACATTCAGATCACCATTACTATCCTTAATATTTCGCCATAGATTATTTGGCTCATCAAACTTGTAAAAATCTATAGTAGTTGGTAACGGATTAGAACCTGTACTAATAAATTCAGGACTAATCGGCTGGCTACTTACAGGAGATGAGATATAATGAAAATCTGTTTGTGTGACATAGCGTTTAACACTAGCGCTGAACCCACTTGATCCCTGAATAAACGAACCTGTTCCTGTTCCATCTGATTCAACTGTAACTGTTCCTGTAACCGTAATAGTCTTACCTGAATTGGTAAGTGCTGCTCCCGCATTAACAGTTAGATCGTTACCAACAGTCAGGTCTGCATTGGCTGTCACTATTGCATCCACATTATTGATATTCAAATCCCAGAATGAAAGTGTGAAATCCTGACTTGAAGTATAATAAACCTCACCATTGAACGAATTTCCAGTGACTGCTCCACTTCCAGGTTGAAAAGATCCTGCAGCTGAACCAGCTGTTATTGTTATATCTGAGTTGAACTAAACCTCCCTACAGTCGGCAGATTCTAGATATAGCTTCATAACTTGAATATTTAAATCAATATAATATTCAAGTTATGAAAGAGAAATCA
>Ga0233443_1002029_pt1 | contig 16195 bp, 17 predicted proteins | sample SI_123_September_2_FD_182784 | JGI IMG/M metagenome (GOLD analysis project Ga0233443, IMG submission 182784) | Seawater microbial communities from Saanich Inlet, British Columbia, Canada - SI_123_September2016_200_MG | ecosystem: Environmental > Aquatic > Marine > Inlet | place: Canada: British... | reverse complement strand
CGCCGATGCCATTCTCTCGCCCGACGGCGACCGGCTCGATCTGACCAAGACGCCGCCCGCGGTGGCGCATGCGACCTTCGCCGCCGAGCAGGTGACGCGTGCACTGGTCGGCCGCACCGTGGCCGATGTCGAACGCGATCTGATCCTTGAAACGCTGAAGCATTGCCTCGGCAACCGCACCCATGCCGCCAACATTCTCGGCATCTCGATCCGCACGCTGCGCAATAAGCTCAACGAATATGCTGACGACGGCCAGCCGATCCCACCGCCGGGTTCAGGCGAACTGCGCGGCGTTGCGGCGGCCTGATACAAACCACTGACGACAACGAGCCGGCGCAAAATTTAGTTTTTCGCCGGCTTTTTTGTGTCCGCTTCCACCAGCTGCTTGATGCCGGCGAGACCCTTTTCCATCTCGCCGCCCAGAACCTTGTCCATGCTGACGAAAAGGCAAATCGCCTTGGCGATGAAATCGTTCTGGCCGGACATCGTCCAGGACACGGAGGTGCCGCTGCCGTCGGGCTTCAATGAAAAATCCGAATAGCTGGTGCCGACGAACGGCTTCACGAAATCGGTCTTGATTGTCACGCTCTCGCCGGGACGGCTTTCCGTCAGCGTCATGCGCCCCTCGCCCACCTCGTTATTGCCCGACCACGCGAACACCGCGCCCTTGCCGCTTGCGGGTCCATCGAACGAGGCCTTCGCCGCCGGATCGCGCTTCGCCCACGGCGACCATGCCTGCCAACGATGGAAATTATCGATCTGCGCGAAAATATCCGGCGCAGGCGCGGACATAACCATGGTTCGCGAGACGCGATAGTCGGACGGCTGCAGCAGGATCAACGCGACGAACGAACCAATCGTGGCGATCAAGCCAACCAGAATCTTCTGCATCATGACACTAGTGCCCCGTATCCGACGTTCGCTTCACTCGCAGCGCCTTCCCGAGCGAACGTCGGATACGAAAGGACACTGGTAAATTATAATTTCTGGTGATCCTTCGGTTCTGACATTCGTAAAAGTGCCCGCGAAAAGCGTGGTACGAATGTCAGAACCGGATCACCAGCTCTTGCTCCGTTCCACATTCGCGCTGCGGCTGGGCACGCCGAATTCCTTGCGGCAGACCTCGGCCAGCGCGGCAACGCCGTCGCGGATTTCCTGCACCGACGGACTGGCGAAACACAGCCGCAAGCGGCTCTTGCTGTGCACGGCGTTGACCGACCATTCGGTGCCCGGATTGATCGCAATGCCGGACGCCAGCGCCGCCTGATAGAGCTTCAGCGTATCGACATTGTCCGGCAGTTTGACCCAGAGAAAAATGCCGCCCGGCGGATCGTCGAATTCCGCCGCCGTGCCGAACTGTTCGGCCAACGCCTCCATCATCGCCTCCAGCTTCAGGCGGAGACCGCGCGCCAGCTTGGGCACATGATCGCTGAAATGCGCGGCGCAGAACTCCGCCAGCACCATCTGCTCCAGCGCGCCAGAGCCGGCATCGGTCTTGATCGGCAGGATGCGCGACAGCACCTCCCACGGCGCGACGATGTAACCGACGCGCAACGCCGGCGCGACCGACTTGGAGAACGAACCGATATGGATCACGCCGCCCGCCTTGTTCATCGCATAGAGCGCGGGCGGGCGCTGTCCGTTCCAGATCAGGTCCGCGTAGCAATCGTCCTCGAAAATTGGCACGCCATACGCTTCCGACAGCTTCAGCAGTTCGGCGCGGCGCTGTTCGCTCATAATGGTGCCGGTGGGATTCTGCACCGTCGGGATGGTGTAGATGTATTTCGGCCGGATACCTTTGCTCTTGAGGTCTGCGAGCGCGGACGCCACCGCATCGACGCGCATCCCGTCGCCATCGAGCGGAATGCCGACGATATTGACGCCACGCCGCACCAGCCGCGTGATCGATCCCTGATAGCACTCCTGCTCGATCAGCACGGTGTCGCCCGGCGACGTGAGGAGACCGTTGACCAGATCGAGGCCCTGCAGCGAACCCGACGTAATCAGGATTTCATCCGCGGTGCAGGTGATGCCGGCATCGCGCTTCAGCTTGCCGACCAGAAATTCGCGCAGCGGGCGATAGCCGAGCGGCCCGCTGTTCAGGCCATAGGTCGCAAGCGTCGCGCCTTCCCGCGTCAGCACCGCCGTCGACGCCGCCAGCAGCCGATCCACCGGAACCTGATCGGCGTCGTTGTTGCCGCCGACGAAATTGTACTTGGGAAAGCCGTTCCATCTCGCGGCCGCAGGCGGCAGGCCCGTGGCCAGCAGCGGCGTGAAATCGAACGTACCTGAAGCAGAAGTCATGACGGCGTCTCCCCGTTTATTGTTGTTTTGCATGAGGGACACCCTCATCGCCGGCATTGCGCAGGCTGTCGCGGCGTCAACTTACAGAAACGGACTGCCGTGACGCAACCCGCGTCGCGCCGCACGCTCAGGCGCGGGATGGCCGGTCGGAGCGTTCATAGATCACCGGCGGCGCGGGATCGTCACCCGCGGTGAAACGCAGATAGAAATTGTAGGCGAACAGACCGAACACCACCGCAATGAAGGCGATGACGAGAGTGATGACAATGCGTTTGAGGACAATCATCGTGCATCAATGCGGATGCAGTGCCGCGCGTCTGGCGACATGACGTTGCAGCAGCCAGAGCAGCGGCGCGTAGATCAATGTCATGAACATGCCGAACATGCTCCCGACGCTCGGAATGCCATGCAGCGTCACCGAATAGAGTTCCGCCAGACCGCCCAGAACGATCATGAACGTCAAAATCCCGAACCGCTCGCGGTAACGTTCGACGTGGAGGATCGAGAGCAGAAGAACGACGCCCATTCCCGCCATCATGCCCGACAGAAGCCGGAAGTAGTTGTCGACCGTGATCGTGCCGACACCGTGCATGAACTGCACGCCGAGGACCACACCGGACAGGCCCAGCCCAAGCAGCACCAGCGCGCTGAACGCCGTGGCGATCTGCAGAAAAAAACGTTCCATGAGCCCACCGGTTGATTTGGACCTTGCAGGCCGAACCATATATGAGAAGCGGCGGCGATTGCGACGGATGTTTCACCGTGAATCGCCGCATTATTTGCCATCGCACCAGCTGCGAGTCAGCTATGCACATGTGCCCGCGCTTGCGGCTCACTTCATATAAAGTATTCACCACATCACGATGACCACCTTTACGCCGCATCAGGATCAGGCGCTCCGCGCCGTCGCCGACTGGCTCAAGGCCAAGCCAGGCAGGAATGGCACGCCGCCGGTATTCCGGCTGTTCGGCTATGCCGGAACCGGCAAGACCACGCTGGCGCGGCATATCGCGGACGGCGTCAACGGCAACGTGAAGTTCGCCGCTTTCACGGGCAAGGCGGCGCTGGTCATGCGCAACAAGGGCTGCGACAACGCTTCCACGATTCATTCGCTGATCTACCGCACCCGCGAATCCGGCGAAGAGCAGCCGAGCTTTGAGCTGTGGGACGACGCGCCCGCCTCCAAGGCCAAGCTGATCGTCATCGACGAATGTTCGATGGTGGACGCGGAATTGGGCCGTGACCTGATGTCGTTCGATTGCCCGCTGCTGGTGCTGGGCGATCCGGCGCAGTTGCCGCCGATCCAGGGCGGCGGCTTTTTCACCGATGCCGAACCGGACGCGATGCTCACCGAGGTTCACCGTCAGGCGCAGGACGATCCGATCGTGCGAATGTCGATGGCGGTGCGCGAAGGCCGGTCGCTCGATCTCGGCACCTTCGGTGAGTCTGAAGTGGTGCGGCGTGATGCGCTCGATCCGGATCGGGTGATGGCGGCGGATCAGGTTCTGGTCGGCCGGAACAACACCCGCCGCGCCTACAACATGCGGGTGCGGCAGAAACAGAACATCGAGGATCCGTTGCCGGTGGCGGGCGACAAGCTGGTCTGCCTGCGCAACAACCGCAAGAAGGCGCTGTTCAACGGCGGCCTGTGGCGCGTGAAATCGCGCACGCCGTCGAAATCGAAAATTCTCACCATGCGGCTTTCGCCTGACGAGGAATTCGGCGCGAAGGTCACCAAGGTTTCGGTGCGGCAGGATTGCTTCAGCGGCGGCATCGAGGACATTCCGTGGGAGCAGCGCCGCCCCTACGACGAGTTCGATTACGGCTACGTGCTGACGGTGCACAAGTCACAAGGCTCGCAGTGGAACGACGTCGTGCTGTTCGACGAGAGCTTCGCCTTTCAGGACAGCCGCGCCCGCTGGCTCTACACCGGCATTACCCGCGCGGCGAAACGGTTAACGGTGGTGGTCTAATACTTTTTGCTGGTGCCCTCTTTCGCATCGCAAAATGCAATTTCCTTGAGCAGGTGCCTTTTCAACACCTATGGTCGTTCCCAAGCAGGCCGAAAGGGCTGGCTTCGCCGTGGGGGCATGGCGAGCGGAGAGCTGCAACAGCGGACGCGCGCCAGATAGGTGGGCTGAGGAACGCCGGGGGATGACCGATTCCACAAGTGGCGGGCTGGATCTTTCCGGCCGCGATCTCGCTGGCGCCGGTCTCGGCGAGCGGCTGAAGCGCTATGCGCAGTGGCTCAGCCGGCGCAACGCATTTGACCTGGCTTCCTGCGCCGCGCTGGCCGCGCTTGTCGTTGTCGCGCTGTGGACCTTCCAGAACTACGCGATCTCCAACGACGAGGGCGTGCAGCATCGCTACGGCGAGCTGATCATCGCCTACTACAAGAGCGGCTTCACCGACCAGTCGCTGTTCAAGCTCGACAACCTCTATCTCTACGGCGGACTGTTCGACATCGCCGCGCTCGGTCTGGCGCAGATCCTGCCCGTCGATCAGTACGAACTGCGCCATCTGCTGTGCGCACTGATCGGCATCGGCGCTGCGGCCGCCACGGCGCGGCTGATCGCAAACCCGCGCGCCGCCTTCTTCACCATCGTGGCGCTGGTGCTGTGTGGCTCGTGGTACGGCGGCATGTTCAACCACACCAAGGGCATTCCGCTGGCCGCCTTCATGGCCGGCGCGATGTATTTCCTGATCCGCGCCACCCGCGATCTGCCGGTGCCGCGGATGCGCGACGTGATCGGATTCGGCGTCATGACCGGCGCCGCGCTCGGCATCAGGTCGCTCAGCCTGCTGCTGATCGGATATGCCGGTCTCGCCATTCTGCTGAGTGTGCCCCGCCCGGTGATCGGCCACTGGCAGGAGCGCACGCGGTTCGTGATGCGATCGGCCCTGTGGTTCCTGCCCGCGCTGCTGATCGCCTATGTCATCATGATCGCGGCGTGGCCATGGGCGGCGCTGTCGCCGCTCAATCCGATCCGCGGTCTGCTGTCGTTCAACGACTTCCACTATCACATCCGCACGATCCTGTTCGGCAAGGTCTACGAGATGGCCGACGTGCCGCGTTACTACGTGCCCACCTACATCGCGATCCGGCTGCCGCTGCTGACGCTCGGCGGAACGCTGCTTGCGCTCGCACTGCTCCTGCTGCCGGAACGCATCGGCGGCATCAGCGGTGCGCGCCGCCGCGAACTCGGGCTGATTGCGTTCGCCGCGATTTTCCCGGTGGCGTGTCAGGTCATCACCGAGGGACCGGCGCTCGACGGCTGGCGCCATTTCCTGTTCGTGTTTCCGCCGATTGCAATTCTCGCCGGCGTCGGCCTCAGCGCCTCGATCAGCGCGCTGGCGCGGCTGCATCGCGGCACCATGATCGTCTGGCTCGCCATCGTCTCCACGGGATACACCTGGACGGCTGGCAAACTGTATCACCTGCATCCCTATGAGTATCTCTACTACAATCAGCTCGTCGGCGGACTGGAAGGCGCGTCGCGGCGCTTCGTCACCGATTACTGGGTCAACATCATGCCCGAGGCGGTGGAGGAGCTGCACGATTTCCTCGACCGCACCGAGCCCGCCACAGCGAAGACCAACACCTATCGTGTCGCCGTTTGCGGCGAGCGCGTCTCTTATGAAGAGTATGCACGTCCGAACCTGCAATGGCTCAGGATGCATGACTGGCGTCTCGCCGATTTCTACATCGCGCCGACACACATGAACTGCGACCGTATCCTTGCCGGAAAGGTCATCGGCAAAATCGAGCGCCTGGGCGTGACGATCGGCGTGATCAAGGATCGCCGCGCCGTGCGGGAGCGTGAAGAATGACTCGCAGCACGAACGGCTGCAACAATTCCCCACCAAGATACCGGCGCTCGCCAAGATACCGACATTAATACTTCGGAAAGTGTAAGCGATCGTGGGAAACTTTCCGCACCGCGATGAGTTATGATCAATCCACCCGAAATTCTCGATCCAAACTAAAGGAATAGATATGCGAACTGGAAAACTTCTCGCAGCCGCGCTGCTTGCCGGCTCGACAGCCCTTGCCGTCTCGCAGCCCGCAGCCGCGGCGCCGCTGATGAGCAACACGCTGCTGTCTGGCGTGGCTTCAACCTCAAGCAACGTCGAGAGCGTGCAGTATTATCCCGTTCGCCGCCATGGTCATGGCCATGGTCACCATGGATACGGCCACCATCATCGCCACGGATACGGCTATGGCGGCACTGCTGCGGGCGTCGGCCTCGGTCTCGCCGCGGGTGCAGTGATCGGCGGCGCGATTGCCGCTTCGCAGGCACAGGCGCAACAGAACCACGCTTACTGTTCGCAGCGCTATCGCTCCTACGATCCGGCGTCGGGCACCTACCTGAACAACAACGGCAACCGCTATCCTTGCCCGTAAGTTGGCCCGCAAGTCCTGAACGATCACCAAAACCGCGAGACGAATGTCTCGCGGTTTTTTGTTGATGCAATACTGCAATACCTATGGTTTGCGATGGGGCGCTCGGCTAGGCTCCGCGCATCGCCGCAAGGCGAAACAAAAAACGACCACCGGGGAAATGCCATGATGAGTGCCACCATCCGCACGCATGCCGCACGATATGCTGTCGCCCTGCTCACGCTCACGGGGGTGAACATGATTCCTTCCACCGGAGTGGATGCGCAAACCGCCCAGCCGCTTCCGACAGCAGCGCAGACCGATCCGAAGACGCTCGGCATGATGCAGGGCTTTCCGCCGCCCCCGGACAAGACCATCCGCTTTATCGACGGCTCGTCGTCACGTTTTCCGAACACCCGCTGGTCGTTCAGCCACTTCCGCGAACTGGTGCCGACCGCGGCGGTGTCGCGCGGCGAAGCACCGGTGGTGCCGCTGCCGCGCGCCGAACGCGATCTCGGCGGCGTCGCCATCACCACCATGGACGGCAAGCCGATCACCTTCAACGACGCGATGCAGCTGACCTATACCGACGGCATCGTCGTGCTGCACAAGGGCAAGATCGTCTTCGAAAAGTATTTCGGCGAAGGCAGCCCGCAGCTGCCGCACATCGCATTCTCGGTGACGAAGTCCTTCGTCGGCACGCTGGCGGCGGTGCTCGCGGCCAACGGCAAACTCGATCCCGCAGCGCCCGTCACCAAGTACGTGCCCGAACTGAAAGACACGGCCTATGGCGACGCCACCGTGCGCCAGGTGATGGATATGACCATCGGCGTGAGGTTCTCGGAAAACTATTCCGATCCGAATGCCGAAGTGTTCGACTACGCCCGCGCCGGCGGCATGATGCCGATCGCCCCCGGCTATCAGGGGCCGCGCAGCTTTTACGACTTCCTCGTCAAGCTGAACAAGGAAGGCGAGCACGGCCAGGCCTTTGCCTACAAGACGGCGAACGCCGAAGTGCTGGCCTGGATCGTCAAGCGCGCCTCAGGCCAGTCGCTGGCGGACCTGCTGTCGTCGGAAATCTGGTCGAAGCTCGGCGCGGAGCATGACGGTTACTTCATGGTCGACAGCGTCGGAACGGAATCCGGCGGCGGCGGCCTCAACACCGGGCTGCGCGATCTCGCACGCTTCGGCGAAATGATGCGCAACAAGGGCAAGTTCAACGGCCAGCAGGTGATTCCTGAAGCCGCCGTCGCCGACGTGGCGCAAGGCGGCAAGAAGGAGGACTTCGCCAAGGCCGGTTACGCACTGCTGAAGGGCTGGTCCTATCGCGACATGTGGTGGATCACCCACAACGAGCATAACGCCTACATGGCGCGCGGCATCTACGGCCAGAGCGTGTATGTCGATCCGACCGCAGAGATGGTGATCGCCCGCTACGCCTCGCATCCGATGGCGGCCAACGCCGCCAACGATCCGGTCTCGCTGCCGATGTACATGGCGCTGGCGAAGGAACTGATGAAGTAGGCGCGCTTTCGCGCATGCTGCACGAGCCTTGATGTGACAACAGCGTCGTCCCCGCTTTCGCGGGGACGACGTGCGGTGAAATCGCCCCCGATCGCTTCTTGCCGATGCTAGGCCACATCCCGCCGCGGCATCGCGATCACAGCATGCGCGGACACATCGTCCAGCACCTGCCGCAATTCCTCCTCCAGATATTCGTTGGCGATGATCAGCGCCTTGAGCGCGCCGCGAAGATCGCCGCCACAGGTGGCGATCGCGCTGTCGACAGCGCGGTCGTAACGGTCGATGTCTTTCTGCGTGGCCGGTGTAAACATGATGGCATCCCCGATGCTGGCAGAGAACCCGCCCGGCCGGGACATATGGTCCGGCAGTCGCGGCGTGATTTTCATGTTCTTTATTTGTTCTTTGCGGGATCGCGCTGTCAAGAGGCCCACCCGGTTTACCCACATTCAGCACCGGCGCGAAAACGCCGGCGGCAACGCACCTCCGGACGCCTTCGGCCGAAGCTAACGCTCAAAGCGTTTGCAGATGAGCGGCGAGACGATCGGTGCTGACGCTGATCATGTCGCTGAAGCCCATCTGGGCGGCGAAATCGCGCTCGGCGATCGAATTGAACCGCGCCACCAGTTTCCACTTGGTCTGCTGGCCGTGATCCTCGAACGTCACGATGTTGACGCAGGTCGGCGGGCCGCCTTGTGCCTTGCCGTGATTGACGTCCTGCCAGACCAGCCGCTCCGGCCGGACCACTTCCACAAAGATGAAGTTGAAGGTGAACTGCTGACCGTCCGGGGTACGCATGACGTGATGCCATTTGCCGCCGGGGCGAACGTCCATCTCGCAGACCGGATTGGTGAAGCCCGGCCCACCCCACCATTGCGACACGTGTTTCGGATCGGTCATGGTCTCCCAGACAAGATCCCGTGGCGCATCGAACATGCGGCTCATCAGGATCACCGCTTCCGTAACGGAGTTAGCTTCTACGCTTGCACTCATGGGGTTTCCTTTCATGACCTTCGTGACGATTTGAGGCGGGTTCGCAAACACTCAGACGCCGGAGGAATCGGAGCCGGGCTTCTTCATGGTCTTCAGGTAGTCGGCGAGGTGATCGAGGCTGCGGTCCCAGAACCGCCGATAGCCTTCCACCCACTCGGAAATGTCCGCGAGCGGCGCCGCCTCGAGATGGCAGGGCCGCCATTGGGCCTCGCGCCCGCGCGAGATCAGCCCGGCCGTTTCCAGCACCTTCAGATGCTTGGACACCGCCGCCAGACTCATGTCGTAAGGCTCGGCCAGTTCAGTCACCGTGGCATCGCCGGTCGCCAGCCGCGCCAGGATGCCCCGCCGGGTTGGGTCCGCGAGGGCAAAGAGTGTCGAGGAAAGCCGGTCTTGAGCCATCGGAGGCCTATATTCAACCTATCAGTTAACAACCTTTTGGTTGAATACAGGCGAACCAGCCAGGCGTCAAGCATGTTGGTGCCCAGCGGTCTTGACATTTCCCGATATTGTGATTATATTCCTACAGTCCCGTTCGTGAGGGGCGCTTCTCGAGGGCGCTTTTGAAGCGGAGCAGGATGCGGCGCCCGCGCGCATGGTTCGCAGCCATGTCGTCCGGGAGGCTGGGGTCAGCGTCCGGGCCAACTATGTGGCTCTGCTCATCGAGAGCTGGACGCGGACAGGATGAAGGCCGGCGAAAGCCAGCCGGATCGGGGCGCGTGTCGCGCTTGTCCTGTCCCGGAAGCACGCTCCCCTCGCCCAAAATCGCCGCTGATGGAGCGCCGTGAGGCGACGCGCTTCCCTTCGCACGGGAAGCGAAACAACACATTTGCGCCTCGCGGCGCTCCATGCCCCTCATGCTTTAGGGGCAGAACCAAAAGCTCACCTCGCGCGATGCGCGAGAACGAGCGCGCGTGGCTTTCGTTCGCGCGAACGGGGCAAGCCCCACACGCGCATGCTGTTTGAAAATTGAATCCGTTACGCGACGCGCGACAGATTCTCTCTCTGCGTTGCCACCGATTGATTGCGCCCGCGCGATTTGGCCTCATACAGCGCCTTGTCGGCCGCTTCGACCAGGTCTGTCGGCTGCAGCGATGCATTCGGCACGATGCTCGCCACACCGATGCTGACGGTGGTGGCCCATTTGTCCGCGGACAGCATTTCCACGTTTGTTCGGATGTTTTCCCCGACAGCCAATGCCGCATCCACCGAAAGACCGGACAGCAGCACGGCGAATTCCTCGCCGCCGTATCGCGCGGCGCAATCGCCCGAGCGCTGCGCTGCTCCCGCAATGCTGCCTGCGATCCGCACCAGCAACTGATCGCCGGCCTGATGCCCGAACATATCGTTGTAGGTCTTGAAGTGGTCGGCATCGATCATCAACAGCGCAAGCGGCTCCTGACAGCGGTGCGCACGCAGCCATTCCTGCACAATGACCTGATCGAACTTGCGGCGGTTCCTGAGACCGGTCAGGGCATCTGTCGTCGCAAGCCCCTCGAGCTTGTCTTCGGCGCGTTCGCGCCGCTTGATTTCCCGCACAATGATCATTGTCGCGCCGGTGACAAACGCGATCAGCGCCAGCATGATCCCGCCGACCCGAAACGCCTGCCTGCGCCAGATCGCGAAAATATCGGTCCAGGACTTCCCCACGACCACAACGAGCGGGCGGCTGCTGTCGCGCCACGTGTAAAGCCGATCGATCGGATCCACCGCGCCAGATCCGGAAAACGATCCGCTCTGCTCAACGAACAGGCGCTGCACACCGTGGCCTTGACCCAGGTCCTTGCCGATCACGTCGAGATCGAAGGGCGTGCGCATGATGACCACGCCGTCGTGACGCAGCACGGCGATGACGTCCTGCGGTGCAAGAGTGAGGCGCCCGAACAGATCGTGGAAATAGCTGAACCGCAAGGAACCGACGACCGCCCCGAGAAATGCCCCGTCCTTGCCCGTAATCCGGCGGCTCAGCACCACCGAATAGGCTCCGCGATACTGGCCCGGACGATCGATGAACAGGCCGGCATCAGAATTGTCACGATGGACGCGGAAGTAATCCTCGTCGGCGCGGTTCTCCGGCGTCGCATCGAACGTCCCGGAATCGTGAAGGAGATTGCCCGCGGCGTCGAACACCTGGATCGTCCCGAAGTGCTTCGCGGTGGCCGCATGATCAAACAGGATGAGATGGAGCAGCCGCTTGCTGATGCCAGCCAGTTCGGGTTCGACCATGTTGCTTGCGACATTGCGCAGCGACAGATCGTAAAGCTCGACGTTGCGGCTGATGTCGGAATCGATGGTGGTGGCGAGGTTCTCCATGGTCTGAAGCGCCAGTGCCTGTTCGCCGCGGCGCATGTCGAACATCACGCTGCCGCAGACGGCTGAAAAGCCGACAATCGTCGCGATCGAACACCATATCAGCAGCTTTGCCGATATCCGCCCCGGTCGGGCTGCCTGATCCTTTGGCCGTCGAAACCACATCGCACACTGTTCCCCAAGTGTGCCTAGATGCGCCGTAATTCGTTGCGGTGGTCTTTAGATGATCCGCTTCATATGGTTCGGAGTTAAAGAAATATTTCCGGATTAAATACGATTGGACCAAGCCTGCAATCCGACGGCATGCTGCTACCGCTGTACGCGAATGCCGAGCATCACCACCGTGGCGGCGGAGTTGGCGCCGACCGAACTGTCCAGCCAGTCGTGGCGCACCTGCGCCTTGATCTGGAACGTGCGCGACAGCTTGTAGACCAGATCGCCTTCCACGAAGTAGCGCCTGTCGAACCGCGTGCCGTCGTAGTCCGATGTGCCGGTGCCGACCTTCGCGGTGCCGATCAGCCAGCGGCGAAATGCATGATCAACCTGCAACGCGTAATCGCGGGAAATCACGCCGGAGACGCCGGGCAGCGTGGTCTCACCGATGGATGAGGTTGCGTCGAACCGCACCGTGGTCAGCCCGGATGCGGTCCAGATCAGCGATGCGCTGGTCAAGAGGCCCTTCATGTCGGAGAGACGCGGGTCCTGATAGGTGCGCAGCGAATAGCCGACCGCCGCCTCGCCGGTCAGCAGCCGCGAGAATTCGAACGAGGAGCCGGCCTTCACATAGCCACCGTTGGAATCGCGCTGATAGCCGGCCCGGTCAAACTTCACATCGTGAAGGCGGGTGTCGGCCCCCACCTCGCCGAACGGCTTGAGGCCGGGCATCAGGTCGTAGCTGACGCGCGTGAGCCCACCGAACTGGTTGTAGTTGCGGTCGTCGTTGGTTGTGCTCGAACCGTCGGTGAGCATCGACTGCTGATACGTCGTGCGATCGGCGAGGCCCGCGACCGAAACCTGCAGGCGGTTGAAATCGTGCTCGATGCCCGCGGTGCCGCCAATCGCTGTCGCCAGCGGGTATTTCGCGAGGCCCATCTGGATGTTCGGCGAACCCGGATTGTCGGTAAAGACCCGCATGCGCAGTTCGGTGTTGATGCGGGTGTCGCGCGTGACGTCGATACGGCCGTTGATCCTGCCGTTGAAGGCCGGCGCGTTGATGTTGGTCGGCACCGGCGAAGGCCCGACGATGCCAGGCGGAAAGGTCGTGCCGTAGCCGGTGAAGGAGCCGCGCAGATCGGCGATCAGCGAATGGCGCTCCCAGTCCGACGCGATCAGCAACTCCGGCGCGATCGTGTAGAACCCCGAGCCTTTCGGCTGGCTGATACGGCCGGGATTGGTGCTGTAGCCACCCCAGAGTTCGACCGCAGCCTTGGTGAGAAATACGCCGGTGTGGAAGCCGACATTGGCGAACGGATCGTCGTCGGGCCTCAGGCGGCGGCGCGGCGGCTGGCCGGGAAACGTCCCGGCCACTGACGGCGACACCTGCGCGGCGACTCGTGCGCGTGGTGTGGACGGCGACGGGTTGCCTGGACCGACGAACTTCGGCTTCGGTGCGCCGGGATAAAGCTTCGGCTTCTTCCGCACGCGATTGAGCGAATCGAAGCCGCTGTCCGATGCGCCGGACGCAGGCGGAATGCCATAGGTCGGGATCGCGCCGATCCGCGACGGCGCCCGCGCATCGCGCCGGAGCGAGTCATCGTCCGCCTGCGCAGTCCGGCGCAGCAGCGACTGGTCACGCGGAGCGAACCCGCCCTGCGTGGGGCTCAGCATGTCAGGAGTCAGCGTCTGTGCGACCGCCGCTGCCGGGTGCCACACGGCCAGCAGAACGCACACCGGCAGCGCACGCCATTGGGGCGCACGCCAGCGATGGTTCCACAACCGGACAGGTTGCTGCGAGCCTTGCACTTCCACTCATCTCCCGGCCCCAGAAAGCCACTCGGGGCCGCGCCGAAAAACCAACAACTTCAGTTAATTGCGGACGAAACGCCGCCGGCGGCGCTGGAAAAACGCCGTTAACAGAGTTAAAACAATTATGGTTAACGGGCCGTTGCGAGGGCCGGACCGCGTCGCATCATCGGCTTCGATGTGCTAGGTAAACTCCCCGGATCGAAGCGCGCACGGCGCTCCCTCCCCGCTCAATTGGAACCTGTGATGGCCAGCTCAAAATCGCGGACAGCGACCCCTTCCGCGACTCGCGCCGTTTCGGCTGCGATCGAATCCGCGTTGCGCACGCTCGACGCCGAGGCAAGCGGCGTCACCGCGCTGGCGACCGCCCTGCAATCCGATCTCGGACCCGCATTCGATGCCGCCGTCGCGCGGGTTCGCGAGGCCAAGGGCCGCCTGATCGTGACGGGGCTCGGCAAGTCCGGCCACATCGGCAAGAAAATGGCGGCGACCTTCGCCTCCACCGGCACCCCCGCCTTCTTCGTTCACGCAGCCGAAGCCAGCCACGGCGACCTCGGCATGATCACCGCCGACGACGTTATCCTCGCGCTGTCGTGGTCCGGCGAGACCGCCGAACTGAAGAACCTCATCAATTACTCGCGCCGCTTCCGCATCGGGCTGATCGCGGTGACGTCCGAGGCGGACTCAACGCTGGGCGCTGCCGCCGACATCGTGCTGACGCTGCCGAAGGCCCGCGAGGCCTGCCCGCACAATCTCGCGCCGACGACGTCGTCGCTGATGCAGCTCGCGCTCGGCGACGCACTCGCTGTCGCGCTGCTGGAGAGCCGCGGTTTCACTGCGCTCGATTTCAGCGCGCTGCATCCTTCGGGCAAACTGGGCGCGATGCTGAAATTCGTGCGCGACCTGATGCACAAGGACAGCGCGGTCCCGGTGAAGCCGCTCGGCACCAAGATGTCCGACGCGCTGGTTGAGATGACGTCGAAGGGCTTCGGCTGTGTGGGCATCATCGATGCGCGCGGCGAGATCGCCGGCATCGTCACCGACGGTGATTTGCGCCGTCACATGCGGCCCGACCTGATGACTGCCATTGTCGACGACGTCATGACAAAAAATCCGAAGACCATCAGCCCCGACCTGCTCGCCAGCGAGGCGCTGGAGATCCTCAACGCGTCGAAAATCACCGCGCTGATCGTCACTGACGGAAAGAAGCCGGTCGGCATCGTGCACCTGCACGATATTCTGCGTGCAGGTGTCGCGTAACGCCGCAGTCTATTTCTGCGGGAATCGCGCCACGCTGGGCTCGAGGGGCAGATCCAGCGCGTTGGCAAAATACGAAACCGTCCGATAGAAACCGCAGAGCTGGATGATCTCCAGGATCTGAACTTCGCTGTAGTGTGCCTTGAGCCCCTCGAACTCGTTGCCGCTCCACGTTGCGTTGGAGTGCAGGGCATCGACGGCTGCGATCAGTGCCTGTTCGGCCTCCGTCCAGCATGCGGCATCGGCGGGTTCGAGCACCGTAGCGCGGACCTGCTCATCGGTCAGATGCGCCGGGCCTGCAAAAATCGTGACATGAACACCCCATTCGTATTCGCAGCGTGTCAGCGCGCAGGTGCGATCAATGACGATCTCCCGCTCCCGGAGCGTCAGTGGGCCTCGATCCAGCAGGCTGCCATTGCGAAACTTCTTGTAGGCGCGCTCGCTGGTCGCGACGGTGCGAAACAGCACCAACGGCGGGATACCCGGCGGCATGATCGCGTCGAACTGGCTCTGAATCTCCGGTGCGTAAGGCGGCTCCAGCGGCGCGATCCGTGACATCTCCAACTCCTATGCTACAATAATGATAGCGATATGCTACATTTTTAATAGCGCGAGGCAAGAGGCCATTCGTGACCCGAAAACCGATTCCAGCGGACCGAATCAAGCCAGCGCGCGGCTCCAAATCAGGCCGCCCGATCATGGTATTGCTCGATCTTCTGGGCCGGCGCTGGACACTGAGAATTGTCTGGGAGATGCGCGATCAGGCGCTGACCTCGCGCGAGTTGCGCGCAGCGTGTGACGACGCGTCACCCACAGTGATTCAGGCCCGGCTGGCCGAACTGCGCGAAGCCGGTTTCGTCGAGAAGCTCGACGCCGGCGGCTATCGCCTGACAACGCTGGGCAAAGAACTGCTGGGCACGTTCATGCCGCTGCACCATTTCGCGGACAAATGGAGCAAAGCCGGAAAGCCGAAATGACGCGTCTAGGCCGGCTCCACACGCAGGCTCGCCCCATCGGCTTGCACGATCCTGACGCGGCTGCCGGACGCGGCGTCCGGCCCCGAGACACGCCAGACCGTATCGTCGATCCGCACCGTGCCGATGCCATCGACAATCGGCTTCTCGAGCGTGAAGACGCGTCCGATCAGGCCTTCTGCGCGCTTGTTGAGGAACGGTTTGTCAGTCGTACCTGCATTCCGCCCGGAGTAATATCGCCATAACGGCACCATCGCGATCGACAATGCCGCGAAAATGATGATTTGCGCCTGCCACGACCATGCGACGCCGAACGACAGCAGCCCGACGATCAACGCGGCGAGCCCAAGCCACAGCATGAACACACCGGGCGCGAACGTCTCGATCGCCATCAGCACGACGCTGAGGATCAGCCAGTTCCAAATCCCGAGTTTCGACAGAAGGTCTACCATCCGATGCAACCCTTCACGTTGTAGACTTCGGTGAATTGGTGTTC
>Ga0233443_1002024_pt1 | contig 16237 bp, 20 predicted proteins | sample SI_123_September_2_FD_182784 | JGI IMG/M metagenome (GOLD analysis project Ga0233443, IMG submission 182784) | Seawater microbial communities from Saanich Inlet, British Columbia, Canada - SI_123_September2016_200_MG | ecosystem: Environmental > Aquatic > Marine > Inlet | place: Canada: British... | reverse complement strand
CAAGGGCAAATTAATTTATCCTGAATTAAAAAAGGAAATAAAATCAAAAGATACCGTCTACCAATGGCGTAGGAAATATGTAAGAGAAAATAAAAGTAAAGTTTGTCCAACATTAACCGCCAACATGGGGTCAGGGGGACATAATGTTCCAATAATTTTAGACAAGAAAGGGATAAGAAAATTAACGCCTCTTGAATGTTTTAGATTGCAGGGGTTTCCAAAAAATTGGAAAATTCCAAAAATAGCAGACTCCAAATTATATCATCAAGCAGGAAATAGTGTTAATGTTACAGTTATTGCAAGAGTTGCAAAAGAAATTGAGAAGGTATTGTAAAATGGAAAAGAAGAAATCTTCAGAACATCTTTATTATGAAAAGATGTTAAAAATTCTTGGGTCTTTGACAGGATTATTTTCTGAAAGCAGAACACCTTTTTAAAATTATAGAGTTACAGAAAATCTTTTTTGTAAATCTTTCTCCGCAAAGAATCTTTCTCGTTCAGATGTTTCTGCTGACGCTTCTCTCGGAACTGTAGGAATTGGAATAAAAACTTTTGTTAATGGCAATGGAAAAACATTGCAAAAGGTAGCAGAATTTAATAGAGATAATTTACAATTTAGAAATCTTTCCAAAGAAGAGGCAATTAAAAAAGTTGCAGAGTTACGAAATAAACGGATAGAAGCAACAAAAAGAATCTATGGATTAAGCGACATGATATATCATTGTATTGTTAGAGATGAGGGTAAAATTTCAGCTTTTGAATGTCCTATGGATTTAATTGATATTGATAAAATAATGCACCTCAAATCAAGCAATAATACTATTTCTTTTAAGGACTCTAAAAATGAATATTCCTTTAATTTAACCAAAAGCACACTATACAAAAGATTCCATACAAAAAATGCTCTTCTTGAAGTCCCTGTAAAAATTCTCGATGACCCTTTCGAAGTTATAGAAGAGAAATTTTTAGACATTAAGAAAACATACTACACCGAAGCAAAAGAGAAAATTCATGTTGTATTGCCTCTCTATTCAATCACAACAAAAGAGAAAATTGTTTATCCTAAAAGTGGGCTTAATCAATGGAATGCAGGAGGAAGAAAAAGAAATCCTGACGAGATATATATTCCAATTCCAAAATGGATTCACAAAAGATTTCCTGGATTTTTTCTTGGTAGAGACAAACCTTTTAATCTTATACTTCCCGACGGACAAATACTTTCTGCAAAGGTATGTCAAGACGGCTCTAAGGCATTAATGAGTAAACATAATGCAGACATTGGAAAATGGCTGTTAAGAAATGTGTTGAGCCTAAAAGAAAAGGTATTATTAACTTATGATAAATTACAAGAAATAGGTTTTGATTCTGTTGTTTTAGAAAGATTAGATTCAAAAACTTATTCTATTGACTTTAGACCCTCTGGGACATATGAAGAATTTATTGAAAAAAATGGGAAATAATCAAATCGCCCCATACTTCTTAACCTGTTCATTCTCCGCCGTATCATCATAAACCATAAAATCCCTATAAGGCAAATTCTGAATATCCTCGACCTTCATCCCAGTTAATTCGCTTATGGCGTCGGCGTCATTCTTTAAATTCAACTTAAAACAAACCACGAGTTTACAATTGCTAATAACATCATTATGAATATTTTGAGGACGCTGTGAGATTGAAATAACGCCAATCCTCAACTCTTTCCCCTCTGCAACCGTAATCAATCGCTTAAACCCCATTGGAATATAACTTTTTGAAATGTAGTTGTGGACTTCATCAACAATAAAAACCATATTTCTTAACTTCGCAAAAATATATTCACAAACAAGATTAAAATAATCAGAACTCAAATCGTGAGGCTGAACAACAATTTTATTACACCCGCTTTTTATTGATTCATCCAATTCCTCGACGGTTTTAACAATCAAACCATAATCAGAATACTCCCGCTTAATATCATAAACAATCCTATTTCTATATTCACTTAACAACTTTTTAGCCCAGTAACTTTTTCCGCTTTGCGTTTTTCCAACAACTAAAATCCTAATGTGTGGCTCAATCTTCATCCCAAAATACCCCTTCTTTATCTGTCAAACCCTTAGCAAAAATATTCAGAACTTCCGCCTTACAGGCTCGACATTTCACGCCCCTTATATCCTTTTCAGGCACAAAAAGGCGGTTCCCACACCTACATCTTATTATCATACGCCTTAATTGTTTTATTTAATTTCTTTTGGGCTTCCTTCAACCAATTATAAACATCTTCGGGATTTTGGTCGAGCATTTTTCGAAGTTCGGGTTTTGCTAAAGTAATAATCGGCTTAATAATCATAAATAACATATCTCCTCCGAAAGTGCTTAATATAAAATCAACCGTTTCAATCACATCTTTCTTAAATTCTTCTGCCGTCATTTTTCCAACATCGCCCCGAAGTCCTTAACTTCTTGTTTAGTATTTGTCACAGGCTCGGGCTTTTTCTCTTCGGGAGTTTCTTTTTTAACCGTTCCCTTTTTCTTTCTCATCTCGATATAAACTTGTGCCGAAATATCCGCAAGAGTCAAAACATAAGCAATCTCGGGACTATACTCTAAGAGCTTCCCGTTGGTGTCGTATTTTTTCAAAAGCATAACTCCACTATCATTAAGTCGCCCTATTTGATTCTCGTCTATTTGAACCGCCTTATTTGTCGTCAAAGAAACAATCCCCGCTAGTGCTTGGTGTATGCTATCGGCTACGGTGTTATACATTTTATCATTATCTACCTCATCAAGAGATGGGGCGGAATTCTCGCCGTCCATCTCTTGCGAGGTTGAGTTTTCCGAATCTTCGGAATTCAGAGACGCCTTAAACTCGTCGTTAAGGATGGTGCTATCCTGTTCGACAACATCGAAGCTACTGGTTTCTTTTTTAGGAGGTGCTTTGTCCTGTTTTTTAATTTCAGGACTAGCCACTTCTTTCTTTTTCCTTCCCATTTTAATTAATCCCAAACGTCTTCATCGACTTCATCAAAATCTTCCTTCTGCTCTTTTGGGGCTTCGGGTTTCTTTTCTTCTTCTTTTTTTGCCATTGTTTTATCTCCTGTTAATTTATTTGGTTGAACAACACTAAACTCCTCTAACTTCTCAAATTTTCTTCTTCCACATTTATAGCACTTAGGAGATTTGGCACAACTCGCCATCTCGTAACCGCAATAAATGCACTTCAATTTTTTGTATTTTTTTGTTTCCATTGTTTCATTATGAATATTTTTGTTGTTGTGTTGTAGTCGATTCTTTCTTTTTGTTGAGTTCTAAAATTCCTTACGACTTGTTTGGAATTTATGAGGTTGAGGATTTGCGGGATTTTTCGACAATCAACGCAAATAAAAATTTTATTTATTCCCCTTACCATATGGGAACTCCCGCAAATTTTACAAAGCTTCATTTTACAAATTCTCAACATTGCTTCCAACCTTAGCCTCGACCTTTTCGGGATTAGATTCTTTTGTAGGCTCGGCTACAAATTCTTCTTCCGTTGGTGTTTCGGTTGTTTCGTTTTCTTCCGTCATTTTTTCTCCTATTAATTTAATTACCATAAAATTTATTGTAAAGTTCGTTATCAAAATCTTTCCAATTTCCTCCAAGTTTTTCTAACTTGTCCGCATTTGAGTTTAAGCCGTCGCCTAACTTTTTTCGTTCTTCAAAAAGCCTCTTCCTCTCTTCCTTCAAAGCCTTAATCTTCCAACCATCAAATTCTTTTTTCGGGCTTAAATGACAAATCACTAAACGCCTTATCAGTTCTGAAAGGGCTGTTTTGCCATAGATTTTAACATACTCCTCAATTAAAATCCTCGCAGGTTCTCCGACTGCCCCGAAATTTATTGTCTTGGTTAAATACCTTTTTTGTCTTCCTGTTTTTACCATTTTTTGTTTAACAACTTAATTTAACAACTATTTCGCTCTTGTGAACTCATTGGTTGTTTTTTGTTTATTTTTGTTTTTTGTTCCTCTGAACCCTTTTTTATTTTGGATTTGTCTCTAATCAAAATCTAAAAAATCCTTTTTTTCTTGTCGCTTTATATCCTTTTTCGAGAAAAAGAACCTAAAGGCTTCATACCCCTTAACTTTTGTTAAGTCAGTTTGTTAAACTGAATTTTAGATTTTTGAAAATTATATTTGAAAACGAGAACTGAAAATTTGAAGCCACATAAACGCTCACTTAGTTCCTGCAAATCTCCGATAGTTTCAACTTTCGGGAGTATTACTTCTAAAAACGCCTCTTTCGCACTCTTTTGTTTATTTTCCTCTTCCATTTTTCTTTATAATAAGCTTTTTAAGCCTCTACCGTCTTTTTCCAGTATGGAAAAACAAAACAGCAAGGCGACCGCTCAACGCATCAGGCAACCAATCGTAACAGTAGCAGGTCACGTAGACCACGGCAAAACAAGTATACTGGACAGTGTAAGAGGAACCAAAATCCAAGAAGCCGAAGCCGGCGGAATCACCCAAAAAATCTCATTCACAACATTACCCAAAGAAAACATAAAACAAAGAGCCCAAAAAACCCTAGACAAATTCAAAATCCCTCTAGAAATCCCAGGACTCCTCTTCATCGACACACCAGGCCACGCAGCATTCACAAACATGCGAAAACATGGAGGTTCCCTAGCAGACATAGCAATCCTAGTAATCGACATCAACGACGGAATCAAACCACAAACCGCCGAAGTCCTCCAAATCCTAAAAGCAAACAAAACCCCCTTCATCATAGCCCTAAATAAACTCGACAACATTTCAGGCTGGCAAACCAGCGAATCCTTATTGTCTCTGGAATCAATCGAAAACCAAGCAATTAATGTAAAAACCGCATTCGACGAAAAATTCTACACAATAATCGGCTCCCTACATTCCCACGGAATTACAGCAGACATGTACTCGAAAATCGAAGACTTCACAAAATCAGTTGCAATTGTCCCATGCTCAGCACAAACAGGCGAAGGAATTTCAGAAATCTTAGCAATGATAACGGCCCTCTCACAAAAATTTTTAGGTGACAAAATAATCTGCAAAGAACTCGGGAAAGGCGTAGTTTTAGAAGTCAAAAAAGACAAACGAGGAAATTTTCTAGAATGCATTTTCTACGACGGCTGCCTAAAGAATACCGACCAAATCGCAATAGCTTCTCTCGAAGGCGACCCAGTAGTTACAAAAATACGAACAATCCAAGAGGCTCTCCCTTTAAATAAAGGATATCAAACGAAAGATTCCGTCACAGCAGCAACCGGACTAAAACTCCAAATCAACACAAAAGAAGAAGTACTCCCCGGAATGCCAATCCAAGTAATAACAGAAGAAAATACAATAGAAAAAATAGCAGAGGAATTCGAATCCGAAATCTCAGAAGAAATCCAAACCTCTAACGCAGGAATCATAGCAAAAGCAGACTCGCTAGGCTCACTCCAAGCCCTAATGGTTCTCCTAAAACAAGCAGGTATACCAGTACTAAAAGCTTCAATCGGACCAATCTCAAAAAAAGATATCTACTCATGTAACGCAATCCAAGAAGAAGAAGATAAAATAATAATCGGATTCAATGTAACACAATTAGAAGAGACTCAAGACCTAGACGAAGTCGAACAAATCAAAATTATAACAAACGAAATCGTCTACAAACTCATAGAAGATTTAGAAAAATATAAAGCCAATAAAATACAAGAAATCGAAAAGAAAAAGTTATCCGAGCTTCCAACAATCTGCAAACTCAAAATTCTAGACTTCGTATTCCGAAACACATCCCCAGCAGTATTTGGAGTAAAAGTAGAAGCAGGAAACCTTCGAGCTCACGAGCGATTCATAAATGCGAAAGATAAAAAAATCGGTCAAGTAAAAGAAATTCAACACGAGAAAAAATCAGTTAACAAAATAGAATCCGGCAAAGAAGTCGCAATCTCTATGCCCGGTGTAAACTTCGAAAGACAACTAACCACAGACGAATTCCTCTACACAAACCTAGGAGAATCCCAATTCCGAAAATTCAAAGAACATAAAAACCTTTTATCGTCAGAAGAAAAATCTATACTCCAAGAAATAGCACAAATTAAGAGAAGAGAAAATGTAACCTGGGGAATCTAATGATTGGAATTGAAACCAGAAATATACTCATTAAACTTTTTAAAATTCTTCCAATCAAAATCCGAGCGATCATAAAGAACTCGCCATTTCTCTCTAATTTCTTCATTGGGAAAACATTCATACTTCAAATTTCTCTCAATACAATCTTGAAACAAGAGCTTAGCAGCATCTATAAGTTCGCCCCCTTCAAGTTCACTTAACTTCCCATTACCAATTCTAAGATGCCCAATTTTAGCCCAAAGCAATCTACTAAATGTCTTATGCTCCCATAATGCTCCATCATTATCATATCTCATAGAAATAAATACATCAATGGTATTATAAACACTATCCCCACCACAACAATCCTTAAAAATTCCCCTCCCCAACCCCAACCATGTGCGGCATAATAGGATACCTAAACTTTGAAAAAGACGCATTCGAAACTCTCCTAAGTTCTCTAAAAAAACTAGAATACCGAGGATACGACAGCTTTGGATTCGCAACAATAAAAAACCAAACCCTATTCTCTGAAAAACGAGTCGGAAAAGTCAGCGCAACAAAAGTAGATTCAATCCCAGGCAAAATAGGAATCGGGCACACAAGATGGGCAACTCACGGCAAAGTCACCGAAAAAAACACACACCCTCACTTTGATTGCCAGAAAAGAATAGCAGTAGTACACAACGGAATAGTAGAAAATTTCCAAGAGCTAAAAAGTATACTAACAAACAAGGGACACATCTTCACAAGCGAAACAGACACAGAAATAATACCACATCTAATAGAGGAACACCTAAGGAAAGGCTCAACCCTAAAACAAGCAATCATAAATTCCGGAAACTCACTAGAGGGGAGAAACGCCTTCTTAGTTCTAGATTCAAAAGAAGAAAAAATCTTCGCATTTAGAAACGGCTCACCACTAATCGTCGGAATCAAAAAAAATAACGGCTTCTCTGAAATATTCATCGCATCAGACATACAAGCATTCCTAAACAAAACAAACGAAGTAATGTACCTAGACGACAACGAAATCGTAGAGATAACCAAAGAACCAAAATTCTTCAGTACCAAGACCACCAAAGAAGTAAAGAAAAGATTAATCAAAATAGACTTGGATTCAGCAACAGCAGAAAAAGGAGATTACGCACACTATATGCTAAAAGAAATCATGGAACAAAAAGAAACCCTAGTAAACGCAATCAATCAGGACGACAGAGAACTGATGCAAGTAGCAGAAGAAATAAATAACGCACGAGGAGTCTTCTTCATAGGATGCGGAACCGCAGCACGAGTCGCGCACACAGCCGAATACATTTTCTCAAGAGTAGCAGATAAACACGTCAACTTCATAGAAGCCTCAGAATTCGAAAACTACAAACACTTCCTAGTACCAGAAAGCCTAGTCGTAGCAATATCCCAAAGCGGAGAAACAGCCGACGTAATCGAAGCACTAGAAATAGCAAAACAAAAAGGCTCCAAAATAATATCAATCACAAACACAAAAGGCTCAACAATCGACAAAATATCTAACCTTACTTTCCAAATAAAAGCAGGAACCGAAAAAGCCGTAGCCTCGACAAAAGCAACAACCGCACAAATCGCCGTAATAATATTACTAGCCTACGCATGCGCGGGAAAATTACGAGAAGGGGATAGAATACTAATAGACACAACAGGAAAAGTAAATGACATGCTAAACCCCAGATACAACGACCACATAAAAAAACTAGCCGAAACAATCTACAAAAAAGAAAACACCTTTATCATCGGACGAGGAATCAACTACCCAATGGCCTTAGAAGCTGCAATCAAAATAATGGAAGTCAGTTATATCAACGCACAAGGGTTCGCAGGAGGTGAACTAAAACACGGCCCAATAGCACTAATAGAAGAAGGAACCCCAGTAATCGCACTCGTAGCAGACGACGAGTCAAAAAAAGAAATAATCAGCAACGCAATCGAAGTAAAATCCAGGGGCGCCTACGTAATCGGCATAGCACCAGAAAACAACGACACATTCGACTACTGGATAAAAACGCCAAAAGTAAACCCCGCAACATCCTCTCTAGTAAACCTAATCCCAATCCAACTCCTATCCTACTATCTAGGCCTACTTAGAGGACACGACGTCGACTGCCCAAGATCATTGGCAAAATCCGTAACCGTAAAATAGTACCCCAAAACAATATAAATCTCCTGCCATTTTTAAGTCAATGAACCGCCTAATCCTAGACACCGAAACAACCGGACTCTCCCCACGCTTCAACAAAACACTAACCGTCGGACTCCTCCTAATAGACGTAGAAAAAAACCACCTCAACATCCTAGACCAAGACCACATCTTCATAAAACACAAAAACTACAATTCCTCGAAAGAAGCCTTGAAAGTAAACAAAATAGACCTAGAACAACACACATTAAAAGCAGTCCACCCACCAAAAGCATGCAATCAAATAAATTCATTCCTAAAAAACAACCACGCAACACAAACCCCAATCGTCGGACACAACATCCACTTCGACAAAGGCTTCCTTAATGCACTATTTAGACAAGGAGACTCCGCCTACCCATTTAGTGAAGAATCCATAGACACAATGCGAATCTGGAGACAACTCCAAAAACAAGATCTAATCCCAAGACACCTTCGTTCCACCCTAGGGCACCTAGCAACCCACTTCGACATCGACTACACAAAAGCCCACGACGCCCTAGCCGACTGCCATATCACAGCACAAGTCTATCACGAAATGCTAAAGCTAAAATAACAAGTACAGCCAAGTCCGCAAATTAAAATTTTAGGCTCAGATGCCCGGCCCGAAGGGAGAGGGCGGAACCGTAAAAAAATTTTAATTTGCATTAAATACGAAAAATCAGTTTCGCTAACTAAGTTTTTCTCCCAGGTGTCTTTTTTCTAAAAAGAGCCCTGCCACATCACAGCACAAGTATATTATCAAATGCTTAAACTTCAATAAAAATAAGATGGCAAATATTTTATTCCATATTTTTTAGCTACTTCAGCAATACTTTGACCGCTAATATCTCCAATTGTAAAAATAGGCTTATGCGCTAAGCCCTCAACATCAGAACTCCAAGGAGACTCCTTCATGTGATCAACCAAACCAGAAAGTTCATCCTTACATTTCCAAGGAAGATCATCACATAAAACTATTTTTTCTTCAAAAGAGATATTCCACTCAGCGATCTCCCAATCAGACGCATGCCATTTTCCCATACAAAAAAAAGAACCCTCGACCTTATAAAAACTATGCAACCCAAACCCACATATCCAAAACCTTGAATCACCAGATTCACCTACTGGGTGAAAACCATGGTTTTTAATAAACAACAACAAACCTTAAAAACCCAAAACTCAATTCAATATCACAATTATAAGCTGAGGTCGAACAATTCGCTTTGAGCAAAACAAAAATAAAATGTTTTTGCGAGATGTAAATTGTAAGATAAGCCACCGTGCTAATGACCCTCGGAAACATTGCAAAAAAATGGAAATAAATCAAAACGCAGTTTTGGAAAAGAAGTTTCTCTATTTCGGAGGAATTTCTCTTTTCTAAAGAGAAAAAGTTCAATGGTATTCAAAATAAACGTAGCCCACAAAGGAAAAACCTTCAAATTGGAAACAGACAACGAAGACTTAGCTGGCTATTCAATAAACGACAAGATAGATGGAAAAGAATTCGCAGCAGACCTAGAAGACTACGAGCTCCTAATAACAGGAACATCTGACAAATCAGGATTCATGGGTTCCTCCGAAATCGACGGACCAAATCTACACAAAGTTCTACTCGGCTACGGAAAAGGAATGAAGAAAAAACCAAAGGGAGAGGGAAAAATCAATCGAAAACCAAACGGTCTCAGACTAAGAAAAACAGTTCGAGGAAAGGAAATATCTTTATTTACAGTTCAAGTTAACACAAAAGTTCTAAAAGAGGGAAAGAAAAAATTCGATTCCTTATTCGAAAAGCCGACAGAAGAAGTAGAAAACAAAGAATAAATCTAAGACATCTCTCCGACCACAAACTTATAAAAGACACTAACTTAAAAATATCAAGGTGATATAATGATAGATAATCTAACAACAATTCTAACATCTCAAGCCAAACCTACATTACTATTAGTCGCGCTAGCCAGTCTAACAGCAATAATAGTAATCTATGCTGTCTTTGTATTCTACTTCTATCGCTTCCTCGCCAAAAAAAATATCATAGAGTTAAACCTAAACCAATATAATCAATATTCAAATCCAATTCTCATAAAAGTATTTGCCACCCTCTTTTACATAATAGAATACTTAATCCTCCTACCTATCTTAACATTCTTTTGGTTCGCAATCCTAGCCGTTCTAACTTTAATCCTAGCAAAAGGACTAACTATCAATATGGTGTTACTTCTCTCGGCAGCATTAGTGGCAGCAGTTAGAATCACCGCTTATATAACTGAAGACCTAGCAAAAGATTTAGCAAAAATGCTTCCGTTCACGCTCCTCGCAATTGCAATAACAACCGCAGAATTTTTTGATATCCCCGCATTCCTAGATCGAGCTTACGAGATACCTAACCTATTATCAAGTATTCCATACTATCTTTTATTTATAGTCGCAGTAGAACTAGTATTAAGAATATTTGACTTCCTCCAAGAGGTTCTTCAACCAGAAGAAACAACTGAAAAACAAGGATCATATTAACAGCTCTAGATGTGTTTTAAGAAATCTTTTAAACCCCTCTTTCCACCAAAACAAATGGAAGACATATCAAAATTAAAAACAATAAACGTCGGGATAGTCGGGCACATAGACCACGGCAAAACAACCCTACTCCAAAGATTATCCGGAAAATGGGCAGACACGCATTCTGAAGAACTAAAACGAGGAATCACGATTAAACTCGGATACGCCGACGCGATAGTTAGAGAGGAAAATAAAAAGTTAACAGTTAACCCTGATTCAAAAGGAAAGGCATTAAGATATATAACATTTGTAGACGCACCCGGACACGAGATGCTAATGGCAACAATGCTTTCAGGAGCAGCTATTATGGATGCGGCAATTTTAGTAGTAGCGGCAAATGAAGGAATAAAGCCACAAACACAAGAGCACCTCGTAGCACTAAAATCAAAAAAAATCAAAAAAATAATCATAGTCCAAAACAAAATTGACTTAGTTTCAAAGCAAAAAGCATTAGAAAACTACAAACAAATAAAAGAATTTGTCGAGGGTACTGTTGCTGAAAACGCAAGTATAATTCCAGTTTCCGCAGTGCAGGGAGTAAACATAGATAAAATATTACAAGAACTTATAGAAATAGAAATTACAGAGCCCAAGAAATCAGAGTCTCCTTTATTCTTAGTAGCAAGAAGTTTTGATGTCAACAAACCAGGAACTCCATTAGAAAAATTGCACGGCGGAATACTTGGAGGAGCATTGAAACAAGGAATTCTAAAAATTGGAGATACAATAGAAATAAAGCCAGGGTACTCATATAAAAAAAATAATCAATATAATTACAAAACTGTTAGATCGAAAATAGTATCGATGCAAAAAGGGGATTACCCAATAACAGAAGCATTCCCAGGAGGATCCTTGGCAATAGAAACGGAACTAGACCCATCCCTAACAAAAGCAGATGCACTTTCAGGAGGAGTAGCATCCATAGAAGACACGCTACCCGAAATAACAGAAAACATCAAAATAAAATACACCCTATTCGACGAAGTCTTAGGGACCGGAAAACACGAACTAGTACAAAATCTCAAGCCAAACGAAATGCTAATGCTAAGTCTAAATACTTCAATTACTGTAGGACAAGTGTCTAAAACATATAAAGAACACGTAGATCTTTCTTTAAAAATACCAGTAGTGCCATTAAAAGGAGAATCCATTGGAATTGCAAGAAACCTCAACGGACACTGGAGATTAATCGGATTCGGTTCAATAGAATAAGTTATTTAAACCCACCATCTCTATATTGATATGCCAGAAAAAGAAGTAAACCTGCCGGAAATAGGTGATTCAAAACCAAAAATTCCTATCCAAAATTCTAAAGTCCGAAAACCCTTACCTAAATCAATCCCAAAAACTAAAGATCCAACGAATACTCCAACTCTACAACAGCCAATTAAAAAAATAAAGCCCGCATATAAATACATTGGAAAAGAATCTCTAGCTAGCCAAATAAGAAATGCTATACCTAAACAACTAATCCCAACAAACAGGTTCACAGCAATTCTAGGAATAATTTTTTTATTAGTAATAATATTATCACTAATTCAATTTCCATTCAGTAAACTTCTTTCGGGGGACGTCACTGTAGTTATAAAAATAGGATACCCTATGTCTTTTTTAGAACTCGGATCAGATTACGAAAAATCCCCACTTCAAATTCCAGGACTAATAGTCGATTTAATTATTTATCTAATATTAACTTATATCATAGATGTAACAATAAATTTAATACTAAGTGCTCATATATTCAAATCAAAAGAAGAATTAATGAAGAAACCAAAAATTTACAAAAACACAGATACTACAATAGCAGATAAGGTAGTAAAAGAAGTCTTCAAAAAATAATTTTATAATAATTCACTATTCTAAAACTTCTTCTTCAACAGGCACCCTCGACAAATCACTAACAATATCCCCATCTGCCAAATTAATAATTCTAACCCCTTGCGTCGCCCGACCCATAACACGAATATTCTTCAACGGCATCCTAATCACAATCCCCTTCTTCGTAGTAATAATCACATTATCATCTCCAAGCACAGAACGAGAAGTCACAACCTCTCCAGTCTTATCAGTAACACTCATATTAATAATACCCTTCCCAGCACGCCCCGTCAACCTATAATCATCAATTGCCGTCCTCTTCCCATAACCATTCCGAGTCACAGTCAAAATAGAAAACTTATCCCTATCTTCAATAGGCAAAATCTCCAAAGAAACAACCTTATCTCCTTTCTCCATCTTAATCCCCGTCACACCATAACTCGCCCGACCCATCGACCGAACATCGCCAGACTTAAACCGAATCGCCTTACCTTTCTTGGTCACAAACAAAATCTCCTGTCCCTCTTTCATCCTCTTTACGCCAATCAAAACATCATTCGTCTCAACAACCTTAATCGCCTTAATTCCACCATTTCTAGGATTACTAAACTGCTTCAACTCAATCTTCTTCACAACACCCTTCGCCGTCGCCATCATCAAAAAATCCTCAAACTTCTTCACAGCCAAAACACTAGTAACCTTCTCATCCTTCAACTGCAACAAATTAACAATAGCCTGCCCTTTAGTCGACTTAGCAGAAGCCGGCACCTCGTAAGCCTTCAACCAATGAACTTTTCCTTTATCAGTAAAAAACAACATATAATCATGAGTCGAACAAGTAAGCAACTCCTTAACAAAATCACCCTCGGTCAAACCCGAACCAATCACGCCCTTTCCACCTCGCCTCTGTTCCTTATACTGCGCCAAATCAAGCCTCTTGATATACCCCTTAGCAGTCAACGTCACAACGACGTCTTTCTTATCAACCAAATCAGCTTCTTCAAAATCTCCAACAGCTCCAACCAATTTAGTCCTCCTATTGTCCCCAAACTTCTCCTTCAACTCATTCAAATCCCCACGAACAATTTTCAAAATCAATCCTTCGTTTCCAAGTATATCTTTCAACTTCTCAATCAAGTTCTTCAAATTACCTTCCTCATTCTTCAACTTCTCAAACTCCAAACTAGTAATCTGATGCAACTTCATATCCAAAATAGCTTCAGTCTGTCTATCACTCAAACTATATTTCAACTTCAACTGACTAGCAGCATCAATCTTCCCCTTAGCCGCTCGAATCAAACGAACAACCTCATCAATATTCGACTGTGCAATCAACAACCCATCAACAATATGAAGTCTCTTCTCAGCCTTAGCCAAATCAAATTCCTTCATCTTTCGAATAACTCCCTGCCTATGCTTCACATAAACCTCAACATAATTTCTCAAAGTCAACGTCTTAGGAACACGGTCCACTAAGGCCAACATATTCGCATTAAAAGAAATTCTAAGCTGCGTATACTTGTACAATCGATTCAAGGTAAACTTAGGCTCACTCATCTTTTTCAACTCAATCACAACACGAACCCTACCCTTACTTGACTCATCTCGAATATCACTAACGTCAGGCAACTTCTTATCTCGCGTCAAATTCGCAATCTGCTCTACCAAGTTAGCCTTATTCACCTGATAAGGAATCTCTGTAATTATAATCTTACTCTTACTCTTCGCAGTTTTCGGCTCTTCAATAATTGCCTTCCCATCAAGTATCATCCGCCCCTTACCCTCGGTATAAATTCTCCGAATCTCTCCACTCACAGTTCCCCCAGTTGGAAAATCAGGCGCCTTAATCGCAGCAATCAACTCTTTATCTTCACATTCCGGATTATCCAAATAAGTAATAATAGCATCACAAGTATTATTCAAATTATGCGGCGGAATATTCGTAGCCATACCAACAGCAATACCAGACGCTCCATTCAAAAATAACTGAGGCAAACGACCAGGCATAACAATCGGTTCATCCAAACTATTATCATAATTCTTCATCATCTCAACCGTGTCCTTCTCTATCCCATCAATTATCTCCATAGAAATCTTTTCCATCTTCGCCTCAGTATACCTCGAAGCAGCAGCGCTGTCCCCATCCATAGAACCAAAATTACCCTGACCAATAACAAGCGGATACCTTAAGCTCCAAGGCTGCGCCATCCTAACCATTGCATCATAAATCGAAGCGTCCCCATGTGGATGGTACTTACCCATAACATCCCCAACAATACGACCAGACTTCTTAGTCTGCTTATTATGAAAGACACCCATCTCATTCATACCCCAAAGAATCCTTCGATGCACTGGTTTCAATCCATCCTCAGCCGAAGGCAAAGCTCTCGCAACAATAACACTCATCGCATAATTCAAATAAGCCTCACGCATTTCACTCGAAATTTCTGCATCAATCAATTCCTTAGCCTTAACCGACGCCCTCATCTCCTTCCGCTTAGCTTCAAACTCAGCAGAATCTTTCATCGCATCCTCAATACTAACAGCTGTATTCATTTCTTTTTCCTCCGTATAGTTTTTTTCTTAGCCTTAGCTTTCATTTCCTTAACAGTCTTCTTTAATTTCTTATCCGTGGTAATCAAAACCGGAAAACTCGGAGCATCAAAACCACAAGCCTGACATTTCATTTTAGGAATAATCCCAAATACATTCCCAAGCCCAAAAACATAACCAACTCTCCTCGACTTACATTTAGGACAAAATGAAATTCGAACATCTTTTTCACATCCACCTACACAACAACCACATCCCATCACAAATCAACCTCCGCTTTATCCGCATTCTCTTCAATAAAAGCTCGACGTGGAGCGACAGCATCCCCCATCAACAAACTAAAGGTCTCATCCGCCTCAACCCCATCCTCAATCGAAACCTGCTTCAACCGACGAGTCTTAGGATTCATAGTAGTATCCCACAACTGTTCATCATTCATTTCACCCAAGCCCTTAAACCTCCCAATCTCCAACTTCCCTCCAAGTTCTGCAGACTTCGCCTTCAACTCCTCATTATTATAAACATAATAATCTTTAGTTCCCTTCTTAATCTTGTAGAACGGAGCAACCGCAACAAAGATATGTCCAGCTTCAATTAACTGTGGCACATACCGAAAAAACAACGTCAACATTAAAGCCTTAATATGCTGCCCATCAACATCCGCATCCGTCATAATAATAATCTTATTATACCGAAGTTTCTTAATATCAAACGAATCCCCAACACTAGTCCCAATCGCCGTAATCATATTCGAAATCATCTCACTAGAAAGCGCCCTAGCAGGACTACTCTTTTCAACATTCAATATCTTTCCTCTAAGAGGCAAAATCGCCTGAGTCTCTCTATCTCTTCCACCCTTAGCAGTACCGCCAGCAGAATCTCCTTCCACAATATAAAGTTCCGTGTTCTCTTTCTTCTTACTCGAACAATCTGCCAACTTCCCAGGAAGTCCACTCCCAACACTCAAGGCATTCTTCCGACGAACCAAATCCTTCGCCCTCTTCGCAGCCTCCCTCGCCTTCAAAGCAGCAG